>Ga0272445_1000613_pt1 | contig 32458 bp, 37 predicted proteins | sample YNPCB0031_FD_194404 | JGI IMG/M metagenome (GOLD analysis project Ga0272445, IMG submission 194404) | Hot spring sediment microbial communities from Yellowstone National Park, WY, United States - YNP-CB-003-1 | ecosystem: Environmental > Aquatic > Thermal springs > Hot (42-90C) > Sediment... | reverse complement strand
TAGTGAAAGTACTCATAAACTATTTTGAGTTAACTAATACTTTTATAAGGGTTTTAGTATAGAATAGATATGTGAGTATACTAGTGGTGTATAACGAGAGGTTTTGTTCTAATGAGGAAAACTAAGAAGAAGACTCAACGAGAGGAGATTAAGGAAGAGTCTTTGTTAAAGTGGATTATGGATCCTAAAAGCCCAGCATATATAAGGAAAAAGCTTTTAGAGGCAATTGAGAGTGGTACTTAAGTATTCTGCTAATGTTTATGTTCTCTAAATAAATAATCTATTACACTCGAGAACACGTTCTCTAGATCTATAATTCCTAGTTGAGACAATTATAAAGTAAAATTTTGCAGATGATTTTAACTAAATAGGGTTTTATAATGTAAGTTATAGTAGGTGTTAATTTACGAGCTCTACTCGTACTAGTAGTGGCGTTATGAGGGTGTCAACTGGTATTAGAGAGCTTGATGATGCTCTTGAGGGTGGTGTACCTAAGGGTAGTTGGGTTGCTATTACCGGTGAGCCTGGTACTGGTAAATCTATTTTATGTATGCATTATGCGTGGGCGGGTCTTCAAGCTGGTGATCCAGTGGTCTATGTGACAACTGAAGCCGAGTTTAGAGATGTTGTTAGACAAGCTAGAATGTTTGGTATGGATTTTGAGACTCGTAGGGTATATGATATTTCTAGTAGAGAGGAACCTGCTGAGACACCTGAAATTGTTGTTATTGATATTTTCGGCTTATTAAAGATTGCGAGGCAATTAACTGAGAGTTTTGAGGCTAGTGGTGAGAGTATTAAAGAGGCAGTTAAGAAGAAGAGATATGCTGCACTAGATATTCAGACGTTAATAGCAGCTATACATGAGGCTTATAGGATATTAGGTGTTTTAAGAGAAGAGAAGGCTAAATCACCATATAGACATGTAAGATTAATAATTGACTCTATGAGTGCTTTTTGGGCTGATAAACCAGCTATGGCTAGGAAGTATAGTTATGATTTAAAAATAGCTACACATAGAGAAAATGTAACAGCTTACTTAGTATCACAATACGCTATGACAACAAGATCTACTTTTGGATTTGGACTAGAACACATAGCTGATGGAGTCTTCCACCTATGGATAGAAGATGTTGAAAAAACACGTATAGTTCAAAGATACATGATTATTAAGAAAATGAGAATGACAAATCACGTAAAAACAGCATTTAAATTAGATATAGTGCCAGGTAAAGGAATAGTACTAGAATCACTCACTAAGACCCAGTAAATGCCTACTCTTCACAAAACCCCCTCATATTCACCGGTGAGGGTTTAACACTAGGAATCGGTAGTAGTAATCCTCTCTTAACCCTCTCAACAGCTTTACTTAACACCTCAGCATCTAGCGTTATAGTTACAGCTAGTGCTGCAAGACCAGCCCATTGACCCCATCTCTGAACCCAGTATTCTTCAACACCTCTCTCACTAATACCATAAGCTATGTTTACAATCCTCTTTAACCACTTATCTATAGGTGGGAGTTCATATCTCCTAGTTGAGAGAATTAGAGCTAATCTTGCTGTATAAGAACCTACACCTTTAATTCTCTTTAATAAGTTCTCAGCTTCTCGTGTATTTAGATTAATAAGATCCTCATATCTGATAAACTCTTCAACAATACTCTTAGCTATGCGTAAGATCGTCTCAGCACGATAACCTAAACCAGCGATTTTTAATTTCTCAGGCTCACTGAGAACTTCTAGTGGTGTTGGAGGTCTTAGTAAAGTAGTATCTTCAACATATATGTACTTGCCGTAAACTTTTATAAACTTATGTATCATCCTCCAGCCTTGTTTAAAACTAGCATTTTGTTGACAAGTAGCTACTATTAAAGCCCACCATAGATCACTAGATCTAAGTCTCCATCCATGGAAAGCTCTCACAAAGTTCGAAAGCAAGAGATCTTCTGAGGCGATTTTGTAGAATTCTGAGAGATCTTCGTGAACACCAAGCATCCATTTAAGCTTCTCCACAAGATCTTTTTCACAGATCTCTGAGTATATTTCATAATCCCCACTCCAGTAAACCTTAGCAACAGCTAAACTCTTACTCCATGGTATATATGTGTATGCACAATTATCACTTAGCCAAAAACACAAATTATACACATTCATGGTTTTCTCAAAATCTACATTAACACCGCTAAATTTACCGTGAGCACAGAGAGTTAATTTCAAGTAGACACCACTAATACAATAGATAATAAGTGAGTTAAAACAGCGCGGTATTCAATATGCGTAGAATGTAGAATATATCAAAAATATCTTAAGTGCGGTTTCAAGCTCTTTTCCTCTTAACTAAGAGCATTATAAGGACTATTATTATGAACACCGCTATTAGAACGCCTAATATTACTAGGCTTGGTATTTTTTCTGGCGGTGTCTGAGGCGTCGTAGTACTGTATGGTTGGGTGTGTGTTGGTGTGATTGATGTTGTTTCTATTGGTGTTTGTGTTGGTGTTGTTGTGGGGGTTGTTGTAGGGGTCTCTGGTATTTCTATTGTACTATAGAGTGTTATGTAGGCTTGTCCATAACCATTAATAATGATATTTGTACTTTCCGCTGTACTCTCTACATTATAGTTAACCTCTACTGGTGTTATACTCACATTGTATTTTCCAGTAATTTTAATCTCTACTATGACCACTGATCCTAGTTCTCTCAGAGGTGTTGTGTCTACGCTGTTAATATATGCTCCAAGACCACTCTCGGAGAATATGTTAGTAGCTGTGAAGAGTGCTGAGATCTCTCCATTACCACATGCAAGTATTATCAAGCTCTTATTCTCCTCACTATACTCAACCCCTGAGATAACTAGGTCTTCGCTAACAGTATAATTTAATAGTGTGAGCTTAGAGTCCTCGCCGAAGATGTTAATAGGAACTACGACGTAATTGCAGTCAGGTAAATTAATGGTCATATTAACTATTAGTATACCAGTATTCTCAACCGGGTCATATACAAGCATATAGTGTACTCTACTCACAGCTTCACTGTGAACTATACTAGGTAGTAGTAGCGTTAAAATTACAAGTGCTATTAGTGTTCTTTTGGCTTGCATTTAATCATCCCATGTGAGATAAAGTTTAGACTTGGATTAATAAGTGTCGTATGTAATAATTACAGTTCAGCGTGGTGGGTTTTTTGAGTAGTGAGAAACCTAGGGTTCTCTCAGCTAGGAGAAGGGGTTTTGCTAGTGAGCGTATTGCTATAGGTGTTCTTGAGGAATTGGGTTATAGGGTATTAGAGACTAGTAAGAAGATTGTTCTCGGCGATACTGAGATCGGGGAGATAGATGTTCTCGTTGAGGATTCTAGAGGCGAGAAATACGCTGTTGAAGTTAAAGCTGGGAGATTAGATGTTGGTGGTGTTAGACAAGCATATGTTAATGCATTAGTACTTGGTGTTAAGCCAATGGTTGTGTGTAAAGGTTTTGCTGATGAAGCTGCAAGAGAACTTGCTGAAAGGCTCGGTGTAAGAGTAGTTCAACTCTCAGATGTATTTTTAGTTGAGAGTGAAGAGATCTATAGTATTGTGAGAGAAGTCGTAGAAGAGGTCCTCACAGAGTACTTTGAGCTCTTTTATGGCTACACTGTACAGTTAAAACAAGAACAATATGAATTACTCTCAGTGATATATAGCTCTAGTAGTATTGAAGAAGCAGCTGAAAAACTCAATGTAGATGTATCTACCCTAGCTAGACGTATTGATGATTTGAGAAGACAAGGCATTATTCCAAAGTGGGCTTCGAAGTATAATAGTGTTAGACGGATAGCTCAAATACTACTACAAAAGCAGAGTGTTATAAGCGCGCTGGAAGAAAGCAGGAGACTAGTAGAGAGCTTAAAGAATCTATTAGACCAGTTAAAACTACTACAGGGAACTCTACACTCACTAGCACAACAACTTACTAAGACACAGCAAATACTCTCAAAACTAGAGAAACAAGGCGAAGAGGAAATTAAAGCAAAAACAACTAGCTAAGAACACTGTGGAAAACTATATCCTCCGAACTCCGCGGAAGATCTTTTTAGAACATACTACGCAATATATCAGGGTTTTTCGCCCATAAGTAACCATGTAAATAACTAGTTGAAACAAGTACTCGGATATCGTCTATGATGTATTTCTTTTAAGTTTAGAGTTTTTAGATTGTATTATTGTGAAATCAGGGATTTATTTATGGATGTTAAAGGTAAGCGGGGATTATGTGTCTATGTTGTATCTTCTCTTTTAGGTTTAGAAGTAGGTTTAAGGCTAGCTGATAGTGTTAAAAATATATGTAGTGCTCGTGGTGTGGAGTTTATAGGTCTATTTACTGAGAGAGACCTTGACAAAGTCTCTGAGTGTGAGGTTAACGTAGTACTTGTTGCTACTGGTGGGACAGAGCATATAGTGGTAAAACTTGCTGAAAACTCTAAGTTAACGTATTTATTCTACACCGAGGAATATAATAGTTTACCAGCAACTATTGAGGCTTTAGCTTATCTAAGAGAGCGTGGAGTACGAGTAGAGGTTAAACTCTTTAATATTGAGGTGTTTACGAGTATTCTAGATATTCTTAAAAGATCTGTGGAGGCATATTGGAGAATTAAGAATTGTAAATTTGGAGTAATTGGTGGTATAAGTCCTTGGCTAGTCTATAGTAAAACCCCTCGTGATATTTTAGAGAGGATTATTGGGGGTGTTGTAGAGATACCGTTGAGTGTATTTTACAAATATATTGAAGAGTCTACGTATAGTGAAGACCTCTTAGAGAATTTACTGAGAAGTGCTCGTAGAGTTGAAGTGTCTCGAGAAGATGTAATAAGAGCTCTAAGAGTTTATAGTGCTCTTAAGAGAATAATTGAAGATCATGGCCTCTGTGGTTTTACAATAAAGTGTTTTGACTTAGTAAAAGATCTTGACGTAACAGCTTGTTTAGCATTATCGCTCCTTAATAGAGATCTAGTAGTAGCTGGTTGCGAAGGCGATGTTCCACTAATGATCTCAATGGCTATTGGAGCGTGGAGTACTAGTAAGCCCGTCTTTATGGGTAATATTGCCTCTGTTAAGCCAGATGAAATAATACTAGCACACTGTACGAGTTATATTCCATCAAAATGCCCATATGAACTACATACACACTTTGAATCAGGTAGGAGTGTTGGTGTTAGCGTGAGGTTTCCCATAGGTAGCCAGGTTACTGTGTTTAGAGTTGACTCTAGACTTGAAAAACTAAGAGTTATTATTGGAGAAATTCTTAGTCATGAGTGGAGAAATACGCTATGTAGAACTCAAATTAGAATTAAACTTAAGAATTCTGAGAAGATAATTAAGGAGAGTATTGGAAATCACTATGCCTTAGTACTAGGAGATCATGTCGAGGAATTAACTACTACAGCTAGATTACTAGGTATGAGTGTGGAGAATATTTAATATTTAATTAAGCTAAGATCTCTCTATCAAATTCACTTTTCAAGGAGTATTTTTTCTCTACAACCATTACTATATGGTCTAATATAGCTATAATCTCGTGTAAAAATTAATTTTGGATTTAAACATTTTAACACCATTTTACACGCAGTTTCAGATATTAATTTACAGGAGTATCGTGTATCAACTCTTAATAGTAATGAGAGTTTAAGTATTGGGCAAGGGTTAATTGATATTGTTATGAGCTCTTGATCAGTTGATTTCTCAATTAAAACATGTTCTCTACGTAGTTTAAGGAAATCATAGTAGAATACCTTTAACACGTCACTCGTACTTTTAACACTATTTCTCCTAGTGATACACCAGAAAACACCATAGATATAGAATACAGCGAGGCCAATATAGAGGATAAGCTTTATGAGAATATTAGGTTTGGGGTTGAGTGGAAGAGTTTTATTATTCAAATTCACACCTATTATGGAGTATTAAAGATATATTTTTATCAATTAGAAATTTTCTTAATTGTTAAGAACAGGTGTTCTCGTAGTGGTTTTTCTTGATGTAGATGAGTATGAGAGGTGGATGAAGAGCGCTATTAAGACCTTAGAATCTGCAAGACGTGATATTAAGCAGGGCGATTATAATTGGGCTTGTTTTAAAGCATATCAGGCAGGTGAGAAAGCTCTAAAAGCACTATTATGGGGTGTTGGTTTACCTAGAACGGGACACGCACTCACACATTGAGTGGGTTGAGGAGACTTAGAGAGAGTTATTGAGAAGAGGAGAGAGTTGAGAATGCGGGTTATTGAGGTTACAAGAGAATTTACTCAATGTGTAAGTGTAAAATTAGGTGATATTATAGCTATACTCCACGGTAGCTATGCTAGAGGAGATTTCAATGAGTGGAGTGATATAGATGTCCTCATAATCTCTAAGAAACCTCTACCACAAAACCCTCTTAGAAGACTAGATTTAATAGATGCGTGCTTAACAAAAACACCTAGAATAGAACCTGTAATAGTAACATTAGAGGAGTTTAAAATATTATTAAAAGAAATAATCCACTAATACTAAGTGCTCTTAAGGAGGGGGTATTATTAATTGGAGATCTCAGAGTTTTATCTAATAATTAGGCAAAACACTATTTAAGCATATAAATTTCAAAATATACCCCGTATTAAAGGTGTATTAAATTGAGTTGGATTCAAAATACTGGGTCTCGTGAACTCTACATTAGTGGTTTAAAGTTGATGCGTAGTGGAGTACTCATAATTATGATTTCTACTATTATAGGTGTTATAGCAATGGGATTAATGTTTTTATCCCTCCTCGGAGTTCTCATTCCATTGTTTACGCCTGGGAGAATTGAACATATAACAGAAGTTGTAATTATACCTGTAGAAGGGGGCATCACTATAAGAAATACTACGACTATTATTAAAACTCTAGAAATTAGTACTCAGGTAGAAGAATCTTTAAGAAAGATTTTTGAGAAACTACTATTAGAATACCCTCACGTAGTTATATGGGGAATTATTGCAGGAATACTGCTACTAATCTCACTAGTTCTCGGTTTAATTGGTTATTGGGCTCGTTTTATACCTGGTGCTAGGAGACTTGGGAGAGCTAGTGTGGAATTTAGTACTGCTTCAACATTAGTGTGGATTGGGTATTTCTGGGGTTACTTAGTATTCTTAGTAATGACGCTTATTGGTCTCGGAATATTAGTGTATGCTATATTTACACAGAGTATTTTCGGGATCTTCGTGACGAGTATGGGTATTTTAACTGGGTTTATTATAGCAGCAATATTAGTGCTTATTGGTTATATTGGGTTAATAATATTAGTATTTAAGCTCTATGAATTTGAGAAAAACACATTATATTTTATCACAGCTATTTTACTAGTAGTAGGTTTAATTCTAAGATTTACTAGTTTCATACCATATATAGGGCTCTTCATGGTAATAGAAACTAGTATATTAAGCTTTATAGCGTGGATTTTACTATATGTGGCATTGGGAGAGAGTATTAGGAGAGCAGAGAGTCAGCCAGTAACATCAACACCCTCTGTTACCATGCAAATACCTCCATCACTATAAAAACACATAGTCAAAAATATCCCCTAATTCTCTAGTGGGATAGTTTTTAATTAGAACTACATGTAATACTGAGATCTCCTAAAATATTTATGAGATATTAATAGAATACAAGGTACTTTTACTATGGAGAGAATAATCAAATCTAGCTTTATATAATGTAGTAGGTTTATTGATGATTATTCCATACGTTATTTATCTTTTAGACGAAATTTATAAACGTATTATACAACGTTATATCTATTGGAGGATAGTACACTTTATATAGGGGATTTAAGATAGGCTCTCTCATAGATCTACCTTACGAGAAAGACGTGGATATTTATTATATTCGAGTTAAGAATACACGTAATAGTTTCTTCGGAAAGGTGAGTGAACTTACTAATTCTAAAATACTAATGTACGTATATAAAATACCGAGTAGTGATCACTACTTAGTTTTAGCATTGTCATACGGTAAGGATATTGACAAAATAGTTAAACAGCTCATAATAAATGACTATTATTTGAGGAAAAGGAAAATAATTAAAATTAAGTACTTAAAGATCGGAAGACTCCATGTACTCTATGGATTAAAAAGTATATGTGAGTTTTATAAGCTAATCGAGGAGAACAATGTACAAATCTTTACTCCATACGTATTTAATAGCGGTTCAAGAGAGTACATTGCTATGGGGCCTAGAGATGTCATGGAAACGTACTTATCACAGATTTCTAAGTACTACACTTCAGGAAACGTAGAATTTACTTACATAAACACGGCCAAAGATCTTGTTAATCTCCTGTCGAAAAACTCCATTATGAGCGTATTAACAGATAAATTAACATCCTCAGAGATGAGGATTCTTAAAAACGCTTTCGAGATGGGGTATTTTGAGTACCCGCGTAATATGAGACAGGGAGAAATCGGATCACTTTTTAACTTATCAAAAGTAACTGTTTGTATTCATTTGCGTAAAGCACTTAAGAAGATTGTAGAGGACATGATCCAGTTCATGGACATAAGCTAGATTCATTTAACAAACAAAGACAATTAGTGACGGCAAAATTACCATGTAGCATCTAATATAGCAGTAAAGCTACTGTTGTTTATCAAGTCGAGACTAGGCTTTTTATCTAAGTAAATACTCAATCAACATGTATACGAGTTTAACTATAGGCCTTTACATGCATCAACGAACTAAGTTAAATAATCTCCTTAAAACCCCCTCTGTAACTAGAAACCACTGGTGTTTTGAGTGCACGTTAAACCTCAGTTACCAAGAGGACTTATAACTGCCCTTATAACTCCATCTTTTAATGATGTAGGTTCGCTCAGAGAGTCTTTATCAAGGCTTATAGAGTTTCAACTCAGGAATAATGTAATAGGTTTCTTTACACTTGGAACTTATGGTGAGGGATTGTTATTACCCGTTGAGAGGAGAATGCTGGTTTTAGATATAATTGCTGAAAATGTTCCCTCGGGTTTTCTCATAATTAATAATGTGTCTGCTCTAAGTATTGAGGATAGCGTGAAGCTGGCTAAACACTCTATTGATATTGGAGTAGATAAGATAGCTTCTTTACCTCCAATGTATTATAATGTTGGCGCATATGAAATTAAGAGGTTTTTTAACGAGTTGGGAAGAATTGAAGCACAATTGTTTATATACAATAATCCTCGGAAAGTCTATGTCGACATAAGTCCAGTGCTTCTTAAGCAGATTGCAGAAGAGACGCCTAGTTTGATTGGAATTAAAGATTCTAGTGGCTCAATAGAAAGGCTTATTGAATTAGTATCAATCTTCTTAAATCAGCTATATGTGGGCATTGCTAGTGACACGCTAATACTAGATGCTTTTCTATACGGTGCCGATGCCCATATATGTGGGGTTTGCAATGCTATCCCAGAGCTGGCTGTTGAGGTTTTAAGGAGCGTGGAGAAGGGGGATTTGCGTAGAGCTATGTTTATTCAAACACTAATTAATGAGTTCAGGTCCTTGAGTAGGGAATTTAATGTAGAAGGGGTTTCTTTAGTTAAAGCTTCCCTTAAATTGAGGGGTATAGATGTTGGAGATCCTTTTACTCCACTAAGAAGACTCAGTGAGCATGAAGTATTAAGAGTTAAAAGTGTACTAGATAAAATACTTAGTATTGCGGGGATTAGGAAGACTTAGTTGGGTTATATATGGAGGATCTTGATTTCATATCAATAGGGGAAGTAATGATCCAGTTAAATAGCATTACCCCTGGCCCACTACGCTATGCTAGGTACTTTGAAGTACATGTAGCTGGCTCTGAAGCAAATGTTATGATAGGGTTAGCGAAACTCGGATTTAAGACGGGGCTAATTACAAGGCTGGGTAGAGACGAGTTTGGGGAGATGATTATAAGGGTACTACGTGGTGAGGGTGTAGATACATCCCACGTAAAGTTTGTTGAAGATAAGCCTACTGGAATATATTTTATTCAAAGACATTACCCAATTCCAGGGAAATCAACAGTTTTTTATTATAGGCATGGGTCGGCAGCTTCCTACATGGATGAGAGTGACGTAGATGTGGAGTATGTAAGTAGGGCAAGAGCTGTCTTCTTAACTGGGATTACTCCAGCTTTAAGTGATAGCTGTTTAAAAGCAGTTAGTAAAATTAGAGATTTAGCCTTGAACTTGAAAAAAGACTTGATTTTTGATACAAATATTCGTTTAAAACTGTGGCGAAGCAGCGAAAAAGCTAGGTCTATATTACTCCCGCTGATGGAGGGATCCAAGATCATATTTACAAATAAAGAAGACTTAAACATACTTTACCCAGAGAGGGGAATAAATGAGGCTGCTTCACTATTACTAGATTTAAACACTCAATACGTTGTTGTGAAAATGGGTGAAGAGGGAGCTGTTCTTTACTCTAAAGATGGTAAAATGCTTTTTGCTAAGCCACCTAGCCCACCACATGTCGAAGACGTGATAGGAGCGGGAGATGCTTTTGACGCTGCCTTTATAGCTGGAGTTTACAGTGGGCTTGATTTAGAGGAGGTCCTTAAAATAGCTAATTTAGCCGGTTTCTTAGTAGTTACAGTTAGAGGTGATATAGAAGCACAACCTGACTGGAAGGTTTTAGAGGTGTTAAAGGAGTACTATGTAAAGAAAATAGAGACTTTGAGGTAAATATTACTCGAAGACTACAACCGGTCTCCCAATAACTACGCCTTTTCTCAAGTCGTCGAGAGCTTGATTTACTTTCTCAACTCCTCCTCTATATATAGTTACTACGGGTTTTACTTTGCCTTGAGCTAGTAGCCTTAAGCTCTCTGAGATATCGTATCTTGTGAAAGCTAGTGAGGCAATCACTTTTTTCTCTGTTAATCCCCATTCAATAACTGGGAGATTGAGATTTCCTGGTGGGTAACCGAGTAATACTAGGATTCCTCCTTTTCTTAGAGAATAGAATGCTTGCTCATATGTTGAGACGTCTGTTGGGACTAGTTGTAACGCTATGTCTGCTCCACCAGAGATCTCGATTATTTTTTTAACAGGGTCATCTTTAGCGGTATTAATCACGTAATCTGCTCCAACCTCGAGTGCTTTCTTGAGCTTATGCTCACTCCTACCTAGAGCTATCACAGTACACCCTTTAGCTTTGGCTACTTGAACTGCGTGAAAACCAAGTGCACCAATACCCCATACAGCTACTACATCGCCTTCTTTTGCTCTAGCATATCTTAACGCCTTGAAGGGTGTTGCTATGGCGTCGGTTGATAGTGGTGCATGCTCCCACGCGACGTTCTCAGGTATGGGTAAGACGTGAGATGCTTTAGCTAACACGTACTCTGCGTATCCACCATAAACGTGTCTACCTGTTTCAACAAGGTTTTCGCAGAGTTGTTCATCCCCCCTTACACAGTATCGGCATTTACCACAAGTATACCACAACCACGATAAGACAACTCTATCTCCAGGTTTTATCCCCTTAACGCCCGAGCCAACCTTAAACACCTCACCAGCTATCTCGTGTCCTAAAGCTGTTGGCATTAGTGGCGGTGGTGGAAATTCTCCATCAATTGTTGCAAGATCCGTGTGACATACGCCCACAGCTTTAACCTTTAATAATACTTCATCAAATGCTGGATCTGGAAAATCTATTTCTCTTATCTCAAGAGGTTTCTTAGGCTCAACGAATAATGCTACTTTACCTTTGACCATTTTTACACCCTAACTTCTTTACCTCAAAGTGCCCTATAATTTAATCATAGAACTTGTTCTAATATCTAGATTTAACTTACTAGTAGTAGTTTAGTTTATGAGGTGGTAATTTGAAAATCATAGATACTCACATGCATCTCGGCGAGTGTAGAATATTTGGCCTCAAGATATCAGAGGAAGAGTTAGTGAAATATATTGAGAATTACAAGGTTACAGCAGTAATTGTTCAACCATTCCCAGGTTGTCCAGACCCTATTGCTACACACAATGAAATATTTAAATTAGGGAGGAAGTATCAAGGTAGAGTGCTAGGATTATCTAGCGTTAACCCATTCTTCGAGGAGGAATTTGTACGCAGAGAGCTAGAGAGAACACTCGGAGAATTAGGATTTGTTGGAATAAAAATACATACAGTTGGTCATTCAATATCCCCGGTAAATCCTAGAGCAACACTAATATTTGATATAGCTAAGAAGTATAAGGTTCCCGTAATGATTCATACAGGTCCAGGCCCATTCTCAGACCCCGCACTAGTCGCTCCAAGAGCCGAGGAATACCCTGATGTCAAAATAATCCTAGCACACGCTGGGTTTGGTATTTATGCTAATACAGCTCTATTACTCGCTAAGAGGTATGAGAACATATATTTGGAGACTTCTTGGAGTTACGTGTATGACTTAGATGCGTTTATAAAGAGTGTTCCCGATAAGGTCTTATTTGGAACAGATTTAATTGAGAACATCCCTGTTGAATATGCTAAACTAGATGGATTAAGATTATCAGATGATTTGAGAGAGAAAATATTATACTTGAATGCTAAGAGTGTGTTTAATCTAAAGATTTAGAACACACATTATTAAGGGGGTTTTCTGAACATATATATAGGTGGCTGAAATGATCTCGGCTACTGAGTGGATAGTTATTATAATATTACTCATAGCGCTATTAATATTTGGTCCATCTAAAATACCAGAACTAGCTAGAGCTATAGGTCGAGCACGTAGAGAGTATGAAAAAGCTCTACGTGAAGATGTAAAAGAATCTGAAGAAAAATCCTCAAGCGAAGATAAGATCTTTGATTTAGCAAGAAAACTTGGCATCAAAACAGAGGGTAAGACTAGAGACGAGATCTTGAGTGAAATTGAAGAGAAGCTTAAAGAGCTGAAAAAATAGAGATCTTTTTGAATTTCAATACTAGGCGAGTATAATCAAGTGGAGTTTTTATGTCTAGTATGGGTTTTCTCAAAGATTTTAAACGCCATATTGATGAGCTCATACGTAGATTAAAAAGGGTTTTTATATTTTGGTTTATACTTCTAATTTTACTTATGAGTTTTCCTGCAAGTGTATTTAATATTCAAAGTTTTTTAGAGGGATCTTATACACCACTAAGTGTTTTCATCGTAAATACCATGGCTAATTACGTATTAAATTCTCCTTTAACAAGCACCGTCAACTTAGTTTTTATTGCAAAAGACTTGAGTATGGGATTTGAACTATGGTTGTTATCTGCTTTTATACTCTCCTTTTTATTTTCAATTCCACACTTAATCTTAGAGATATGGAGGTTTATTGAGCCCGGTCTCTATGAGCATGAGAAAGCCTTTTTAAGGAAGACTTTTTTACCTATAATTGGGTGTTTTATTGGAGGCTGTGTATTTGGCTTCACCGTCATAGTTCCTATTATTCTAAGAGCATTTGTAACTGTTATGATGTGGTTTAATATACAGCCAGTAGTTGCATATATGGACTTTATTAGTTTTGTTGTTGCTACGACGATATTCTCTGGTCTCTTCATGACTACTCCACTTATAGTATATGTATTAGCTAGAATTGGACTAATACCTGTAGAGCCCCTTGTAAAATACAGGTTTCCAATATATATTGGAGTATATGTATTAGCAGCGATTATAACACCTGATGGAGGTAGTTTTGGCAGTGCAATACTGGCATTACCCGTGATCTTGCTTTTCGAGGTTATAATACAAATGTTAAAGAGGAGTATCAAAAGAACTAATTGTTGCCGTGGATGAAAGGAATCATCGGAAATAATAGAACAAGGTTATAACAAGACCTTATATATACCCTAATACATACATAACAGGGGGAACTATCATTGAGCCCTGAACCTGAAAAGAAAAAAGAAACTTTTGATCCTGAAAGGAGAAAATTCCTAGTAACTATAGGTTCTACCGTTATTGCACTTGGCATTGGATATGCGTTAGGCTACTTGACAAAGCCAGCTGAGGTTATAGAGAAGTATACAACTGTCACAGAGACCGTTACGAAGACAGTTACAGCACCAATTACTCCAACTCCAACACCTACTATTCCTGGTTTAAGTAATGTTGCAGCTAGAGCTGTACTTGGAGCAAAAGAGCTAGTTGAAAAAGGCATAGTACCTAAAGGTGCAACACTCAGAATTCTACATGTAGCGGGGTCTAAAGCCCAGCTCGAAAAGGCTATCGAGCTCTGGAATAAGTATGTTCCAGAAATTAAAGTTGAACTCGTTACTATGGGTACTGAGCCCGACGTGTATACTAAGGCCATGAGTGAGGCAGTTACTAAGACTGGGGCTTATGACATTATAACTATCTTTAGTACTTGGCTAGGAGACCTGGTAGAGGCTGGGCTAGCTAAAGATATTACTGAGTATTTCACTAAATACGACCCCGAGTATGTAGGTCCCTGTGCACCTATTGAACCACTGGGTTCATACACAACACTCTATAAAGGTAGGCGATATGCATTAACTCTAGACTCAGATGTCTTTACTTTAACATATCGTAAAGACTTATTAAATGACCCTAGGTACAAGGAGGAATTTAGAGCCTCTTACGGTTACGAGCTCAAAGTGCCAGACACGTGGGAGCAAGTTATAGACATTGCAGAGTTCTTTACAGAGAAGAGACTTACTTCACCTAGAGGGGGTAGAGTATGGGGAGCATACTTCTACGCTGAGCCGGCCTTTGCAGCTTACATTTCATGGACTAATATATTCCTAGAAGCTGGTGGAATACTTTTTGATCTAAACACTATGGATCCCAAAGTAGACTCTCCAGAAGGCAGGTATGCATTTGACATATTATTGAAGCTAAAACCATACATGCCGCCCGAGGCTATCTCAGCAGCTTGGGCAGACCTATATGATAAATACATACATGGAGAAAGCGTGTTAACAGCTGCATGGCCATCTCTAACAAAAATGGCTATATCCTCACCAGACTCCGTAGTAAAGGAAGTTACAGGTACAGCTTTAATGCCCGGTGTTGAGTTAGAGATCGGCGGAGTAAAGACACTTATAAGAGCATCACCAAACCCAGTTAACTGGGTTGGAATAGTAAGTAACTACGGTAAATATCCAGAAGCATCATATCTCTTCTTACAATTCATGACAGCTCCAGATACTGGTCTTGAAGTAATACTAGCTGGAGTGATCTTAGATCTATTCAGAGAATGCTGGTTCACTGATCCAGAGTACAAGGCTAAGTCAATAGAAGGATATGGCAGAGAGTTCGTAGAAGCCTACTTAGAGTCAATTAAGATATCATATCCCGACTTCATAATTAGAGGAGGCCCTGAGTACGCTTCAAAACTCACTACAGCAGTAAACGCTGTCCTAGCAGGGACCCTAGACCCTGAAACAGCATTGAGTAATGTTGCAAGTGACTGGGACTCTATAACAAAGAAATATGGAGTTGATGCACAGCTTGAAGCTTGGAGAGCGCTAGCACAACTATTCCCAGAAGACATAAAGAAAGCTTGGAGAGCTAAAGGATACATGAGGTAGTTTTTCTAACTATTTCTATAGAACCTGTTTTATTTTTTTATTTTTTACCACTTTATCCTTACTTACTACTCAAGAATATAATGGTGTAATAAATGCCTGAAAGGCCGCCGCGGTCTATTAAGATACTCGCGACATTGCCTTTGAATATATTGCTAAACGGCGTTCTTATAGTGCCATTTGCAATCATGATCTACTTAGCTTTTGTAAAATGGTCACCTCTAATGGGAATTAATTGGTGGGAGGCGCCATTTATAGCTATCAGTAATTTTCAGAGGGCACTTTCTGATTCAAGGTTTATTAGTGCACTTTCAAGAACAGCGCTATTCGTCTCTGTAGTTGTGCCATTGGAATTTATACTTGGTTTAGTGGTAGCATATATTCTTCAAAGTGAGTTTATAGGCAAGAAATACCTCGTAGCACTCTTGATCTATCCACTAATGTTGCCTCCTGTAGTTGTAGCCACAGTATTTTACTTGTTCTTTCAGCCATATGGACCAGTAAACAATATTTTCCTATACTACATTATGGGAAAAAGAGCATTAGACATATATTGGTTTCTAGACCCTACTTTAGCCTTAGTAACAATAATTATTGCTGATGTGTGGCAATGGACTCCATTCATGTTTTTAATACTGTATTCCGGGTTATCAGCTGTACCTAAGAGACTAGTAGAAGCAGCTGAAGTGCTGGGTGCGAGTAAGTGGAGGATTTTTTGGACTATAAGACTACCATTAATAAAGCCATTAATTCTCATAGCATTAGTATTGAGATCACTTGAAGCTTTAAAAGTGTTTGACTACGTATACGTAATGACTGGTGGAGGGCCGGGTACAGCAACAGAGTCAATATCACTATACATATATAGACTTGCAATATTATACCAAGATATATCCTACGCAGCGGCAGTATCAATAATAGTACTACTTATAATTATGATTATTTCACGCGTAGCAATATACTTCTTCATTGAGAAGAGGTGAGGTGTAATGAAACTCTCTATTCTGCCTAAAATTATAATTGCCTGTGTTATAGTAGTATTTATATTGTGGACCTTAACTCCAGTATTGTGGATGATATCACTATCTTTTAAACCATACGGTGAGTGGAGAACACCCCATCTCCTACCACAAAAGCCTACAATAGACAATTACAGGATGCTATTTACACCACAAGCACTGCAAATATTTATAGCGTATACGGCAATTATAGAGCCTGTGACAGGGCCGTTAACGAGGAGCTTGATAGTGTCTATTACAGCGACTATTATCGCTGTTATTATAGGATTCTTTACAGCATATGGTGCAAGCCGATACAATACACCAGGTCCATTTGTACTGTTCTTTACGCTACTAACAAGAATGCTCCCGCCAGCTACGTTCTTAACGCCAATAATGGTTTACTTTACGACACTCGGCCTCTTTGATAATATTGCTGGCTTAATACTCTTATATTCTGCTACTACGATTACATATGCTATATGGATTATGAAGGGTTTCATAGACGCTATACCAGTTGAGTGGGAAGAGGCAGCATTGATGGAGGGTGCTAAGCCTTTAGAGGTTTTGTTTAAAGTTGTATTGCCAATTGCTAGGCCGGGTCTTGTAGTATCAGGCCTCTTTATTTTCTTAATGGCGTGGACTGAGCTACTATTTGCACTGGTATTAACAAATGTAAATGCTGTTACTCTACCTGTTCAAATAAGTAAATACGTCACAGCTGTAGGCGCTCTATGGGGTACACAGGCAGCAATAGCTTTACTAGGGTCTATTATCCCGGTAATTATAGGGTATATGATTCAGAGACACTTGGTTACAGGGTTCACGTTTGGCTTGGTGAGAGCGTGAGTAGAGTAGTATTAAGAGTTGAAAATATAGTGAAGACATTTGGTAAAACTATTGCTGTTAACGATGTATCATTTGAAGTGTATGAAAGAGAGCTATTTACACTACTTGGACCTAGTGGCTGTGGTAAAACCACAACTCTCCGCGTTATAGCAGGCCTCGAGCGCCCCGATAGAGGTAGAGTGTACATTGACGGCGTCGACGTTACCGATCTTCCACCAAAGGATAGGAATGTGTGCTTAGTGTTCCAGGAGTATGCTGTATTCCCACATATGAGTGTATATGATAATATAGCATTTGGATTAAAGGCTAAAAGGATCTCTAAACTAGATATAGACAATAGAGTAAGAGAGGTAGCAGAACTACTTGACTTACAGAAAGTCCTATGGCAGAAAGCTGGAAAAATAAGTCTCAGTGAGCAGCAGAGAACAGCAATGGCGAGGTGTATTGTAATAGAACCTAAGCTTCTACTCCTCGATGAGCCGTTATCCCTAGTTGATGCTAAGATCAGAGAAAGAATGAGGAGAGAGCTGCGAAAAATGCAGAGGGATCTAGGGGTAACAATGGTATTTGTAACACACGATCAATTGGAGGCGTTAATGTTGTCAGATAGAATAGCCGTAATGCGAGAAGGAAAACTCATACAGGTAGGTAGACCACAAGAGATCTATGATAATCCTATTAACTTATTTGTAGCTTCATTCATAGGATCTCCTACTATGAACTTCCTCGAAGGGGTCTTGAGAGTTGTTAAGGACAAATTGATCTTGGAGAGCGACGTGATAATAGAGCTAATGAGAGGTATTGATACTAGTCTTTACAGTCAACTAGATGGTAAAAAAGTGATTGTTGGTTTTAGACCTGAAGACGCCTTTATATCTCCAGAAGGTTTAATTAAAGGTGTTATTCAATATACTGAGATTGCTGGAGATAAAAAAATCATACATTTAAGGGTAAGTGATAAATGTAGTATACGTGTGTTCGTAGATTTATATGCTTTAGTAGAAGTCGGTGATGTAGCAAGTATACAGGTTAATCCGTTAAGATTACATATTTTTGATAAAGAAACCGGGAACAAGTTGTTAAGGGCTGGTGTGTAATGACCTTCCTAGTTGTTGAACACATGTGTAAGAAGTATGGTGATAAAATAGTACTACACGACATAAATTTCGAGGTTAATAAAGGTGAAATACTAGCAGTAGCTGGTCCTCCGGGTGCTGGTAAAACCACACTCCTAAAGATTATCGCAGGCCTCCTTACGCCAACTACTGGTAGAGTTCTTCTAGAGGGACGCGACATTACAAATACACCGCCATATGAGAGGAATTTCTCAATGGTTTTTGAAGTACCACCTATCTACCCAGATAGGACAGGTTACGAGAACATAGCGTTCCCTCTTAGATTAAAAAAACTGCCTAGAGAGGAGATTACAAGGAGAGTACATGAAATAGCAGACCTACTCGGTATAAGGCATATTTTAGACAGGAAGCCACATACGTATAGTGGAGGTGAGTATCAGAGAGTTGCCTTAGCTAGAGCCCTAGTTACATCTCCACAGGTCTTACTCTTAGATGAGCCGCTAAAGGCTTTAGACGCTAAAATTAGAGAGGAGATGGTTACTTGGTTAAAGAATCTACAGAGGAGATTGGGTGTAACAGTTATTCATGCAACACACGACCCACTGGAGGCTATGTCTATAGGTGACAATGTTATGATTCTCCTTCACGGTGTTCAGAAACAGTTATCTAAGCCTAGTGAATTGCTCAATAAACCATTAGACATAGAAATTGACGAGTATATTTCTATACCAGCACTAAATGTTTTCAAAGTAAGAGTCGAGGAGGTGTTAGAAGAAAGTGCAGTAATATCTCTTGGCAATTTGAAAATTAAGATTCCTACTAGAATCTCTAAGAGCTATGAGGGTAAGGAGATTTATGCCTCAATTAGACCAATAGATATTTCAATATTCAAATCTGAGCAGCCAGGATCTTTCAAGGGCAAAGTGGTTATGTCACAATATATGGGCAGGAATCAGCTAGTTACAGTGAATGTGAATGACATCTCTCTACGTGCTATAGCTGATAAGACATTTAGAATAGAGAGAGACGACTCAATATACTTACAGCTAAAACCTGAGCGTATTAGACTATATGATTTAAACACAGGGAAAATCATTACATAGAGGTGGTATATACGCGCTTTTTAACATATAAATTACATAGTGATGCAAGGCCAAGGTATGGTGTTCTTTTTTCAAGTGAGTACACTATAGATCTTGAAAAACTAGTAACACTAGAGCTTATGAACGAGTATGACATATCACCAGATAATGCTTCAGAACTTGCAAGTGCCATTCTCTCTCCTAGTAGTAGGAGGGTGGTAGAGAGATTAAAGTTTATAAGAGAACTTATTGACAAGGGGTTAAAGAAATACTCATCTTTAAGAATCGAGGAGCTCAAGGAGCTAGGATTAGTACAAAGCCTTAACGAATTAAAATTCCTTCCGCCAATATTTGACCCCGGCAAGATTATTGGAATAGGGCAAAATTACGAGGAATATAGGTTAATGCTTAAATACCCTAAACCCGAAGTACCCTTATTCTTCTTTAAACCAGCAAGCACTCTAATAGGTCATAGGGATTATGTAATTATACCGCGTGGAGGGCGATGGCCAGGTACAATGTCTCGTATAGTATTCCACGAGTATGAATTAGCACTAGTTATAGGGAGAAGAGCTAGATTTATTGATAAGAGTAAAGCCCTAGACTACGTTTTTGGCTTTACTATTTTTAGCGATATTACAGCACACGATATTGAGATGATACAGCCAGGATACGTGTTATATCAGCAAAGAGCAAAAGCGTTTGACACATTTTCACCCATGGGTCCGTGGATTGTAACTGTAGATGAGTTTACTAGGAATGGTATTGATCCACATAATTTAAAGATTTTGAGGAGGAGAAATAGTGTTGTAGAAGGAGAATCAAACACGAGAAATATGACGTTTAAAATAGGTGAAATACTCGAATTTCTAAGTGAAATAATGACTCTAGAACCAGGAGATATAATATCTCTAGGAAGTCCTCCAGCTGGTCCTCTTGAAGGATTACAGCCAGGCGATACTATAGAGGCAGAAATAGAGTATATAGGAACTCTTGTAAACTATGTTAAGTAAGTAATATTTATAAATAAATAGTATTAGTGTCTTTACTTAAGTCTCTACTCAAATTATGTTCTACCATGTCTGTTTAAGTGATCGGGAAATTGCCTTGGATCTTTACTTCTATTGATTTTAATTTTAAAGATAGCCTAGTAGAATATGACATAGCAAACCGAGAACGTGAATATGTCTATAAGGGTTATTGAATCTGCTAACATCACATATCTTATAGATCATATTGCCTACACATATGATTTCACTACGCAGATATCAACCATTACTGTTAGTACTATAGCTATAACGTGGGGTTTCGCAAGGATATTGAGTGTTACACTAGTAACCAGTAAAAGTAGTACGCTTAGGTATATAACCACTAAAAATATGATGCATAAATATAATCATGTACTTTACTCATCAAAACGCGTTATCTAGGCTAATTAGGTCTTTAATTATCTACTATAGAATAGTCTAGAAGAGCGTGTTTTTAAGGATTTAAGAACACTTCATATTTAAATTGACAACTTTTTAAGTTTTACTAGTGATTTGTGATTCTAGCTCGTGGTGGGCTTTTTGGGTAGTTCTACTGAGTGGGTTAAGGAGTTTTTTATTGAGAAGAGTTGGTTGTTTCTTAGAGTTCTTGAGAAGATGTGGGAGAGAGCTAGTGAAGAGGCTTTTAGTGTTAAGAGGTTGTTTGATTTTCTTGGCTTGGGTGAGGGTTCTTTAATACTTGATCTTGGTTGTGGTAATGGGAGAATAGCTATTAACCTTGCTAAGCTGGGTTATAGAGTTGTAGGTGTAGATATATCGCCAGTTTTTATTAAAGATGCTGTGGAGAAAGCAAAAATACATGGTGTTGAAGATAGAGTTATTTTTAGAGTTGGTGATGCTAGGAGAATTGATGAAGAACTAGGTGAATTCGAGTTTAATGCCGTATTATTATATTGGTCTACGATACTAGGGTATTATATTGATGAATCTATTGATGCCGATATTTTGAGGAGAATTCGTAGAATTACTCGAAGCAATGGATATCTACTAGTATTAAATACTGTAAGTTATGATTTAACAGTATTAAGAGTAGGTCTTTTAGGTACAAGTATTAGTTATTTTAATGAAGTAGACAAAGACCTAGTATATGTTGAAATAGTCAAATTTGACCCTGTTAAGTCAATGGTGAATTCAACGTGGACTTTCTATAAGAGAGTAAACAGGGACTTCATATATTTAGATGAAATATCATTTAAACTCAGAGTCTATGCACTCCACGAAATAATAAGATTAGCAGAGGAAAACGGATGGGAGTTTGTAAATGCCTATAGAGATATAACTACATTGACACCATATAGACCATTATTAAGTGGATTAAATGTTGTATTTAAAGCTAAATGAGTGATATTTATAAAACAATTGTTTTAAACAACGAGAGGTCTTAGAGAATACTATACTGATTCTAGTGGCTTAGTGTTTAAAAACCCTGCATACATATATACTTGTATACTTGACACGTATAGCTATATAGTCTCTATAGGAGTGATGAGTGTGGTTGTGAATATACTATTATATATTGGTGTGTTGTTGGTATTGCTCTTGGCTTGGATTAATGGAGCTAATAATGCTGGCAATGTTGTTGGCGTTGTAGTTGGAGCTAGGGGTATTAGTGTAAAGAAGGCTCTCTTGTTAGCATTTATTTTTGAAGTTACTGGTGCAATGTTACTTGGACACTATATTTCTACAACTATTATGAGTGGTATTATAGATTCACGTGAGATCGGTAGAGACATGTTAGTTACTGGTGTAGTTACAATAGCTTTCTCTGCTGTGTTCTGGATGTTTATTGCTACATTTCTACGTATACCTCTCAGTGTAACACAAGCTATAGTTGGTGGTATTACTGGTTTTGGACTAAAAGCTCTGGGTTTTAATGGGATCTATTGGTTGAAGTTAATTATAATTATCTCTTCGTGGCCTGCTACACTCTTAATATCAATACTCCTCTCACTACTACTTTATAGAGTACAGGTAAAGTTAATTTCGCATATTAAAAATACGCGTAACTTATTACTAGTTTTTTCAATTCTACTCTATACTTGTATAGCTATAACGCTCTTAATAGTTATGAGTAATGTTTATAGTGAAGTATACAGCTTCTTCTCTTACTCGCTAATAACACCTCTCTTAATTGTAATACCTTATGTTACAATTTTAAAGAGAAATACTCGCAGAGACTACTATGAGGCTAAGTCTATACTCTATAAACACCTCTTATTAGTTACATCTTCACTTGCTGCTTTTAGTCATGGAGCTCATGATGTGGGTGGATCTGCCGGCTTACTACAACTACTAGTTAATCAAATCACTAATAACGAGAACACTTTAGAAGCTGAGGTTTCAAGGTTAATATTACTAGTCTCCGGGTTTACAATAGCACTTGGCATGCTCAGCTGGGGTTATAGGGTTTTGGGGACTCTAGGTGAGAGGATTACACCATTAACACTAGAATCTGGTTTTATAGCTCAATTAAGTTCAGCATTAACAATACTCCTAGTTACTAGGTTAAGTTTACCCTCATCTACAACACTAGCTATTACAGGAGCTATAGTGGGGGTGGGCTTAGCTAGGGGTAAAAATTACATTAACTATAAGACTATAATTAAAATACTGACTACATGGATAGTGAGTTTCCCAGCAACACTACTATTTTCAATCAGTATATTTCAACTCCTTAAATCATACTCCTAGTATCATATGAGAGAGTTTTATGGTTTCTAGATATAAACTTAGATCTCTCTATATACTCATAGTATGTGCTTATAGTGAGGTGTCTTAATTGAGTAAAGCGATTGAGGCTAAAGGACTTGTTAAGAGGTATCAGACTAAGAAGAGATATGGTTTCTTTAAGTCTAAGGTAGAGGTTGTAGAGGCTCTTCGTGGAGTTAGTTTTACGGTAAATTATGGTGAAATAGTTGGATTACTTGGACCTAATGGTGCTGGTAAAACCACAACTATTAAGATACTCTCTACACTACTACTACCAGACGAGGGTGAAGCCTATGTTGCTGGGTATAATGTTGTAAAAGAGCCTAGTGAGGTTAGAAAACATATTGGATTAATGCTTACTGTAGAGCGTGGATTTTACGGTAAACTAACTGGTCGTGAAAACCTTGAATATTTTGCAGCTCTATATGGACTTGAGAGAGAATATGTTAAGAAGAGAATAGATTATTTAATTAAACTCCTAGAATTAGACAAGCTAGGTGGTGATTACAAGTTATTTGAAGAATTTAGTTTAGGTATGCGTGCAAGATTGAGTTTAGCAAGGGCGTTACTAAGTAATGCACCAGTATTACTACTAGATGAGCCTACACTAGGATTAGATCCACCTAGTGCTAGGAGAATTAGAGAACTCGTGAAAAATCTCGCACACGAAGAGAAGAAAGCTGTACTCTATACAACACATAATATGTTTGAAGCTGAAATAGTCTGTGATAAGATATTATTAATAAATAAGGGGGTAATTGTCGCCAGTGGAACACCGGGAGAATTAAAGGCTAAATTACCAAAACTAAAAGTACTTATCTTAAGTCTCCACGGGCAATCAGTGGAAAATTTACAGAGGACTCTAAGCGATCTCGGCTTAAAACACGAAATATCCTCGGAGTTAAATATACATACGGTTAGAATACATGTTCAAAGACCTGAAGACATATTTAACGACTTAGTAAAGAAACTAGTATCTAGTGGTTTTGAACTATTATCAGCTAGGATAGAAGAGCCAACACTCGAAGATGTCTTTATATATTTTAGTGAGGGCTATTTATGAGTATATTTGACCTTATGAGAGCAGAATACATACTTATCTATGCTGAGACTATTAGGAGGAAGAGTGAATTAGTGTTAATGATACTATACCCCTACTTATTCACGGGTTTTGTACTACTATTAGGTTATAGTGCTGGTTCTCTAGAAGTTTTTAAATCTAGAATAGGTGTAAACCCAGCTATTTTCATGGCGACTGCTAGTTTCACAGTAATGTCTCTTATGATTGGTGTTGATGATGTATTGTGGAGACCACTATGGGATATGTGGATTGGGACATTACCCTATCTTATAGCTTCCCCGGTAGATAAGTTTAAGTTGTTTACAATAATGCCTCTACCTAGAGCTACTTTAATAGTTCTACTTGGATTTACAAGTCTACTACCACTTTACATTTTACAATATGGGCTTAGTGGAGTCATTTTAGTGTTACTAGTAACAATCTTAATTGTTATAGGAGTTTTTACAATGATTCCACTTGGAGTATTACTTGCAGGATTAATACACTCTATTGGTGAGAGTTGGAGAATACTTAGTGTTGTTAGACCTATTATAATGGTTTTACTTGGAGCATATTATCCTAGATTCTACATGCCATTAGTGGCAAAACTCCTCAGTTATACTATACCACCATCACATATAGTTGAATCTGTGCAGAGAGTACTCGTGGGATTAGTAGATCAGTGGCTTCTAGTACTCATAGCTGCAAGTATTTTTCTAACAGCTCTCTACACGCCTCCTAGTAGGGCTAGTTTAAAATTCTGGGAGAAGAGGAAGGTGAGTGAGGGTGTTAAAATTAGCTAATAGGGCATTTGCTGTTCTTAAAGCATACGCGCTCTCAGATCTAGTTAGGAGTAGGGGCTTATTTTATGGGTTAATGGGGATCTCGCTTTGGATTCTACTATTTACTCTCCCAGTAACCCTATTCACAGATCCAGGCAGTGAACCAGGCTTTCTATCAACTCAAATATTTACTGGTATAATGGTGTTTTTATTTTATAGTGCAGCTACGTGGGATTGGGCTGCTGAAATTAGATGGATGATTAATGATGGTAGACTTGAATACTATATAGCATCTGGTAGTGGTTTCTTACCACATTATCTCGGTATAATGCCAATATCATTTACATGGGTTTTTCTATCACTCGGAGTAACATACCTTCTACTCTCACTAGTACTTACACCACCAGTATTAGTAATTAGGAATTGGGTTCTCTTTCTCTACGGTTTCACGCTACTCATAATGACACTACTAGGTTATGCATTAATACTTGGAGGAACAATATTATCAGCTGGTGCTTCAGGAGCTATTATAGAGTTCTTAGGCTTTATACTACCGGTTGCTACTGGTGGATTAACACCACTAGTTAGGCTACCACAACAACTAAGAATACTTGCACTTGTAACACCTTTTAGTTACCCCGCTGAATTACTAAGACACTCACTACTAGGAACACCGCTAGTACTCAGTATAGGAGAGGTGACACTCTATGGTGGAGTCTACGCATTAGTCTTCTTTACACTCTCTATACTATATTTTAAGTACCAGTTAAGAAAAGTACTACGTGAGGGTGTGAGGTTAACGGCTAGGTAAAGTCAGCTACGACCGCACCTGTCACTTAATCCAACAAGCCCGCCAAAATCATCACTATAAGTAATATTTCTAAATCGAGTTTAAATTACTTAATAGGTGAGTATTTCTCAAGTATTCTACGTACTTCTTCAGGTATGCCTTTAGTGGCTATATCCTTGTGATCTACTTCTAGTAGTTCCAATGGTTCTCTTAAGCCTTTTTCCCTAATCATCTCTAAGAACACCTCAATAAAGACTCCTGGAGAACTAATTTTACCTGAAGGCGGACACTTGTCTATGTGTGGTTCACCAAACCAACATGGATTACTAGTAGTTACTTTCACAGCGCAAGATGGACTTCCCTCAATACCTATGATAATGTATTCACAGCCGTCTTTAACGAGTTCTTCAAGGAGTTTAATATATGGTTCTAGTATTCTTCTAGAGAATTCTCTGTAAGATGCTGTATCGTATTGTTCACGACTCATCCACCACCTCTTAAGACCTAGGTAAATTGTCTCAGGGCATGGTAATTGAATTACACCATAACCCCTCTCAATAATAAACTGTATAAGGCTTGAAACAACACCTACATGACTAGCCAACGGCTTAACAACAGTATTCTGATTTAATAAACAATGTGCTAGAACAACAATTCGTTTACCAGGAGAACTCTTCAAATCATCCACCATGAGAATAAATAGTAGTATTAAGTTAAAATACTAGTTAAAAATACGTGTATTAAGTACTTAACATATTTATCTACCCATATATAGTTATAGTTTTCTTTAAACAGTTTAATTGACAATAGATATAAAGAAGTCACTGACATTTATACCAGTGGGTCCTGTATACACAGCTAATCCTAGCTTATTGAAATACTCGTAGCTGTTATTTTCTTCTAAGTATTCTTCAGGTATAAGACCCTTCTTCAACGAGTACTCGTAGAGACCACTCATTACTAAAGCACCTGCTGCAGGGCTATTACCATCAATACCATCACTAGCAATACAGAGAGCTGTGATACCACTAGTACCTCTTAGTTCAATACTTAGAGCTAAACACAACTCCTGGTTTCTACCACCTCTCCCTCCACCTCTAACAGTAACTGTTGTCTCACCGCCAGCTAAGATGACTGCGGGCTTTTTAACCGGTTTACCTAGTAAGCTGATAGATTTTAATACACTAGCTAAGAACTTAGCAACTTCTCTAGCTTCACCTGTTAAATAAGGTGTTAAGAGCATAGTATTATACCCTAAATTCCTCGCCTTCTCCTCCATGGCTATTAAAGCATGAGTATTACTTGCTACAATGTAATTATTGACCTTGTTTAACAAGAGATCACCGGGTTTAATAGTCTCTTCTACTAGTCCACTTAAACCCCTCTCAATAAATAGCTTAACACGTGGTGATATTTCACTCCACACACCACGTTTAACTAAGATATCGTAGACGTCTTTAAATGTCGTTTGATCAGGGCTTGTAGGGCCAGAAGCTATTGTTGAAACATCGTCACCTACAACATCGCTAATAATGAGGGAAATTACACGCCCTTTGATATACTTGAGTAATTTACCACCTTTAACCTTTGATAAGTGTTTTCTAACAGTATTAAGCTCGTAGATATCAACTCCTCTAAGCATTAGTTTTCTTGTTGTGTCAGCTATATCTTCTAATGTTAAATCATCTTCAGGAATTTCGAATAGAGATGAACCTCCACCAGAGATCAATACAAGTACAACGTCATCTCTCTCTACGCTACTCTCTAAGTACTCTATGAGTTGTAGAGATGATTTTAATGTGTTTTCGCCTGGATATGGGTGATCTCCTTTGAGAACATGTACAGTGTGAATTTTGCCAGTAGTATTTGGTGTTATTACAACACCTCCACAAACCGTTTCTCGGCAGATGGTGGTTCATTGTCTTTCATCTTCAATAATTTCGAGCTCTCCACCATCTACTTCTCAACGGCTTTATCCCCCCGACCACCCTACGGGAGTTGTTTACCCCTAGTCGCCTAGGGGTACACCCACTCCCATCAGGTAATCGGAGTTCATGGATTGTTCATCAACCTCAAGACTTCATCGGCTTCAAACTCCTATCACTATTACTGTATTTGAAGAGAGTTTAAAAAACCCTACTTATAATAAATGTCATTAGTGTTAGAAATGTCTGAAAGGTCGTTTGTGAAAAAGACTATTACAATACGAAAGGACTTGTGGAGAGAGTTCGAGGTTGAAGCTACTAGGAAGTTTGGGCACTACGGTGCCATTAGAAAAGCTATCGAGGAGGCGATTACACTATGGCTCGAAACACAGAAGAAAGAGTCACAGTAGTTGGCAAACTACTAATCCCTGATGAGATATCAGCCTCTAGGCTACTACTACTCATGAGGAAATTTAGAGATGCTGTTGAAATAGCTCACAGCCTACTTTACAAGAAGGGGTTGAGCGAGAGCGAAGTCAAGAGGAGGTTAACGAAGTATCTGTCTAACGCATGGTATGCTTACTCAGCCATCAAGATGGCAAAACTATATAGAGAGCAAAAACGCATTAAGCTGAGAAAGCCACAACTATACTCAGTCGGCTCTAGCTACGAGAAGGGGAATAGAAATATAAAACTCGTAGAGGCAAATAGAGTACTCATAAAAATACCCCACGAGGTAAATGGTCACGAGTGGGCAGAGTATAAGGTCTTATTTGGGGAGGAATACATCCCTGTGATTAACGAGCTAATCTCGGGATATTACACTTATGGTGCAGGCGTCAGCATCAAGGTCGAGAAGAATGAGGATTGGAGAGATGTGTGGAGTAAGCGACTCATATTATACCTCAACATCCCCATAAATCTCTACGTCAAGTATATGGGAAGCGTTATCACCAATGTATCTAGCAACGCCCTCCTATGGGCTGGCTTCGACTTCAATGTTGACAGGATTTGTATGGCTATTGTAGACTCTGCTGGTAGGCTTAGAGACACTAAGACGGTCTTCTTCTCCAACGCCGTGAACATGCCTAGAGAAGTGTCAGAGTCGATGAGGGAAGAGGCTTTAACAGAACTAGTGAAATACGCTGTTGCACATGGAGTTAAATACCTGGCTGTTGAAGACCTCGAGAGACCGCGTAGAGTCAAGGGCAAAGTTGGAAAGTGGGCTCTCAGACAATATATTCAACACTTAAGAGTACTTGCGAAAAGATTTAACCTAGACATACTAGAAGTGAACCCAGCATACTCCTCAATAGACGCCATTGGAATAGCACTAGCACAAGGTCTAGACAAACACACAGCATCAGCATACCTAATAGCCCTGAGAGGCCTTAGACATCAATAGATATGAGCACTACAAATAATTATGAAAACTTAAACAGCCTTTCTCCAAGGGTATTTAAAACACCCTCTAACATTTTGAGTGATGCCTTGCCAAAACCAATAATGTGAATTCTACGAGCACTATATGTTTTACTATTAATTCTCACTACATCTCCTTCTACATGTAAGACTCTTTTAACAACAGTAGTAGGATCTACTGCTCTAAAACCCTCTGAGACTATTTCATTGAGTTTACTCGCAATATTCTCATCTAGTAGTCCTTGAATCCTCGTTAATTTTATAGACATATTAATACCTACTCCTAGTTTTCTCCCCTTAAACGCTTCTTACCTCTCTCTCTAATAGCTACTAGTAGGTTGCCGGTTAATTCTTCGGGTTTAATACCTAGTCTTGCTAGATCTTCCTCAAGATCTAGCTCTGTGTAGATCCCATGTTCATTGAGTATTCTCCTAGCTTCATCTAAGCTCTTAGTGTATAGTAATTTCTTAGAGACCTCGACTAGTTCTATTACTATGGGTGCCTTTAAATAAAAAGTCATAGTGTTGAATAATGATATCTCCACACTACGAGAACCTCTTCGCACAGTTAACATACCTCTAAAACCCCTATAAGCTAATAGTGATATGTTAGATGCCTCACTATTAACATAGCTGAGTAGTTTTTCAAGGATCTCCGCATCTAGATCACACATAGTTGTGACACCTAAGAGACCACCTCTTAATGCAATCTTATCTATTCTACTAATCACATAGCCCTGTGGAAGTTCACCATCACTACCAGGAGAATGGACTGCTAAAATACCATTAAGCCTAGAAAGCGCAGCTAATCCTACCCAGTCTGCTAGTGGACTCCACAACTCCTCTTCAGAACCTGTAGCTAAGCTATCACCGCCTACATCAACACCAATAATTAAATCAGCTCCTTCAACATCCAAGATCTCTTTGAGAGCTTTGACGTAGCCCTCAACACCACTATACATATCTATGATGTATACAGGCCTACTTAGAACTCTAGAGACACGTATAGCTTGTGGTATAATAACACGTCCACCACGTAGCACATAAGAGTCGCCTGTCACTAAAACGTAGTATTCTCTACGTGTTATTGGATTAATAATTTCTCCTAGTTTTATAGGGCCGGGCACTGGATCATATATATACCTCTCCCACGCGATAGAAGATAAAATAGTTTCATAATTACACCTCTCTAATATATTAGCAATCATAGCTGCAGATGCAATATCACCACCTCCACCAATAGCAGTAACGAGAATCCTGCTACGTGGTTTAAGAAAACAAAACACACTCAACTCACCGCGTGTGGGGGTTAAAAGCACATAGATTACTCTAGTAATCTTAACTAGGTTTAAAAAGATTTTACTTAGATTCTACGAGTAGAGAGCTTATCCCAAGATCTAGTGCTAATTCAGCCACATCTCTCGAATACTCTGCAACTCTACGAATACTCTCGAGAATAAGTCTTAACGCTATTAACTCCCTTGTACTCAGAGTTTTTAGAGCTCTCTCTAGTAAACTTCTCTCTCTCGCCTTAAGAACTTCAACTTCTATAGCAATGTCGTCTACTGCTACAGGGTTTCTTGAGAGAAATGCATTTATAGCTTTTTCAAATATTCCGTGAACATATGTACAGATCTCTGAAGCCTCTTTCAACTCTGGTCTTACCTCTCCTAGTTCTAATATGTTCTTTGCAATATTAATCGCGTGATCTCCTATTCTCTCAACAAGCTTACCCAGGGATCTATAAGTGATTAGATCTACGGGCTCAATATTACCTACTAATTCACAACGCCCCATAGCCATATAGTTTATTAATCTCACAGCGTAAAAATAGATTCTATCTATACTATCATCTTCACGTATAATTTCATTAGCAAGCGCTACATTTATTCTTGAGAGTGCTGAACAAACGTCTCTTAGTACTGAGGATGTTAATTTTACTAATCTCTCAATAGCATTACTAAGAGATATACTCCTATGGTCTAATAGTACTTGGAGAACAATTTCTCTATCACTCTCATTAGTGACCTCTACACCCGGTAGTCTTCTAAGTGCTACTTCTCGAACAATATTCCTCACAGCAGGATCTATATAGCCCTTCAAAACGATCTTGTCATAGCCCATAATATAGGTTGCTATAACTCTCCTAGCGAGACTATCAGGATTACCAGTAGAGGTCTCAATAACAGCAACCCTCTCAGACTGTTCACCAGTCTCCAGCGCTCTGAATGGTTTAATAATAATAAAATCACCCCTCTCTTCAATTACAACCTGATCTCTCTCTTTCAACCCTCTCGCTAAAACCCAGTTCTTTGGTAGTGAAACTATGTAGCTAGATCTCCCCGTAAACTGAATTTTCCTCACATACCTCTTCACATTATCACCGAAAAAATATATAGTTAAATTAGTGAAATATATAGACTAATTCTAGTAATCTACTATAACTACCTAGAATTATCTATAATCCTATAGAAAGTGGTAAAAACACCTTACTTCTCTTTTTTCTCTAATTCTCTCTTAACTTCTTCTTGTAGCTCTCTTATCTTCTTAATACTCTCTTGTACTTTTTCTAACCATTCTTTAGAGGCTTCAATACCTTTTCTCACGAAAAATGCTACTGCCTCACTTCTACTCTTAAAAATCCCAGCATCAATGAGCTCATCAATGATTCTCACATCTTCCTTCTTTAATCTTATAGATGACACGACAGTTGAGACTTCTTCAACAGCCCTTTCTAACTCGCCGAGAGCGGTTTTCAAGGCCCCACTAACTTCTTTACTTATAATCATAGCTAATTTTTGAGGCATCATAGAAATAGCTATCCAGGGGCGTCTACTACGCCATTCAATAGGCACATGAGATTCAAGTTGTTTCACAACATCTTCATACTTCTTAGTAAACTCTCTAACTTTATCTTCAATAAGCTTCTCAATCTCTACAATACTACTCTTAGCTTCTTCACCAACTTCACGTTCAATTTCTCGCAGCCTCCTCTCAATATCAAATAGATCAGCCTTAAAATCATCAACAACACTTTTAAGCTCTCTATAGAGGCGCCTAGGAGATATAATACCACGCCACGATAAAACAGACTCAACAATATCTTCTAATTCTTCAAGAGCCCTCTTATAAGACTCTTCAATATCTCTCTTAAGCTTATCAATTTCTTCTCTCCAATTCATCTTACCACCTTACACC
>Ga0272445_1000609_pt1 | contig 32580 bp, 28 predicted proteins | sample YNPCB0031_FD_194404 | JGI IMG/M metagenome (GOLD analysis project Ga0272445, IMG submission 194404) | Hot spring sediment microbial communities from Yellowstone National Park, WY, United States - YNP-CB-003-1 | ecosystem: Environmental > Aquatic > Thermal springs > Hot (42-90C) > Sediment... | reverse complement strand
TCTTATACCGCAAAAGGAGCACTTTTTTCAAGGGTTTTACTTAATTGTTCACTATTCAGTAACAACTTAAATTTCAACCCTTGCGTAATTTGGGTTTATTTCCTTTTAAAGGGATTATTTATTTTGAAATTAATTTCTTTCCTGATTGCCTCTATCCTCTCTTTCTGCTCAGGGTCCTGACTTGCCTTTTCTTTGTATTCAATAAAGAGGGCAATAAATATAGAGAGAAAGAAGCCTGTAAATGTTGCTACAAAGACCATAAGGGTCCTCTTTGGTTTTGCCCTTTTATCAGGTGGGATTGCCTTATCAACCACCTGAATCACCACTGCATCCCTTGCCTCATCAAGCCTTGCGGTCTCATAGCCCTTAAGAAGAAGGTCATAAAGGGTCTCATTAAATTTAAGTTCTCTGAGCTTTCTTAGATATTCCATCCCAACCTCTGGCATCTTTCCTGTTGGCATCAAAGGGTCGGGGTTTTTACCCTCCTTTGCCTCAAGTTTCTGGAGCTCTGCCTTCATTGCCCTCAGGGCCTCTTCTGCCCTCTGGAGGTCGGGGTTATAGGGTGTGGAGTAGGTCTTCATGACCTTTATCTCTACCTCCTTTGCTGCTATCTGTGCCCTTAAGGTTGCGATTCCTTCTATTACTGCCTTTGCTTGTTCTTCAACCTGAATAGCTCCTGTCTTCTCCTGAAATTTCTTCAGGTCTTCCTCTGCCTTTATAAGGGCAAGTCTTGTATCTTTTAATTGTTCTTCAAAGAAGAGCCTCCTCTGAGATGCCTCTGTTATGGCGAGACCCTTTGTGAGGGCCTTTAATTCCTCAACAAAGGCATTTGCCATCTGAGCAGCCCTTACAGGGTCTTTATCTTCTACAGAAAGGGTTATGATATTGCTTTTTTTGTCAACATTTACCTCGATGTTGTCAAGAAGGGCCTCTCTTGCATCAATCCTGTATTCTTTATCATAAAGCTCCATAAGTTTAAACCTATCAATAATCCGATCAAGGACTGTATTACTCTTTAAAAGCCCTGCATAGAGGTCAGCTGGGGTCTTTATACCAAGAACCTCAGCCCCTATTCCAGCAGCACCACCTGCTAATTGAGAAAGGGCCTGGAGTGCCATTGAGCTTGAGGGCTGGGGAGGAAGGAGACTTGTCTCTGCCCTGTATACAGGAGGCATTATAAGGCTCACTATTGCGGTAATAAGGGCAGATATGAAGGTAATTCCGAGGATGAGCCTTTTTCGCTTTAAAAGGACTATAAGGAGGTCTAAAAGATTTATCTCATCATTATCTCTTTCCATAGGTGTTTCCATATTTACCTTTTCACTCATAAAGAAGACCTTTAAAATCTGGTAGTTATTATAGCACTAATTATATTTATCCTTCTATCCTCTGAACCTTCAATACTTCCAAACCCGTATAATCCCCTTAGATAAAACCCTTTAAGCAATTTGATCTCTAACCTGAGGGAGATCTCATCCTTCCTCTCCTTAGAAGGCCCTGAAAGGCCATGCCTTTCTATGTCATAAAGGATAGAAAGCCTTCCGTCCCTTTCAGGTATAAGATAAGAGAGCTCAAAAAAGAGGTCCTCTGAGTCAGTTCCCATATGGTGGCCTATAACCCTGCCTTTGTAGGTATAGGCATCCTGTCCATATACACCATGGGTGTACCAGACATTGGGTGCTCCCTTTACATGGGTAGTGGCGTATTCTACCCTTAAGCTGAGCCTTTCAAGGGTAAGAATCCTCGGTAGATATATCCCCGTAAGATAAGCCCATTTATAGGGTAAGCCACCTGCCTCATCCTCTCCCTCTGCCTCAGCATAAACCTGAAATGGCTGAGTATTAAAAGGAATGGTGAATTTAATATCACCTCCTGCCCTCTGGTCTCCTGCCTGAATATTGGGGTCATTCTCTCCTTTTCCTGTAAAACTCCTCCACCAGGTCTCAAGGTCTTCTGGTCTTCCCTCCCCTCCAAGGAGGGCTGTCCTTGAAAGACCTATCTCTATATAGGGAAGGGGTTTGAAGTTAAGTCTCATACCCCAGAGATAGGGCTCAGGAATGGTTCTTGCTTTTTCAAGCCTTGTTGCAAAAAGGGTAAATCTAAAAGGCCCAAGGTATCGGAATACCCAGGGCAGAAGCACAGGCTCAGGGTTTGTAAGCCTGAGCATGGTAAAGGGCTGGGGATTATTAGTAAGTAGTATCCCTCCATGGTAACCAGGACCCCACCACTGAGAATCCCTCCCAACAGTCAGATCAAGTCCTCCAAGACTTAAGACACCATAAAGCCTTTTAAACAAAATGGTATCATCATCTTCAGAATACCTGAATTCAGGGTTGAGATAGAAGGAAAACCATCCAAGGTCTGACCTCGATACAAGACCCGCCCTTCCATTTGAGCCTTCTTTATAATAGTCTCCATCCATATTGTAATAAAGGGCCCTTTCATTGGAATCAGCATAGACATATCTGGCATATAAAGTATCTATGGGTTTTATATATCTTACCTGAGAGCCCTCATGTCTGAACCTTTCCTTGAGAGAACTTACAAGGCCCTTGATAAAAGGACTTTTATCCTTAGAATTATCCTCAGCCTCAGATAAGAGTCTTGCTATCTCCCTGTAACTTAAAGGCCTTGTTGTAAACAATCCACTTTCAATCACTCCTTCTGCCTCGAGTCTCAAAAGGAGATTATAGGCCTCATCATCTACAGGAAGATAAGTGCCCGCCTCTACAGTAGAGACAAAAAGGAGTATCCCTAATATTATGCCCAGACCCTTAGAAGGCAACAATAACCTTTAAGATAAAGACATTGCCTTTATCAGCATTTTCTGTATATCCACCTGCAAGGTCTATGTAGTCTGAGAGGTCTTTTTCAGGACTGTAAATAAAGGCTGTCTGGTTATACACAGAGCCAATGACCTGGATTGTTGAGCTTTTTGGGGGAATATGGATGGAATCTCCTTCCTCGAGCTCTATATCATAAGGGGTATTTACTAATCTCTCAGGCTCATCAAGCCTCACTACTATCCTTCCAAGGGCCTTAACCTGCCTCAGTCTGTTTAAAAACTGCCTTTTCTGCTCTGTCTCTGTCTGGAATATCTTTGCCTCTTCAGGTGTCATAGCAGTTGCTACCATAGCAGAGCTAACACTCAGAAGCTCTCGCTCAAGCCTATCTATGAGCTCATCTATCTGCTTTTGCTGAAGCTCTTTTACAGAGGGCCTTGTGAAAACAGCTCCCTTTAAATAAGCCTTATCTGTAAAACCTCCTGCCCTTTTAAGAAGGTCTGAAAGCCTCTCACCTTTTTTTATTGTATAGGTGCCAGGAAACTTCACTTCTCCAGTTATCTGGACGGTTTTATAAAGGTCCCATTCGGGAACAGTTCTTATAAAGATATAATCATCCTGCTGGAGTTTGATATTATGTTCAGGGTCTCCCTCAAGGGCCTTTTCAGGAGAAAAGATAATCTTTTCTGTCCTGGGTCCTTCTTGTGTAGGGGTGACCCTTGTAAGCTCTGCAGATTTTGTGTAGGCAAAATATTTGAAGCCTCCTGCCATCATTAGAAGCTCCTTCATGGTAAGACCTTCTTTATAACCATATTCACCAGGTCTCTGAACCGCGCCTGAAATCCTCACATATCTTTTATCAGAAAAAACCTGAAATATCTTTACTAAATCACCTCCTTTAATCTCATAAGAGAGGGCCTCATTAAAGTCTGCCTCAAATATTATCTGCCTGGAGTTCTCAAATATTCGCTCTATCTGAACCCTGTATCTGAAAGCTATATCACTTAAACCTCCAGCCATTTCAATTATGTCTTTCACTGTTTTCTCATCCTTTAGTTCATATATGGCTGGTCTCTTTACACTTCCGGCAATTGCTACAAGAGGACCTACAGGAGGAATATATATCACATCCTCAGGCATGAGTCTTATGTCCTTTGTTTTGTCTCCCCTCAGAAGGAGGTCATACATATCAAAATGCACAATAGTCTTGCCATTACGCTTCAATTCTATATTTCTCATAGAACCTGTCTTGCTCGGACCTCCTGCCTCAAAAAGGGCATTAACAAGGGTAGAAAGGGACGAGACAGTATAGGCACCAGGTCGTTCTGCATGGCCAACGACATAAACCCTTATGGTCCTCAGCTGGCCCATACTAACATTCATCTCAAAACCTGTATAATACTTTGAAAACTCCCTCTGAAGGACCTCTTTAAGCTCCTTGAAGGTAAGGCCTGTTACACCAATAACACCTATCTTTGGAATAGCTATATTCCCATCCCTGTCAACAACAACACTATAGCTACCTTCAATCCTTCCCCATACATTAATCCTTATCTCATCCCCAGGACCAATAACATAGTCTGGTCCAACAGGCACTTTATCTACAGGAGCAAAGGTAGTGGGAGGTCTTTTGAAGAGGTCATAGCCAAACTGGTTCAGCTTAAGAGATACTTCATAGGAAAGTCTTCCCATTAAAAAATTCTCAAATTCTGAAACCTCCTCTACCTCTACCTTTTCTGGTATGCCTTGCTGGATTAGAGGCTGGGTCTGGGGCTGGACTTGGGGTTGTACCTGTGGCTGTGTTTGAGGCTGGACAGGACCTTGCTGAGGCTGACCCTGGAGACCCTGCTGCTGGGGTAATACTGCAGGAGCCTGTGTCTTAGGTGGAGTCTGAATAGGTATAGCCTGAAACTCCTGAGCATAAAGGGGATGAATCCATATAAGAACTCCTGAGAATAAACCAAAAAGGAAATAATAAAAACATCTCATGCTCTATCCTCCTGAACCTTTAACCACTATAACAGTTTAGTTTTCCCAAAAGAGTACAGCATGACTGGCTTCTCGGCAAAATTTAAACTACCTTGTTTTAAAATCAATGGCTTCATTGCCTCTTCATTCCTCATTTTTTAATTTATCGGCCGTGGCTGTCTTCAGGACAGCCACTCCCTGCCAAGACCCGTGAAATTTTGCTTCAAAGCCAGCCATGCCATCCTTATTCAGGTTTTTGGAAAAACTTACCTAATTACTAACCACTTATAGTCTTACAATATTGTCCCATTATATCATTGATGCAGTAAGGAGAAATTTTTTATCTATCATAAGATATGGCCTTTTTTTTGTCAATCTTGCGCGCTTCCTCTCACTTAATAATTTTTAGCTTTGCTACAGTGTGCCCGGGCATATCTCTGGGAATAGATAAAAAATGAGTACCAGGGTTTTATGGTAAAATACCAAAATGCGTTACAGACCAGTAAGTCTCAAGGGGCTCAGGACCTATAGCATTAAAGAGAGAAGAAGTAAGGTCAAAAAGGAGTTTCTTGCCACACCTTACAGGAAAGGTTCGGGTCTTTCTGACTTCATTAATACCCTTCCAGATATATTGAAGGCAAAAGAGCTCAGGGAACTTGTAAGGGCGATTGTAGAGGCAAGGAGGGCTCAAAGACCGGTGGTTCTCGGCATGGGAGCCCATGTTATTAAGGTAGGGCTTTCACCTGTTATTAATGACCTTATAAATAGAGATATAATTACAGCTATTGCAACAAATGGTGCATGCGTGATTCATGATTTTGAGCTTGCCTATGCAGGCCATACATCAGAGGATGTCCACGAAGAGATTAAAACAGGCATGTTCGGTATGGCAAAGGAAACAGGACTTTATCTTAATAAGGCGATTAAAGAAGGGGCTAAAAAAGGCACAGGCATAGGAAGGGCTGTTGGAGAGCTCATTGAGAAAAAGAGGCTTCCAAACAGGGAGCTGAGTATATTCCGCACTGCCTATCTTAAGGGCATACCAGCAACAGTGCATGTGGCAATAGGAACAGATATTATCCACATGCATCCCTCTGCTGATGGTGCTGCCATAGGTAAGGCAAGCCTCACAGACTTCAGGCTCTTCTGCTCAGTAGTTTCAGACCTTGAGGGAGGCGTGTATATCAATCTTGGCTCTGCTGTCATAATGCCAGAGGTCTTTCTTAAGGCTATAACCGTTGCAAGAAATCGGGGCTACAGGGTACAGAATATCACTACTGCAAACATGGATTTTATCCAGCATTACAGACCTCGTGAGAATGTCCTTATAAGACCGACCAATCTTGGAGGAAGGTTCTTTGCCATTACAGGTCATCACGAGATAATGGTCCCCTTGCTTGCAGCTATGATTATAGAGGAAATATAAAGGTGCATTGGTGGCGAAGTAACAGTTGAGGTAATAGTGATGAGCCCAAAGGTAGATGAAGAAAAATGCATTGGTTGCGGAACCTGCCAGGAGATATGCCCTGCTGTGTTTTTTGTTGATGAGGTAATAGGGAAATCAAGGGTTGTTGATCCTGACGGATGTGACTATGCAGGTTGCTGTGAGGCAGCAGCAGAGAACTGTCCTGTAGGTGCAATCACCCTTGAGGAGTAGAATTGCCTGATCCTGTCATGCCACTGTGGCACAGGACAAAGTCATATCTGAGAGGGTCTTCAGGGTCGAGACTTTTTAAAAACTCTGTTATCTCAACTGCCATCTTCCAGTCAGGGGTTTTTCTCTTTGTGAGTCCAAGCCTGATACCAATCCTTGAGATATGAACATCAAGGGGAATAATAAGCTTGTTTTTTGGAATCCCTTTCCAGAGGCCAAAATCCACACAATCCTTTCTTACCATCCATCTCAAAAAAAGATTAGCCCTTTTACAGGCACTGCCTTTTGATGGAAGGGGAAAAAGCTGTCTCAAGCCACTCTTTAAATTATGTCTGGATAGTTTAAGGATAAATCTTGAGAATCCTTCTATTGCCTTACCTGTATCGGGGTCAGAAGGAGAATAAAATTCCATAAAGGCCCTTTCGATAGAGCCGAATTTTCTTAGCACAAGGCTTAAAATCCTGAGGAGTTCCAGTATGTCATCTTCTTTCTGAAATCTATAATAAATCCCCTTAAAAATAGGGGCATGCCTTTTGGTTTCAAACCCTTTAATAAATTCATAGGGACTTCTGCCCATATTCATAAGAATCCTCTCTATTACAGGTTTAAACAACCTTACACTTCCATAGGAAAAAAGGCTCGAGATGAATGCCACAATCTCGATGTCTTTTTCATTTTTATACCTGTGGGGGAATTCTACAGGATCCATCAATATCCTTGATGGAATATCAATCTCTTTAATTATCCTGTCCAAAAATTTCCTGAAGAGATTTATCCTGACTGTTACTTCTGCCACCGAGTAAGACCCCATAAGGAAGTATAAAACTTGACATTTTTTCAGTCAATATTATTTAATAAAATAACTCTAAAAACCCTGAAAGGAGGTTTTCTGTGTACGCCATAATAGAGACAGGAGGAGGTCAGTATAAAGTCTCTCCAGAGAGCACGATTAAGGTTCAAAAACTGCCTTTTGAAAAAGGTCAGGAGATTGTAATTGATAAAGTCCTTGCTGTTACGAGGGATAACGGAGAGATTATAATCGGGAAGCCCTATGTAGAAGGGGCCTCTGTAAAGGCAGAGGTTATCGAGACAAAAAAGGATAAGAAGATACTTGTCTTCAAGAAAAAGCCGAGAAAGCACCACAAAAAACTCCGCGGGTACAGACAGATTTATACTTATTTAAAAATCAAAGAAATCCTTGCATAACTGGAAGGAGGTAAGACATGGCCCATAAAAAAGGCGTTGGAAGTTCAAGAAATGGTCGGGATAGTAAGTCAAAGAGACTCGGGGTTAAAGTATTCGGTGGTCAGATTGTAAAAGCAGGAAATATCCTTGTGAGACAGAGAGGAACAAAATTCCATCCTGGTCTGAATGTAGGAAAGGGTGGAGATGATACCCTCTTTGCCCTTATAGATGGAATTGTGAAGTTTGAGCATAAAGATAGAGAAAGGCTTAAGGTAAGCGTTTATCCCATCCCTGGCCAGGTTTGACCGATTGCAAATAATATAAATTATGCCTCAAGAAACAGAAAAAAGGAAGAGATTTTATACAGAGCTGACCCCTTTACCTTTGTATTCCGCGAGCTTGATCTCCTGCATGCCCAGGTAAGGGAGATCAAAGGCGAACTCGCCATTATAAATAAGAGATTCGATGATGTAAATAAACGTTTTGATGATGTAAACAGGCGATTTGATGATGTAAATAGGCGATTTGATGATGTAAATAAGAGATTTGACGATGTAAATAAACGTTTTGATGACATAAACAAAAGGATTGACAGGCTTTATCTCTTTGTCATAATAAATCTAATAGGTATTGTTGCCTTCCTCATAAAAGCCTTTTTCTTTTAAACCCCACAGGCTCAAGATAGAGCAGTATACAATAGACCAAATACTAAGGCCTTCCTTTATAGCCTGGACATCCTTCTGAACCCCTGCAGGTTGCCTTTTTTCTTAAAACACAGTCTTTATTAAAACAGATAGAGCTTGTCTCTTTTTTGGTATCGCAAGGATTGGTGGTGAAGGTAACGGAAGTCTTCTTTTTCTCAGAGACCTTTTTCAAGGCTACTCCAGCTGTTCCTTTCGCCACCCAGGTGGGGAAGACTTTCCAATCCTGACCCTTATTGTCCTTGCATGGGCATCAAGTCCCTCCACACCCGCAATAGTCTCAACAAGGGGTGCAAGCTTTCTGAAACCCTTTTCTGTAAATTCAAGGAGGCTTGACCTTTTAATAAAATCATACACTCCAAGGGGAGAGGAGAACCTGGCAGTCCCACCTGTGGGAAGGGTGTGATTAGGACCTGCCACATAATCACCGAGGGGCTCAGGGGTCCATCTTCCTATAAATATGGCACCTGCATGCTTTATGTGGGGTAGCAGAGACCTCGGTTCCTCTATCATTAATTCAAGGTGCTCTGGTGCAATCATGTTTGCAATAGAGGCTGCCTCAACAAGGTCTTTTGTAACTATAAGGGCACCAAATCTCTTAATGGACCTTAAGGCTATGTCCTTTCTTTTTAACAGTTTTAACTGTCTTTTAATCTCCTCCTGAACCTCTCTTGCAAGCTTAATTGAGCTTGTAATAAGCACTGAAGAGGCATTTTCATCATGTTCTGCCTGACTCAGGAGGTCTGCTGCTATAAAATCTGGCCTCTGAAATCTGTCTGCTATCACAAGGACCTCGCTCGGTCCAGCAATCATGTCTATGTCCACAACACCAAAAACGAGCTTCTTGGCAAGGGCAACATAGATATTCCCAGGTCCTACAATCTTGTCAACCTTCTTTATTCCCTCAGTGCCAAAGGCAAGGGCTGCAATTGCCTGGGCACCTCCTATGGAATAAACCTCTCTCACACCAAGCATATCTATTGCTGCTGAGACATAGGGATTCAATATACCCTGAGGCGTAGGTGTTACAATGGCTATCTCCTTCACTCCAGCTACCTGAGCTGGAATAACATTCATGAGGACTGTGGATGGATAGGCTGCCCTTCCACCAGGAACATACACACCAACCCTCTCAATAGGTCTGATGATCTGACCAAGGACTGCACCATTATCCTTATAAGACCAGGACCTTTCTTTTTGCCTCTCGTGAAATCTCCTGATTCGCTCTTCTGCAATCCTCAGGGCCCTGAGGAGGTCTTTTTCAACATTTCTTGCTGCCTCCTTTATCCTTTTCTCAGGTATTAAAGGAGTTTTAAGGCTTATCCCATCAAATCTCTTTGTATATTTGAGGAGTGCCCTGTCACCATTTTTTCTTACATCTTCTACTATAGATTTCACAGCCCTCAGGATATCTTCTGGAGGTTCAAGGACCCTCCTCTGGAGCTTCAGTATAAATCTCTTGACCTCTTCTTTATTCTTTAAAATCTTCATCATTCACCCCAGCTGTTACTTCGCCACCCCTTATCTTGGCCTTAGCCTTGATACCTGTTCCACATCCTTGTCTCCCCTGCCAGAAAGATTGACAATTATTATCTTATCCTTAGAAAGTCCTTTTGCAATCTTTACTGCCTCTGCCACTGCATGGGCTGACTCAAGGGCAGGGATAATCCCCTCTGTGGCTGAGAGGAGTTCAAAGGCATCAAGGGCTTCATTATCAAGACAATAGGTGTAATGAACCCTTCCTGTTTCCTTGAGATAGGCATGCTCTGGACCAACAGAGGCATAATCAAGACCAGCTGATACAGAATAGGTGTCGAGGATATTTCCGTCTTCATCCTGAAGCACATAACTCTTTGCTCCCTGAAATACTCCTATTGAACCACCTGCAAACCTTGCTGCATGGAGGCCTGTTTCTATGCCCTTTCCACCAGCCTCAACACCAATAAGATTTACTTCCCTGTATTTCAGGAAGGCATTAAAGAGACCCATGGCATTACTTCCACCACCAACACAGGCAATAAGATAATCTGGAAGCCTTCCTTCAGCCTTAAGGAGCTGTTTCTTTGCCTCCCTCCCTATTACAGACTGAAAATACTTTACCAGTTCAGGATAGGGATGAGGACCAAAGACAGTTCCAAGGACATAATGGGTGTTCCTCACATTCGTTGTCCAGTCCCTCAGGGCCTCATTAATAGCATCCTTCAAGGTCTTTGAACCAGAAGTGACCTCCCTTACCTCTGCTCCAAGGAGCTTCATTCTGAAGACATTCAGGGCCTGTCTCTTCATATCTTCTGAACCCATGTAAATCGTGCACTTGAGACCGAGGAGGGCTGCTCCAGTAGCAGTGGCAACGCCATGCTGACCCGCACCTGTCTCTGCAATAATCCTTTCTTTTCCTGATAACCTTGCTATAAGGGCCTGACCAATGGCATTGTTAATCTTGTGGGCTCCTGTATGGCAGAGGTCTTCCCTCTTTAGATAGATTTTTGCACCTCCAATTTTTTCTGTGAGATTTCTGGCAAAATAAAGGGGAGTGGGCCTGCCTACATAATCCCTGAGGAGAGCTTCAAATCTTTCTATAAATTCTCTATCCCTTTTTAATCTCCTGAAAGCCCTTTCGAGTTCCTCAAGGGCTGGTATGAGGGTTTCAGGTACAAATCTTCCTCCAAAAGGTCCATAATATCCCTTTTTCAAGACCTGCCTCCACCTATCCTTTTGTGGTGTTCTCCCGTGAGTCTGTCACTTGAGCCTGTAAAGGAGTTAATAGCTGTGCCTTCAGGAATAAATTCCCCGCATCTGCAGAGCCATCCATTATGAGTCCTCTGCTCATCTGTAAGCTCCCTTCCACAGAGAGGACAGAGGTAGTTGTTTTTAAGATTTTCTTCCATAAATAATCTCCATGTTATTATAAAACATAATGGTGATATTATGCTGAACTTAGCCAGCAAAGAGAGTCCAAAGAGTAAATTTGCAGAGATACTGAAGGCCTCTTTGTTGGGTCTTCAGGAACTATTGCTTCCGACACCAACTTCAGCTTCTTCGAGCCTGAAGGCAATATATAACCTGAAAGGGTCAATGAAGGCCCTTTTCTTATCTCATTTAAGGGAAGGTTTTATCTTTATAGCAAAATCAGAAGAATCAGCAAGGAAGGCCTATCAGGATATCCTGTTTTATAAAAAACTTTTATCAAGCATCTTACCTTCTTCACAGAACGAAATACTACTTATACCTTCAGACGATGACCCTGTATCTGAAGGAATGCGATGCAGGCTCATAAATGACTTTTTAAAAGAGCCTTCAAGCTTCGACACAAGAGGTCTTATCTCAGATCTCGGGATTTTTGAAAGGAGGTTCTGGAAGCCTGAGGTTCTGAATAAGAAAGCCCTTTTATTAAAAAAGGGAATGGAGATAGAAAGGATAGCCCTTGTAGACAGGCTTGTAAACCTCGGCTACAGGAAGGCAGCTGTGCTCACATCGCCTGGTGAATTCTGCCTCAGGAGTTTTATCATTGAGGTCTTCCCCACTAATAATGAAACTCCTTTAAGGATAGAATTCTTTGGTGACCAGATTGAGCAAATAAGGCTCTTTGATATGGAAACCCAGAGAACCCTTCCTCACAGCGAGATTAACGAAATTATTCTTCTTCCAGCAAGACCTCCAGAGCCTGAAGAGGCCATAACATTTCAGGAACTGTTACTTTCGCCACCAAACCCCATGAGTTCATTGTTAAGAAAAAAGGTTTTTTTTGAGCCTGGAACTAACTCCCCCTTTCCCCCTCTTAAGGTAAGAGGGGGTAGGGGGGAGTTACTTTCGCCACCAAAAGGGATAATCCTCTCAGACCTTCCATTTATAACCGAACCTTTACCTGCTGGTGAAGTAACAGGTCAGTTAGTAGATGCTCAGGCCCTGAGTCTTTCAGGACTCCGTATCCTTTATAATGAAAGAAAGGGTATCGAAGAGCTATCTTCAGCCCTCAAAAACCTTTCCAGAGAAAATAATATCCTCCTTTGCCTCAGGACATCTGCGCAGGCAAAGAGATTAAAGGATATCCTCTTTGACCATGGTCTTATAGCGCCTATTATTCCAATAGAAGAGGCAATGGACTATGAAGGTCCTCTTGCCATTATACCTGAGTCTCCCTCTTCAGGTTTTTATATAAAGGGATTCCTCCTCCTTACTGATTATGAACTCTTTGGTCCTGGACCTACCACAAGGCCTGCTCCCCATTACAGGTTATCAAGGATATTCAATGAGATAGAAGACCTTGAGGAAGGTGACTATGTTGTCCATAAGGTTCATGGAATAGGTATTTATAAAGGACTCCAGAGATTAAAGATTGAGGATATTGAAGAGGATGTCCTTGTCATAGACTACAGAGATGGTGCAAGGCTCTATTTGCCTCTCAGAAATATCTCCCTGATTCACAAGTTCAGGGCACAGGAAGGTGTTGTACCTCAAATAGATAGCCTTGGAGGAAAGACATGGAAAAAGACAAAAGAAAAGGTAAGGGCAAAGATAAAGGAGATGGCCCAAAAGCTCCTGAGGCTTTATGCTGAAAGAGAGGTTTCTTCTGGATATGCCTTCAGTCCTGATACAGAATTGCACAGGGAGTTTGCGAGCTTCTTTGAATACGATGAGACGCCTGACCAGCTCAGGGCAATAGAAGAGACAATAGCTGATATGGAATCTCCAAGGCCTATGGAGAGGCTCATTGTGGGAGATGTTGGATATGGAAAGACAGAGGTTGCCATGAGGGCTGCCTTCAAGGCAGTATTCGATGGAAAGCAGGTAGCAGTGCTTGTGCCAACAACACTCCTTGCTGAACAGCACCTCAGGGTCTTCAGACAGAGGTTTTCTGCTTTTCCTGTGAAGATCGATTATCTATCAAGACTCAAAAACAAAAAGGAACGGCAATTAACTATAGAGGCCCTTCAAAAGGGTGAGATAGACATAATTATAGGAACGCAGGCATTGCTTTCAGAAAAGGTGAGGTTTTTCGACCTTGGCCTTCTCATAATTGATGAAGAACACAGGTTTGGTGTAAGACACAAAGAGAAACTAAAGGAATTAAAAAAGGGTGTTGATGTCCTAATGCTAAGTGCAACACCTATTCCGAGGACCCTTCAGATGGCCCTTTCAGGACTCAGAAATATGAGCATAATAGAGACACCTCCTCAGGAAAGACAGGTAATAAAGACAGTGATAGCTCCATTTGACAGAGAGACAATAAAAAAGGCGATTGAGCTTGAACTTGAGAGGAATGGCCAGGTCTATTTTGTCCATAACAGGATAAAAGATATTGAAGATATAAAGGGCTTTATAGAAAGGCTTGTACCTCAGGCAAGGGTTGCTGTTGCCCATGGCCAGATGAATGAGACACTCACAGAGGACATTATGTTAAGGTTCTTGAACCAGGAGATTGATATACTTGTGTGCACTAATATAATAGGCTCAGGCATAGATATCCCTTCAGTAAATACTATTATTATTAACAGGGCTCATGAGATGGGTCTTGCTGACCTTTACCAGCTCAGGGGCAGGGTTGGAAGGAGCAATATTAAGGCCTATTGCTATATTTTGGCACCTCCAGATGAGGTAATTTCAGAGAATGCAAAAAAGAGGCTTTCAGCTATTGCTGACCTCAGTTATCTTGGTGCTGGCATAAGGCTTGCCATGACAGACCTTGAGATAAGGGGAGCTGGAAACCTCCTCGGACCTGAGCAGTCAGGCCACATTAATGCTGTTGGTTTTGAACTCTACATGGAGCTCCTTGAAAAGGCAATAAGGGAACTCAGGGGAGAAAAAATAGAAGAGGAGATAGAACCTGTTATAGATATACCATTGCCAGCCCTTATACCAGAAGAATATGTTGATGAGATTCACATAAGGCTCAACCTTTACAGAAGGCTCTCCATGATAGGCTCTGATGAAGAGCTTTCAGAATTTTCAAAGGAGGTGGAAGAGAGATTTGGCTCTTTGCCCGAGGAAGTGGAGAATCTTTTAAAGATTGTTAGACTCAAAAACCTCTGCAAAAATACAGGCATAAAAAGACTTGTCTTGAGGAATGGAAGGCTTGAGCTCTATTCTCAAAAGGAGTTCCAGAAAGGGCTTGTGGAGAACCTCCTCTCTGCCCTTCAGGACATAAAGGGAAACTTAAGCATAGCAGGAAGCACAAGGATTATAATATCTCTTTCTGGAGGTGATATAATCAAACAGGTCAGCTCTACCATTGAGCTTTTGAAGAGGCTCAACTCTTACTTTCTCCACCATGGAGGTTAAAATAACAACGCTGGAGAAATAAAGGTCAAAGATGGCAAGGGACTTATTAACAAACAGGGAGTTTGCCCTTTTAAGAGACAGGCTTGCGGAGGAGACGGGTCTCAACCTTAAAGAAGACAAAAGGAAGGTTCTTGAGGAGGCAATTCTTGAGAGGCTTAAGGCCTTCTATCCTTCCATAGTAACTCCCCCTTTTAATTCCCCCTCTTACCTTAAGAGGGGGGAAGGGGGAGTTGATAATTTAGAAAAATACCTGAGAGAGTATATTGACCTTCTTATAAAGAAAGGGAGCGATAGCGTAAGTAACAGTATTGGTGGTGCAATTAACAGTCGCGGAGAATTAACCCTCCTTGCATCCCGCATATCAAACAAAGAGACCTATTTCTTCAGGGAGATACCTCAGCTGGAGGTATCTATGGAACTCCTGAGGGATATGCTTAAAAACAGGGATAGTCTAAAGGTCCTCTGCCTTGGTTGTTCTACAGGCGAGGAGGTCTATACATTGAGCATTCTTATTCATGAAAGGGGTTTGCTTTTTCCATCAAAAGAGATAAAACTCACAGGAATAGACATAGACCAGAGGGCTATTAGAAAGGCGATTGAAGGAAGATATACATCTAACTCCCTGAGAAGCAAAGATATACCCGTGGATAAATACTTCATCAGGGATGAGAGATTCTTCAGGATAAAAGACCCCTATAAAAGGATAGTGGAGTTCAGACAGGGCAATATCCTCGACAGCAACACCTTTGTTGAGTTCTTAAATGTTGATATGGTCTTCTGCAGGAATGTCTTTATCTATATGACTGAAGAGGCAATCCTGAAGGTCTTAAAGAATATTCACAGGGTTCTATGCAAAAAGGGCTATTTAATAATAGGTTCTGCAGAGAGCATAACCTACAGAACAGACCTCTTTGAACCAGTCCATTATAACAGTATTGTTGTTTATAGAAAAGTGTGAGGTTATGATAAAATAGGCTAATGTGCCTGAACCTTTGAGGAGGAGTTTATGAATTTGGTGGAGAAGGTAACAGTTAGGTCATCTGGAACCATTAACTACATCTTTTTCCTTATTATTATTTTTGTGAGCAGTTTCCCATTATTATTTTTTGTCAACAACTCCTATGGATTCGTGGGTGAGATTGAGAAGATGGATGGAACGGTCCTTTACAGGGAGAAGGCAGGCATACCCTATAAAAAGGCAAAAAAGGGGCTTACTGTTGAGAAGGGTTACTGGATAAAGACAGAACCAAAGAGCTGGGCAGTTCTGAAACTGAGTGATGGAAGCACCTTTACCCTTTCTGAGAATACAGAATTTGAGATAAATGAATATGTAATTGGTGATGACAGAAAGGATGGTCTTTTCTCAGTTACTCAGGGAAAACTAAGGGCAACAATTACTAAATTCACAGGCCAGACAGTTAATTACAGGGTTAAGAGTCCAACAGCAGTTGCTGGAGTGAAAGGCACAGAATTCATGATGCTTACCAATGGTCAGGCAAATGTATTCTTCGGAAACGAGGCCCTTGCAGGCATATCAGGATATAGTAGAGAAGAAAAACCCCTTTCACCTGATACAATGGTTCAGAATACCCGAGGCTATACTCCTCATGACCCTGTAAAGGTAGAGCCTGGCACAGCCCTTGAAAAGGCTAAAAAGGGTCTTTCTGATATAACAGGACAGAAACCACCAAAGGACTGGGAGATATCAGGTGCCCTTCCCCATATTATTGCAAGATGGGACATAAACTATGGTCATTATCTTGCTGACAGTGGAAGGTATGATGAAGCCCTCTATTTCTTCCAGATTGCCTTAGACTTATCAGACAATCCAGAGATAAGGTCTGATGCAAGGCTTGAAAGGGGTGCTGTTTATTCAAGATTTTTAAGGAATCCTGAGCTTGCCCTTGCTGAATATCTCCTTATACTCGAGGAATATCCTGAGGTGCCCCAGAAGGAGACTGCCCTTTATTTAACAGGCATGACCCTTTATGAACTCGGCTTCAAAAAACAGGCAAGGGAGAGATTATCTCAGTATAAGAGCCTGTACCCTCAGGGGAAACATATCACTAATGTTGAGACCCTCCTTAAGCTGACAGAATAACTCCCCTTTACCTTAAGAGGTTACGGATGTACGAGCCTATTTAGATAAGGCATAAGCTCCATTAGCTCTTCTGGAGATACAGAAGAGCTCCAGTGGCCTGTGAGTTTTCCAAGAATTATCAATCCAGAAAAGATACCTATCGCAAGGAGCGAAAACAGCAAAGGAGAAATTACCTTTCCTCCTATTGACATATCAAGGGCACCATCAGACGGACAGTAGCTCACACAGGTGAGACATCCTGTGCACTCAGGAGAATGAACAAGCCTCTTCTTATCAACAGGAAGGCTGGAGGGACAATTCTTTGAACAGAGACCGCAATTTATACATCTTTCTTTGTCCCTCTTTATCCTTGAGGGTCCAAAAACTGCCAGAAGTCCCAGGAGTGCACCATAGGGACAGAGATACCTGCACCAGAAATTTTTATAGAAGAGGGAGAATAAAAAAAGCACAAACAGGACTATGAGGGTTGTTGAAGAGGGCTCTACAAAAAACTTAAGGAGCTTTATATCAGCAACCTTCCAGTAGGGTGTATTCAGAAAGCTCCAGATAGACTGCGGTGTCATTTTAATGAGAATCACATAGAGGAAAAAAGTCATTAAGATATATTTTACAGACCTCAGGGGATAATCAATATATACAGGCATTTTTAAGCTCCTGCCTGCAATCCATCTTCCACTCTTCGATACAAGCTCAGACAATGTCCCAACAGGACAGACCCATCCGCAAAAGGACTTTCTGAAAAGAAAGGAAATGATAAAGGCTCCACCAAGTATAACAAGGCCAGAGGGATGGACAGGGTCAAAGATTCCTTCAGAAAGCCAGAGCCTCAAGGCCATAAATCCACCAATTGGCATGAATCCATCCACAGAAGAAGGTCTTTTAAAGGTGGGGATTATCCCTTTCTCGAGGTCTTCTACAAAGAGATAAAACAGAACAGCCGCATATAAAACAAGGCTGAAGATAGCCCACTGGACTCCATATCTTATGAGCCTGATCTTTGACCTGTCAGTCTTTATATAATCTGAGCCCTTCATCTCTCTATTCTCAAGAAAGAAGGCATACGGTATAATTATAGTTGATTTTAATAACCTGAACTTTATGACCTGTGTCATAATATGTTATGAAGAAAAAGGGCCTTATATTTATAGCTATTGGTATCTCTGCTATACTCCTTACGGTTCTCCTCTATTTCTTGAAACCTGATGCCCTTAATTCCATTGACCTCAAATTAAGGGATACAAGGTTCAGATTGAGGGGTTCTCTTGAACCTGACAACAGGGTCATTATAGTTGCCATTGATGCTAAAAGCATAGATGAGCTTGGCAGGTGGCCCTGGAAGAGGTCTGTGATTGCTGACCTCATTGAAGGCCTTTCTCAGGCAAAGGCTATTGGCCTTGATATTGTTTTCTCAGAACCCTCAGACCCTTTGTCAGATAAAAAATTATCAAGGATAATAAACAACTCCAGAAATGTTATTGCAGGATATTATCTCAGAGATGAGGAGACGACCATTGATAACTCGTCCCTTTTAAATCTCAAAGACTCAAGGATTAAACTTATAAAAACAAAAGGAGATATTGTGGCGATTCCTGTAAGGGAATATCCCTATGGAGAGCTGAATATAAGCTCAATAAAGGCAACGGCAGGTTTTTTTAATGTGATTCCTGATGAGGATGGTCTTTACAGAAAGGCGAATCTCCTCTTACTCTTTCAAGGAGACCTTTATCCCTCCCTTGCCCTTCAGGCAATAAGGCTTTATAAAAATCAACCAATCCTCCTCGAGCTTGAGGAGTACGGGATAGCCTCTCTGATAATAGGTCATGAGAAAGTTCCCTGTGATGAATCAGGCCTCCTCACCATAAATTATTACGGAAAAGGCGGAACCTTCAAAACGATTTCAGCCGTTGATGTGATAAAGAAGAGGATTAGCCCTGATCAATTCAAAGACAGGATAATATTTATAGGTGCTACGGAGATAGGAATCAGTGATATCAGGAATACACCTGTTGACCCTGTAATGCCTGGTGTGGAGATCCATGCCACAGTGGCATCAAATATCCTCAGTGGTCATTATCTTATATACAATGCCTGGGTTGCTGGCCTTGATATCCTCTTCATCAGTCTGCCTGTTCTGGTTCTTGTATTTTTAATCTCAAAGACTCAGAGGACTGTATATTCCCTTGCCTTCTTTATTCTAATAACTACAGGCACCTATTCCTTAAACCTCTGGCTTTTCAAAACATACCTCTTCAACCTCTCAATGATTTATCCCCTGAGCTCATTGCTCCTCTCCTATATAACCTCAGAGGCTTACAGGAATATTGTTATTGAAAAGAAGAGCAGGTTTCTCAAAAGGGCCTTTTCAAGTTATGTCTCACCAGAGCTCGTAAACATAATCCTCAGGAATCCTGACCTCTTAAGACTCGGAGGAGAAAAAAGGACTATCACAGTGCTTTTTTCTGACATCAGGGACTTCACAACCCTATCAGAGGCCCTCGAACCTGAGAGGCTCGTGAGTCTTTTAAACAACTATCTCGATCCAATGACAAAGATTGTCCTTAAACATAAAGGCATGCTTGATAAATATATTGGCGATGCCATAATGGCAATATATAATGCACCTGTTGACCTTGAGGATCACCCCCAGAAGGCTCTTCTCACAGGCCTTGAGATGTTAAAGGAACTTAAAAGATTAAATGAAGAGTTTAAGAGAAAGGGCCTTCCTGAAATTAATATCGGCATAGGTATAAATACAGGTGAGGCAATTACAGGCAATATGGGAACAGAGGTCAGGTTTGACTACACAGCCATAGGAGACACAGTGAACCTTGCCTCAAGGCTTGAGGGATTGAATAAGTTTTACGGGACAAGGATTATTATAAGTTCAACCACCTACGAAGGTATAAAGTCCCGCAGTGACTTCTATATAAGGGAGCTTGATTTCATAAGGGTTAAGGGAAAAAAGGAGCCTGTGAGAATCTATGAGGTTATGGAAGAAGATTCACCACTTATAGGTGCAGGGATTATCAAAGAATTTGAAAAGGCCCTCCACCTTTACAGGGAAAGGAGATTCAGAGAAGCCCTTGAGGTCTTTAGAGACCTTGAAAACAGGTTTAATGATACCGCATCAAAGGTCTTCAGGAAGCGTTCTGAGTCTTTTATCTTGAACCCTCCACCAGATGACTGGGATGGAGTATATGTGGCTAAGGAGAAGTAGTTGATAATTTAATCTGATATAATTAATCATGGAGGAAGTTAAGGTTCCAAAGGAACTTCTTTGGGATTATAAAGAACCTCCTCAGGATATCCTCTGGAGGCTTCAAAGAATCGCAGACTTCTTTCCTGCCTACGGGACAGACAGGGATACGGTGGAACTTCTTTTTAAATACAGGGACAGGTTGAAGCTTGAAGAGGGAAAATATAAATTGATAGAACTCTACAAAGAGGTATGGGATGAAAAGACTTCAAAGGCCCTTTCCACCAGAGATGGGGATTGAGGATAATCTAATTCTCACTCAGCACCAGAAAGATTTTTTAAGGGCCTTTTCAAAATCAGATATTAAAAATCTTTTCAGATTAACTGGAGGGACTGCCCTGAGTGCCTTCTATCTTGAGCATAGATTATCAGAGGACCTCGACTTTTTTTCTCAAGAAAAGATTCCCTTTTACATTGTAGAGGATTTTTTAAAATCACTGGATTTTATAGATACAATCACTTATACAAGGCTTTTTGATAGAAATATTTTCTCGCTGACCTTTAAAGACGGAATGGTGTTAAAGACAGAATTTGCCTATTACCCTTTAAAAGATCTCGAAAAGCCAAACATGGTTGATGGTGTAGCGATTGATAGTTTTCTTGATATTGTAGTAAATAAGCTATGTGCCATGTTGGTGGCGCAAGTAACAGTTGCTGAAAGGATTGAACCAAAAGATTATTCAGATCTCTATTGTGCCCTCATAAGTAGCAATCTTCCCCTCGATGAATTAATAGACCTTGCAGAAAAGAAATGTGAGATTAAAAGAATAAGGCATATACTGAAAGCTCGACTACTTCAGGTGCCAGAAGGGATTGAAAATCTTCCACTGAAGGTAGCTTTTACAAAGGCGGATATTGAAAGGCTCTTCAGAAACCTTATTAAGGAGAGCCTTGATAAGGAACTCAGCTAAGCCTAAATTGAGGCTTAAAGCTGAAGGCGATAGAGTGAAGGTATTTTATATTTTTCTTCAGCCTTCAGCCTTAAGCCTTCAGCCTATTTAGTACATGTCTCCCATGCCATGAGAAGGCATCTTGGATTTCTCTTCCTCAGGTATCTCTGTAATCATTACCTCTGTTGTGAGCATCAGGCCAGCCACACTTGCAGCATTCACAAGGGCAAGCCTTGTAACCTTTGTGGGGTCAATTATCCCTGCCTTCATCATGTCTGTATATTCTTCCTTCTGGGCATCAAATCCAAAGTTTGTATCCTTTGATGCCTTTACCTTTTCCACAACTACAGCGCCCTCAAGCCCAGCATTCTGGACTATGTTCTTTATGGGCTCTTCAAGGGCCTTTTTAACAATCTCAACGCCAATCTGTCTGTCTCCTTCAAGTTTGAGCTTTTCAAGGGCAGGTAGGCACCTCAAGAGGGCTACTCCACCACCAGGCACAATACCTTCTTCCACAGCAGCCCTTGTTGCATGAAGGGCATCCTCAACCCTTGCCTTCTTCTCCTTCATCTCTGTCTCAGTGGCAGCGCCAACCCTGATTACTGCAACTCCACCTGCAAGCTTTGCAAGCCTCTCCTGGAGCTTTTCCCTGTCATAATCAGATGTTGTCTCCTCAATCTGGGTCTTGATCTGTTTGATTCTTCCCTGAATCTTCTGGGGATCTCCTGCACCCTCAACTATCGTGGTATTCTCCTTATCAACAACAATCTTCTTTGCCCTTCCGAGGTCAGAGAGTTTTATATTCTCGAGCTTTATGCCGAGGTCCTCTGTAATAGCTGTGCCACCAGTAAGGATTGCTATGTCCTCAAGCATTGCCTTTCTTCTCTCGCCAAATCCTGGTGCCTTTACTGCACACACCTGAAGGGTTCCGCGGAGCTTATTCACTACAAGGGTTGCAAGGGCCTCACCCTCAACATCTTCTGCAATTATGAGAAGGGGCTTACCCATCTTTGCGATATTTTCAAGAAGAGGGATAAGGTCCTTCATAGAGGATATCTTCTTTTCATGGATCAGGATAAAGACATCCTCATATACGCACTCCATCCTTTCAGGATCTGTGATAAAGTAAGGTGAGATATAACCCCTGTCAAACTGCATTCCCTCAACAACATCAAGGGTTGTTGCGAGCCCTTTTGCCTCTTCAACTGTTATAACACCATCCTTTCCGACCTTATCCATTGCATCAGCTATGAGGTTTCCTATCTCAGGGTCATTGTTTGCAGAAATGGCACCAACCTGGGCAATCTCCTTTTTGTCCTGAACAGGCTTGCTGATCTTCTTAAGCTCCTCAACTACTACCTCAACAGCCTTATCAATACCACGCTTGAGTTCCATTGGATTTGCACCAGCAACAACATGCTTCATACCCTCTTTGTAGATTGAATAGGCAAGGACTGTTGCTGTTGTTGTTCCATCACCTGCGGTATCAGAAGTCTTGCTTGCTACTTCTCTTACAAGCTGGGCACCCATGTTCTCAAAGGGATCCTTAAGCTCTATCTCCTTTGCAACAGTGACACCATCCTTTGTAATAAGGGGTGAACCGAATTTTCTATCAATTATTACATTTCTTCCCTGAGGTCCCAGGGTTGCTTTTACTGCATCTGTAAGGATTGTTACACCATCGAGGATCTTCTGTCTTGCATGTTCATTGAATATAAGCTGTTTTGCTGCCATATCTCCGCACCTCCTTTATTCTTCCAATATCCCAAGGATATCTTCTTCTTTAATAATCAGATATTCCTGATTGTCAAGGTTAATCTTTGTGCCTGAATATTTGTCAAAAAGGACAGTATTACCAACCTTCACCTCTTTTACCTCAGGACCCACGGCTTCCACGACGCCCTTCTGAGGTTTTTCCTTTGCTGTATCAGGCACATAGAGACCACCAGGGGTCTTTTCCATCTCTTCTGAATACTTGATGAAGACTCTTTCCTTAAGGGGTTTAAACTTCATAGGCTCCACTCCTTTCCCTGTTTTTTTTGTGCCCCACAAGGTGAGGCTATTAGCACTCCTTTTAATTGAGTGCTAATAATATATTAATCTTTTTACCCTTCAATCAAGGACAGAATTCTGGCAAAAAAGGGAAATTTAGGGGGAAAATATTTATTTTTTTATTTTTTTTAAATCTTACTTAAAGATTTAGAGTTTTTCTCTTACTTTCAATAAAGGCATCTATCTCTTCTCTGAAATAGTCCCTCTGTCTTCTTATTTCATTAGGTATCCTGCTTTCATAGAGTTTGAGGCCTTCTTTAAGTTCCTCCTTAAAGGATTCATAGAATGTACCTTGTTTTACAGCCTCATCAAACTTCTTTGGATTGTAAAAATAAATATCTGAAATAATAGTCCTTGCAAGCCTCCTTGCCTTTTCCACCATATCATCTTCAATGGAGGGTGCTCGGGAAGGTTCTACTTGTGGCGAAGTAACAGTTTTTGGTGGCGAGGTAACAGTTCCTTGTGGCGAGGTAACAGTTGGTGGCACAAAACTATCAAATCCTTTAGGAATAGGCCTTTGAGGTGGTGAAGTAACAGTTGGCTGAGTTTCAGAAGATATTCCTGCCCTTAAGGCCTCTATCTTTGGAATAAGGAAATCCTTAATCTCGTGGTCTTCAATAATATCATCAGCACCATACAGGGAAGCGGGTGGCCTTTTGTATCTTGTCTTGTCATAAACAGAGGCAACAAGTATAACCTTTATATCCTTTGTATACTCAATCTCTTTGAGTTTCTTGCATACATCAAATCCATATTCCTTTGGAAGGGCAACATCAAGGACTGCTACAAAGGGTAATTCCTTTGATGCCTTTACAATAGCTTCTATACCGTCTCTGGATACTATAGGAATAAAGCCAGCACTTTTTATGAGACTTTCCATCTCTGAGAGTAATTTATTATCTCCATGGGCAATCAGAACCTTTGTTTTGTCCAGGGCCTCCTTTTTTTCTGGTTGCCTTGATGGAGTTTTTTCCGTAACTGTTATGGTATGAGAAGAAGGAGATACTGGAGTCTCCGGTAATTTTACAAATATAGCTGTACTACACTTTGGACATTTGAACCTTCCGCCCTGAGGCGGAACCTTCGCATCATCTACCTTTAATCTCACCTTGCACTGGGGACATGTAACTACCATCTAATAATATACCTCCTTTTAGGCCTCCATAGTCTTATTGTAACCAATCCGTATAAAAAACCTCCAATATGGGCAAACCAGGCAACGCCACCATGCTGGGCAAAGCCTGCTGACAGAAGACCATTTACTATCTGTATAATAGCCCAAAATCCAATAACTATCAAGGCTGGTATCCTTATGACCTGAACAAAAAAACCAAAAAACACAATGGTGTGAACCCTGGCATGGGGATAAAGAAAAAGATAGGCTCCCAGCACAGCTGATATTGCACCACTTGCACCAATCATAGGGATAGTTGAAGATGTCCCTTCTATAACAGCATGGCTGTAGGCAGCAAAGACCCCACCGAGTAGATAAAAGAAGAGAAATCTCAGATGGCCAAGGGTATCCTCAATGTTATTACCAAATATCCATAGATAAAGCATGTTGCCTGCAAGGTGAAAGAAGCTACCATGAAGGAACATGGAGGTGAAGACTGTAATGGCAGGATGGACTGGCTGGTCCGAATTAAAGGTTAATAGGGATGATGGTATTGCACCATAAAGATAGGCAAACATCTCTGTATTTCCTGTAGAGACCTGAACAATATATATTCCGACATTCAGGCCTATAATCAGGACTGTAAAAAAGGGGAAACTGTAAGTGGGATTATCGTCCTTGTATGGTATCACTTATCTTCAGCCTGCCAATATTTTACCACCTGGTGTTTACTTACTTCCATTATTTTTGTGCATATGCCGTGAAGCATATTCAGTTCCCACTCTGTAAGACCAGCCCTTCGCAAAAGATACCCCATGTTGAGCATAATCTTTCTGTGGAGGTCTCTGTCGCCCCTTGGTATATAACCAAGGAGAAGGAGTGCCTCTTCAATCCTCTTTAATAAATTATCTATATCAGCCTGACTGACGAGCTTCACAGGAGGGACCTCAAGTTTATTGGAATGCTCTAACCTTGATAGCTCATAGGCTACAAGTAAGACAGCCTGGCTGAGGTTCAGAGATGGTGCATTCTTTGAGGTCTCGATTGTCATGAGGAAGCCACACCTTTTTACTTCATCATTATAAAGACCTTTTTCTTCCCTGCCAAAAAGAATAGCTACTCTGTTATCCTCAGCTATCTCTTTTATCTTCTTTATTCCTTCACGGACTGGAAGGATAACACCCCTCCTTTTCCCTATCCTCCTCGTTGTTCCAACCACAAGGCCTTTATCCATTATGGCTTCATTAAGGCTTCTAACTATCTCTGCCTTCTTCAAGACATCTATCGCCCCTGTGGCAAGCCATCGGGCCTCGGAGTTCTCTAAGTTTTTCCTGACCTTCCTTATATCAAATCCTTCAGGCCTCAGGGGATTTACAAGGACAAGGTTTTTAAAACCCATATTCTTTATAGCCCGTGCAGAGGCACCGATATTACCCGGTTCTCTGGGTTCAACAAGGACGAAGTAGATATTATCCTTCCACAATGTTACCTGTGCCACCTCACCTGAAGGCTTTAGCCCTTTGTAAATAGGAGCTCAAGCTGTTCTGTCTCCTCCCTTGGGAAATCAATAGGATAATTTCTGTCAAAGCAGGCTGTGCAGTAATCCTGAGGATTTTTCACTGTTGAAAGGAGACCCTCGAGGCTAAGATACTGGAGACTTGTCGCTGTTATATATTTTTTAATCTCATCGATAAGGTGGGTTGATGCTATCAATTCCTGCCTTGTTGGTGTGTCTATTCCGTAAAAACATGGGCCAATTGTTGGAGGAGAGCTTATCTTCATGTGGACCTCTTTTGCTCCTCCACCTTCAAAGAGCATCTTCACTATCTTTTTACTTGTTGTCCCTCTAACTATGGAGTCATCAACAACAATCACCCTCTTCCCCTCAAGGACATCCCTGATGGGATTGAGCTTAATCTTTACCCCGAAATGTCTTATGGACTGCTTTGGTTCTATAAATGTCCTGCCCACATAGTGATTCCGTACAAGGCCCATGTCAAAGGGGATTCCACTTGCCTCTGCAAAACCAAGGGCAGCAGGAACTCCTGAGTCTGGCACAGCTATAACAACATCAGCATCTGTGGAAGACTCCTTTGCAAGCTGTCTTCCAAGGGCCTTCCTTACCTTATCAACACCCTGAGCACCGAATATAAGGCTATCAGGTCTTGAAAAATATATAAATTCAAAGATGCAGAAGGACCTTCTTGGAGAATAAAGGATCTTCTTTGAGCTAAGGCCATGCTCATTTATAACAAGCATCTCTCCTGGCTCTATATCCCTTATATATTTTGCACCAATGAGGTCAAAGGCACAGGTCTCTGAGGCAACTACATAGGCTCCGTCAAATATACCGAGGCTAAGAGGTCTTACACCATAGGGGTCTCTTATGGCTATAAGTTCCTTTTCAGTCATCAAGAGGAGGCTGAAGGCACCAGATATCTTCTGGACCGCTGATATAATCCTCTCATGAAGGGAGTCCTCTCTGGAATGGGCTATTAGATGGATTATTACCTCGCTGTCAGAGGTTGATTGGAATATGGCACCGTCTTTTTCGAGCCTTTCCCTCAATTCATAGGCATTAACAAGGTTTCCATTATGGGCAAGGGCAATGGTGCCAAGGGAGAAGTTGGCTACTATGGGCTGGACATTTTTTAGAAAACTACCACCTGCTGTTGAATACCTGTTGTGGCCAATGGCTAAAAATCCGGGAAGCCTTTTGAGTCTCTTTTCAGTAAATATATCTGCAACAAGACCGAGGGCCTTTTCATAATAAATCTGTTTTCCATCAGAAGAACATATCCCTGCACCCTCCTGTCCTCTGTGCTGAAGGGCATACAGGCCAAGATAGGTGAGATTGGCTGCCTCAGGATGGCCATATATACCAAAGACCCCGCACTCCTCATGAGGAGTAAGGTGGTCTATCCAGCTTTTACTTCCTCGAGCCCTCATCCAAACAATTCCTTTAATGCATTTTTATATGCCTTTTGAATATCAGAAAGGGGAAGGTCGATGAGAAGCCGCGTATTCTGTTTCATGATTAACCTCTTTCCACCTGTCCTGCCTATATGGTGGCAGGATATTGCTGAGTTCTTTGCTTCCTTTAGAAGTTCAGGGGCCTTATCTTTCCTTACTGTTACAACAACCCTTGTTGCACTTTCTCCAAAGAGAAGGGAATCAGTTCTTAAAGTGAGAAACTCTGGAGAATTGAGAAAGACCTCTGCACCTGTATCTCCAAGGATAGAACACTCAGCAAGACAGACACCAAGACCTCCTTCAGAGCAGTCATGGGCCTGCTCTATAATACCCTTTTTAGCAAGCTCTTCAAGGAGTCTTATGAGCCTTTTTTCTTTGTGGATATCGAGCACTGGTGGCATCCCCCGTTCTATTCCATGAATAAGGCTCAGGTATTCTGAACCCCCGAGTTCATCTCCTGTATCACCAAGGAGATAAATCTCGAGGCCAACTCTAAAGGCTGACTCTTTTTTCGAAGAAAGGTCCTCAAGGAGTCCAACCATGGCAATAGTTGGAGTGGGATATATAGCCTTTCCTTTTGTCTCATTATAAAAACTCACATTTCCTGAAACAACAGGTGTCTCAAGGACCCTGCAGGCCTCTGAAATGCCTTTAATAGCCTCAACAAACTGCCACATGACCTCTGGTTTTTCTGGATTTCCGAAATTAAGGTTATCAGTAATGGCCAGGGGTCTTGCACCTGTGCATGCCACATTCCGGGCTGCCTCTGCAACAGCAAGCATAGCACCCCTGTAAGGGTCAAGATAACAATATCGGGAATTACAATCAACAGAAAGGGCAAGGGCCTTCTTTGTGCCTTTTATCCTTATAACTGCTGCATCAGCCCCTGGTCTAACAACTGTATTTGTCCTTACCATGTGGTCATACTGCTCCCAGACCATCTCCTTAGAGGCAATATTTGGAGATGAAAGGAGTCTTAAGAGGATTGAATTGAAGTCCTCAGTTGATGCTGGCAGGGGTATCTGGTTAAGGTTGAGCCTCTGTATTTCGTCCTGCCAGTCAGGCCTTTTTCTGGGCCTATCGTATTTTGGTGCCTCATCAGATATCTTTTTTGCAGGGATTTCAGCAACGACCTTGCCATGCCATTTCACCCTGAGGAAACCATCCTCTGTAACACGACCTATCACAACAGCATCGAGACCCCATTTTTTAAATATCCTGAGGAGCTCCTCCTCCTTGCCTGACTTTGCAACTATGAGCATCCTCTCCTGACTCTCACTGAGCATGATCTCATAAGGCGTCATCCCCTCTTCTCTAAGGGGTACCTTTTCAAGGTCAAGCTCAATACCTGTGCCAGCCCTTCCAGCCATCTCCGAGCTTGAAGAGGTAAGGCCTGCTCCACCCATGTCCTGAATCCCTGCTATAAGGTCCTTCTGCATTGCCTCAAGGCATGCCTCAAGAAGGAGTTTTTCTGTAAAAGGGTCTCCTACCTGGACATTCGGTTTTTTCTGCTGGGCATCATCAGTAAATTCCTCTGATGCCATGGTAACACCATGAATCCCGTCCCTTCCTGTCTTTGAACCAACATAAATTACAGGATTTCCAACTCCCTCTGCCCTGCCCCTGAATATCCTCTCTTTTTTTGCTATGCCAAGATTAAAGACATTTACGAGTATATTTCCATTGTAGCAGGGATGAAAGTATATCTCACCACCAACAGTGGGAACGCCTACACAGTTTCCATATCCAGCAATCCCACCAACAACACCATGGAAGAGGTGTTTCTGATAAGGATCTCCTGGGTCTCCAAATCTAAGGGAATTGAGGCTTGCAATTGGCCTTGCACCCATTGTGAAGACATCCCTCAGTATTCCACCAACACCAGTTGCAGCACCCTGATAGGGCTCAATATAGGATGGATGATTATGAGACTCCATCTTGAATACCGCAGCAAGACCATCACCTATATCTATTACACCTGCATTCTCACCAGGACCTTGAATAACCCAGGGAGCTGAGGTAGGGAAATGGCTGAAGTGGAGTCTTGAGCTTTTGTAGGAGCAGTGCTCTGACCACATAACAGAGAAAATACCGAGTTCAGTAAATGTGGGCTTTCTTTGGAGGATCTCCAGTATCTTCTGATACTCCTCCTCAGAAAGACCATGTTCACGAATCAGTTCTTCTGTTATCTCAGGTTCTTTCATGAAAGGATTGTATTTTATTTTAACATCATTTCACAATCTTAAGGAATCTCCTCTTTCCGACCCTGAGGAGATATTCACCTGGCTGGAGTTTTATGTCAGGGTTCTTTACAGGAGAGCCATTTATTTCCACCCCACCCTGAAGGATAAGTCGTCTTGCCTCAGAGGTGCTCTTTGTGAGACCTGCTTCCTTCATGAGGCTCAGGAGTCCTGCTTCTTCAGTCCATCCAGTTTTTTTATAAACAGGTATATCCTTTGGAAGGCCCTTCTTCCTGAAGACTGTATCAAAATGGCCCTTTGCCTTGAGGGCTGCCTCCTTACCGTGAAATCTCTCTACAAGTTCAAAGGCAAGCCTCTCCTTTGCCTCCATGGGATGAATAGAGCCGTTCTTTATACCCTCTTTAAGGGCCCTGAGCTCTTCATTAGAAATGTGGCTGAGGAGTTCATAATATCTGAGCATTAATTCATCACTTATAGACATGACCTTTCCGAAGATCTCCTCTGGTGGCTCATTAATACCTATATAATTGCCGAGACTCTTTGACATCTTCTTTACACCATCAGTGCCTTCGAGAAGGGGCATGGTGATAATCACCTGGGGCTCCTGACCATACTCCTTCTGGAGCTCTCTTCCAACAACAAGATTGAATTTCTGGTCTGTACCTCCGAGCTCTACATCTGCCCTGAGGACAACGGAATCATAACCCTGAATTAATGGATAGATAAACTCATGGATGCTTATTGGTGTCTGGCTCAGAAATCTTGTCTTAAAGTCATCCCTCTCAAGCATCCTCGCAACAGTGTAATGGGAAGCCAGCCTGATAATATCCTCTGCAGACATCTCTGAATACCATCGGGAGTTAAATTCGACGATGGTCCTTTCAGGGTCAAGGATCTTGAAGATCTGCTCACGATAGGTCTTTGCGTTCTCAAGAACCTCATCCCTTGTAAGGGGCTTTCTTGTCTCACTCTTTCCAGAGGGATCACCAATCATGCCTGTAAAATCTCCAATAAGAAATATAACCCGGTGACCCAGTTCCTGAAACTGCCTCAGTTTTTCAAGAAGGACTGTATGGCCCAGATGGATGTCAGGTGCTGTTGGGTCAAAGCCAGCCTTTACAGTAAGGGGCTTATTCTCCTTGCAGGACCTCTCGAGTTTATGGAGAAGTTCCTTCTCAAGGATAATCTCAACAGCTCCCCTTTTTATGACCTCAAACTGTCTTTCTGGAGAAAGCATAGGTTATTATAATAACTAATCATGAAAAAGTTGGCAATAACCATTGGTGACCCCGGGGGGATAGGTCCTGAGGTTGTGCTGAAGGCCCTTATAAGGCTGAAGGCAGAAGGCTTAAGGCTTAAAGATAATATCTTTGTAGTCTTTTGCGATAAAGTGGTCATGGAAGAGGCGATTGATCTATTAAGATCCTTTCAGCCAACTGTTACCTCGCCACCAGGAATGGTTACTTTGCCACCAATTGACTTGAAATCTCTTCTTCCTGACATTAAATACATTGAACCTGAGGCCCTCGCTGAGATTGAGAAGAGCCATTCAGGAGATACTATCTACTTAATCGATACAGGATTGCTCAAGACCTTTAAAAAATGTGAGCCCTCAAAAGAGGGTGGCATTGTCTCTGTGGAATATATAAAAAGGGCTGTAGAACTCGCTATGAAAGGGATTGTCCATGCCATAGTAACAGCGCCCATTTCAAAGACCTCTCTCAAGATGGCAGATTATAACTGGCCTGGCCATACAGAGATGCTCAAGGAATTCACTGGTGCAAGGGATGTTGCCATGCTATTCTATGCACCACCAGAAGGTGAGGTGAGGGAGCTGCGAGTCCTCCTTCACACAATCCACATACCATTAAGGGATGTGCCTTCTAAGATTACAGAGGAAGGAATACTTAAGACAATTCATCTTGCAAAAACTGGAGCTGAACTCTTTGGTATAGAAGACCCGGTAATAGGTGTTGCTGGCCTTAATCCCCATGCTGGTGAGGAGGGACTTTTTGGTGACGAAGAAAAGAAGGCAATCCTTCCTGCTATAAAGAGGGCACAGGGTGAAGGGTTAAGGGTTACAGGTCCTGTACCACCTGATGTGATATTTTACAAGGCCCTTCATGGAGATTATGATATTATTGTAAGCATGTATCATGACCAGGGCCTTGCACCTCTCAAACTCATCGCCTTTGATAGGGCAGTAAATATAACTGTTGGTCTTCCAATAATAAGGACATCTCCTGACCATGGCACAGCCTATGATATTGCCTGGAAAGGAATAGCCAATCCCTCAAGCATGATGGAGGCCATAAAGATAGGCTTAAGGGTGAAGAAGGTGGCTACAGGTTTGTAGCCACCTTTGAGGAAATTAATATCTCTTAATTGTTTTTAACTCTCTCGCCTGTTTGGCAAGATTAACAGCTTCTTCCCCACCGGGCAAATAGGTCTTTATTGAATCAATCAGTTTTTTATAGGCATTTTCTAATGCCTGACTTCTGGCATTATTTATAGCCTTTTGAACTGATTGAGTTGCCATTTGAAGGGCTTGGGCGTACTGTTCTTGACCATTAAATTCTACAATAGTCTCTACATCTACTGGATCGGAAGTGTAGGGAATTGATTTAATAAATAGTTTTTCCCTTGTAAGGGGTTCAATGATTTGAAATATTAGTTGACCTTTAAGGCTGTATTTGCCGGAATAATTAATTTTCCCTTTTTGGATTGTCACCATGCTCATGCTTTTAGGCATCTCATAATTAACCCCGATACTACTTTCTTCCTCTCCAAGCTGAAGTTCAGGGATTATCAACATATCTATTCTCTTTTTGTCCTCATAAGGCATTATCTCTATACTCTCATAGGCAGAAACAACATTGTATCCCTTTTGTAGAGCTATACCTTCAATAGATTTCTGTAGATTTAATCTCATTTGAGAAGGAAATCCTGCTGAGCCTGACCCCATTTGTGCTTTTGATTGAGATATCTGCATGCCTCCAAGGAAACCAATTTGGGGTTGAGCAACTTGCATAGTCTTAATTTCACCCTGTGGAGACAGTAAAGCAACCTTAATGCCGAGATCCTGCGAAAGTTTTCCAGAGACAACCTCGAATTTTGCAGAATAATCTGAAGGCTGGAATTTAACTATAGCTGGGGGGGAAGCACAAGCAGTAAATAGGATCGCAATGACTGATACAACCCAAATAGCCCTTAACCTCTTCATACTCTAATCCTCCTTTTGATAACGATATGCCTCAAGTCTTGAGGCTTATGAAAAATACAAAATCTCAAAAATTTTTGTCAATCCCTCCGTTAGACCTGTGGTTACTATTTTGAAATGTCACGTTTAATTACTAAATCTTGCTTCTAAAAGTCATAAGAATAATAAAGGGCAACGCCTTTCTTCTTTGCATGTTCCTCAGC
>Ga0272445_1000607_pt1 | contig 32595 bp, 45 predicted proteins | sample YNPCB0031_FD_194404 | JGI IMG/M metagenome (GOLD analysis project Ga0272445, IMG submission 194404) | Hot spring sediment microbial communities from Yellowstone National Park, WY, United States - YNP-CB-003-1 | ecosystem: Environmental > Aquatic > Thermal springs > Hot (42-90C) > Sediment... | reverse complement strand
GAAATTTGAGGGGTTTAAGAGGGCTAAGGATGTAGGGAGCTTTGTGGGGTTATGTCCGAGCCCAGTTGAGAGCGGAAGTAGCGTTAGGGGGAAGGGTTCAATAAAGAATGTTCATTCCAGGAAAAAAGTTGAGGAGATTCCAGGAATTTGGTTGAGGAAATTCCAGGAAAAAAGTTGAGGATTTCCGTGTTTTGGTGTGCTTTGGCGTGGGATAATGTGCAAAATTAGGCGGGGAGGGATGAGATAGGAAAGGAGCAGATCATGGTAATGGTATAAAAAGGTTGCGGAGAAAAAGGGCTTATTGCATAGTTTTGCAAAATGTGGGGAAAAGAAGGATAAGATGGGAAAGAGTGGGACATAGCATAAAAAGTAAGAATATTAGATTTGGCGTAGGGCTTGTAGATAGAGAGAAACTTTGTAGCAAAAAGGGATATGTCAAAAGGAATATCAATTGGGAAGGGGGATGTCTGGGAGGGCTTATGAATTCTAAGTTTGTAGATGTCAAAAAGTTCTAAAAAATTGACATGTTTTTTGGGGCAATTTTGAAGGGTTTGGGCATGGAACTTGCTAAAAAGGTAGGTCTTCGGCATCATCTGCAAGGAGTAAGCGTGGGTCTTGAGTGACAAAATCATCGCTGGAATAGTTAAGAGGTAGGTCTGAAGAGGTAGATTGGGTTGAGATAGGGCTTTCTTGGTTGGAGAAAGGATGATCTTTAGGAGCTGGTTTGGATAAAAATTTGATTGTTTCAGCAAAGATTTCAGGGATGATACGGGTAAAGCCGGATCTATCGAGGATCTTTCGGTAGCGAAGTGAGCCTTCCACATAGATTTGGGAGCCTGTTTCTAAGTATTCTCCGCAGATTTCTGCAAGCCTTCCAAAGGCAACCACCCTATGCCATTCCGTGAGTGTTTCTTTGGTTCCTTCACGGTTTATAACCTCGTTCGTGGCAATGCGCATTGTGGCTACAGGCTTTCCTTCAAGGGTGTAGCGGAGCTCGGGGTCTGCCCCAAGCCTACCGATGAGTATAACACCGATGAGTATAACTTTGTTAAGGCTCATGGATTATGCTTATTTTGTTATAAGAGAGAAGGTTTGGATTTAAGCATTCGTGGGCTCTTCAAACTTGATTTCAAGGCTGAGGAGGTCGTCGAGGGATTGGGCGTTTTTGATGGATTGTTTCATCTGCTCATTCCACTGTCTAATAGCTTCTCTTTGCTGAAGCTGAGTTGCATATTTTTGCTTAAGTACTTCAACTTCTAAGGTATCACCCAATATCTGAGCTTCTGCTATCTTCGTGATGATGTAATCAGTTTGAGCTAATAAACCCGCTACATAAGTTTTTAGCTCTGAAAGCTTTTGAGCCCTAAGCTCTTGTAGCTTCTCGTCTTGAGTTTTTAAACGAATTTGAGAGCCGTCGTAAATTAAGTCGTCAGGAGTGTCGACTTCAAATTCAATTGCTTGAACTTCCTGAGGAACTGCCTCAGGCAATAAGGCACAACAAAGGATATTAAGCTCTGGATGTATATAAGCCCATACTTTCATTATGCTAACCTCCTAACTAAAATATAGCCTGATGTTGATTGAGGAAATACTATAGTCCCAAGAGACGTCCATGCTGTCGATGTATCCCGCCAATCTGTAGAAAAACAAATTATAACGGAATAACTCCAATCTATTCCATATATATCATATATTCCTAACAAATTTTTATACTGAGTAAAATTCGTTATATAAAAAACTGATGTTACAAATCCTAAACCACATCTAAAAGCAGAATAACTTAAATAATTTGAACCACTCGCACTACTATTTCTATATATTTCAGCATAAACAAATGCATTAGTATAAGTCGTATTATTAGGATTTAAAAAAACAGGAGCGTTTCCTCCTCCTGAATTCGCCCCAGTATTACTACAAACCAAATGACATTCATAATAAGTCCCACTTTGCGTCGCAATCCTCAACTGCACACTCGTAGCATTCGTAAAGTTTATTATCGCCTCCTCTCCAACCTGCAACATATAATCACTCGTCGCATTCGTCAAATCAACCCTGCGAAAAGTATAAACATTACTTTTTACATAAGTCGCACTTAAATCCAAAACCCCACTCGCATTCAAAGGCACTATCACATTTGGAGCTGGGGTCTGACTTGCGTGGAAGCCGTCTACTGTGTCGGCATTCAGCGTAGTAGGAAGCCAACCAATATTTAACTTACCAGAAGAATCAGCAACAGGTATCGTATTCGCTGTAGGTGTTTGGCTTGCATGGAAACCGTCTACTGTGTCGGCGAAGGATGCTTTGATGCTTTTCCAGGTTGAGCCGTCAAAATACTTTAAAAGGTCGTTTGCATCGACCCAGAGCTTGCCCTGATATACTAAGCTTGGGGCTGTGGATGAGGCTTCGGGCTTAACTGTTGAAATCTGGTTGCTTAGCGTTGATGCTGTGTCGTTTAGTTGCTGAGAAAGATTATTTATCTGAGAGGTTATTTCTGAGCTAACTTGAGAGCTTAGGTTGTTTAGCGTCTCCGCAAGCTCGTCTATATCTCGCTTTGTCGCAAGGACTACAGTATCAGAAATCACTGCGGTGACATTCTGGGCGTTGGCAATGACGGTGTAGATGTCAACTACATTCTCAACTTTAGTGACGCCATCGCTGGGGATAAAATCTGCACGGTCTCCCGCATAGGCTACTGCATAAAGGATTTCGCCGAGATCTGGGTCTTGGGCGTAAATACCGATTTCTCGCATAAAGAAGCCTTGAGAAAGACCGGTGTTAGATAGGATGAACCTTAGCCTGACAGTTCCGTCGCCAACCACACGGATATCTTGTATCGGTAGGTTTAGCTTAGGGGATACGAGGTCGTTTAGCCGTGTTGGGTCTGTGTCTGAAGACCAGAACCCGTCGCCAAGCTTTATTTTTGTGAAAGTTAGAGTGGCTCCGGTTTGGGCTTTGGCTAAAAGGTTTCTTCCTTTTACGGTTAATATCGTGCCTCTAAAGTCTGCCATTTGCTACCTCCTAATTAGCTGGATATATAGCCATATAGGTGGCGATCCTCTGAGCGATGCCGGTATAAATAGTATAAGGCTTAACGGATACTTGAGGCTCGTATATTCCTATCTGATAAGATGTTCCGATCCTCTGAGCGATGCCGGTATAAATAGTATAAGGCTTAACGGATACTTGAGGCTCGTATATTCCTATCTGATAAGATGTTCCGATCCTCTGAGCGATGCCGGTATAAATAGTATAAGGCTCAACGGATGTGTCTACATGCAAACCGATTTGATAGTGTTTTCCGTTTTTCTGAGCAAATGCGTAGTATAGTGTTTGAGTATATTCTCTGTGGAAGCCGATTGCGTCAAGCCAAGAGCGAACATTTTTGTATTCGTTGATTAGCTCAATTAGCCTAAGGTATGTGTCTTCGTCTTGTATAACACTTTTAACGAGCACTTTAAAGCGGTAAGGGTCGCCGTTGTAGTCAAACCATTCTTGCAAGCTTGCATCTAAATTCAAAGCTTGGAATACTTTTTTAATTGCATATGGTGTGCCTTTGAATCTGTGGAGCTCGATGGCGTGCTTGATTAGGTTGCGTTTTTCCTGAATGGTTTGGGCTTGGTCATAGCCCTCAATGTGGAATTGCCAAGCAAGGAAAGCTAAGGCAGACTCTTCTACTTGGTCTATTAGATAGACAAGTAGTTTGCTAAGGTCATTTTCAAGGGTAAAGACTTTGTCTATAGCTGAGCAGAGACCTTCTATGTTCTTATCACCCTGTAAGTTTACTGGCAATAAGTCCTTAGTCTTAACCATCAACAGACCCCGCTATGTTAAGTGTAATGCTTTGACAAATTGCAACTTGCTCATCTGTCAAAATAGTATGCTGTGGGCTTTCTAAAACTACCCGGTAAACTCCACTTAGGCTCTGTATAGACTTAATCAACTCTTCTGGAACTATGTCTTTACCAAGTTTATTCTTGAGTGTATTCGCATAGTCTTCGCAAACTTTATAAGCTTGCTCAAGTATAGCATCAGCAAAGGGAGTATTTTTGTAAAGATAAATAGTGCCTGATATTGAATACTCAACTACTTCTGGTTGAGAGACTATTACTCTATCGGTCAAGGGGCGAACTTTCTCATCGTTAAGCGTATCTGAAACCTTCTGTAATATCTCAGGGCTTGGAATTTGCCCATCTTTCATAAGAACAACCACTTTAACCACACCAGGGGAAGGAGAAAGGACCGAGACATCAACTATGTCCTGATGGGCAGTTTTTGCCCAAAACTCGTAAGCACCACGGGAGCCAGCATTGCTAAAGCTTTCAGGGGCAAGCTGGATCCTATAGCGAAATCTTTCGTCGTCTTCTACATCTGAGCCACCAAAGCTTATACTTATGTTTTCTACTTTTTCTACATAAGGCACGGTGTCTATGAGGACGGAAATTTGTCCCGGAAAGTAGCCATTACCGAGAGCTCCTGCTTCAGTGCAGAGCGCTAAAACATCCACATATTGTGCGCCAGCTTTGACTGAAACATCTTCTGCGGTCTCAAAGACAGCTTTGTCGTCTTTTGTGGCCACTTTTGTGCCCTTTGGGATGAGTATGTCTCTATCAAGGTCAGAAAAGTAGAAACGAAGAGTAGTCCTTGCTTTAGTAGCAGGGAGCCTATAGACGCCAAGCAAAGCCCCAAGATGATCAAGCACTTCGCCACGGGCATAGGCAAGGAGATTTTGCTTGGCTGTTTCCTGGATCAGGATGCGAAGAAGATTTTCCCTATAGGCGAAGATGCTTAACAAAACCGCTTCCAGCTGACCTTTGCTAACAGGTTTGCCGATAGCAAGCTCGTAGGCTTGCAAAAGTTCAGCAAATATCTTCTCCCAGTTTGCTTCAACGAAAACTGGCTCGGGTATGGTCCTTATGTCTATCATAGTTAAATCAAAATATACTACTTAGCGTTTAGGTAGGTTGTAAAATCTGCTAAAACTTCTAAGACTACTTCTTCGTCAACTTCTTTTGATTGCGGAATACCTTTAATCACAAAGATGAATTTTCCGGGCTCTGCGGATTTTAGTTTTATGTCTGTGATGAGGAAACGCTCGGAGTTTTTGCGTAAGGCTCGCCAAGCTTCGGCTAATATCAATGGTTTAGCTATGTTCATTGGTTTGTCTAAGTATTCATAGATGCGTGAGCCGAACTCTGGGCGATGGGGGACGCTACCCAAAGGGGTGGACAAGATAAGAAATATCTCTTGATTTAGGTCTTCAAGTCCGGTTATTACCTCTCCGATTTTGCCAAGTTTTATCTGCATAATACTACCCTTTAATGGCTGTGATGATTGGTGTTGCCTCCTTCATCAATAATTGCACCTGTCGCATGGATATTCCCTTGCACTTCAAGATTACCGATGATGTTGACAGGACCTTGAATAACGATATTTGAAGCAGAAATTTCTACCGTTCCGTTAACAATTGCTCGGAGCTTATGGGCTCGTCTATCGTATTCTATCTCGGTTCCGTCTTCAAAACGGATGAAGAACTTGTCCTTGTTTGAGACAGGGGTGGTATCAGCTTCGCTGTATATGGCACCAAGGACAAAGCCTTGCTCAAGACCTTGCCCAGAAAAAAGGCAAACAACCTGCTCCCCGATATCGGGCATAAAATAGGCTTTATCTTTATGGGTCTTGGGATAGATGACCGGGAGCTCGTAGCTTACCTCCTCATCAACGCCAACTAAATGAACCCGAACCGTCCCTTTTTCTGGATTTATGCCAGTAACCACTCCTACTCTGATAAGCTCAGAAAGCATTGTCTTACACCCTCCTTATGATGATAGAGGTTTGATAGCCTGCAGACTTGGAAAGTATATGGTTTGCAGTTTCAATGTGATATTTACCGTCAAACTTGCCAAAGCCTTTAAGTAAGATGTTTGCCCCAGCGACAAGATAAGGATTGCCGGAAAGAACTATGTCTCCTTCCCATTGCCATTTGTTTTTGTTCTTGAGCTCAGCTTGAGCCCGGGCTTTGGCTTGCTCTTTATTTTCAACTCGCTCTGAAATCTTCAAGGTGTTCCCTGAAGTAGTCTCATGCTTTGCCTTCTCTACATGGGTAACCATTTTTTTCTTCTTTGGGTCCCAGTAGGAGACAACGCAAGATTTATAAGTGTCGTGTAGCTTGTTTGAGAAGCGAAAGCTTATGATGTCTGAGCTATCACGGCTGATTATAGCTACTGCGTTTGCTTTTTCAAGCTCTTCTGGCTTGCAAACAATAAGCTTTTCATCTTCTACTTTTACATTGTAGCCGTATTTTTCGCAGAGGCTCTTGAGAAAAGCAAGGTCTGATTGGTCTTTTTGGTCTACTCGTTTGAACTTGATGTCTGGCTTAATGCGAAGAAATGGCTTGAGACTATTGCGTTTAGCGATAACAACGCAGATCTGCTTTAAAGTGGTGTTTTCCAAAGCGGTGGTCTTATGCTCTCTCAGCGGGGCTGTAGCGTAAGTTGATTGCCCCTTAACAGAGATGACATCAGGCGGACCATGGTATTCCACCTCATCGATGGTAAAACTTCCACAGTTTAGCCACCTTTCTACCTCGTCTTTTAGTCCAATCCTAACCCGGATGATGTCTCCAGTGCGAGGAAACCATGAGGACTTCCAGCGACTGTCCCGGTCTTCAAAGACAAGTTCTATCTCATCGCTTTTTCCATGTAGGTTGTCTGTGTAGCGAAGCTCAATAAGATATGGGGAGACATCTTTGGTAACATCTTTGCCAGCCCAGATGACCTCGTATAAGGGCTCCCTAATTATCTTTTCCATGGGGGTAAGCCCTCTGGGGTTTTTGGTTCAAGTTTAAGCTCTGGAATCTCAAGGATTATACCTTCAGGCAAAATCGGAGCTCTTTTGATGTGCTCAGGCAAATAGGGATTAGCCTTGAGGATCTCTTTATAGAGGTCTGGGTCTCCGTAGAAGCGGTAGCTGATCAGGTCCCATCTATCGCCGGCAATGGTTCGGTATTTCATCAGTAATACTCCTTGAGCTGAACTTCAACTTCAATCAACCGTGGATTGCCGTTTCCGTCTGTTTCTACCCAGGTCTCAGCAATAGACTCGATCACAAAGTCTCCGAAGACCTCATTTCCGATGACAAGCGTCAAGGGCTCTTTCTTTTCGGCTTGCTCTTTTAGTCTTTTGACCTCAGCCAAAGGGACGCAGAAGTAATCTACGAAGCGAAGAGTGAGAGAGACAGTGTCAAGCTGTCTTCCGAGCTTCTGCAGTCTTGATTTCCCTTTGATGATCTCATGCTCGGCATATTTCCAAGTGCTTTGCCTGCGTAAGCTCTCTATTGAATAGACTTTGCTTTTTGAGACCTCAAACACGATGTCTCCGAGAACCCCTATCTGCATGGCTTACTTCCATTCTGGACGGGCTTTCCTACGGAAGTATTCGTCTATGGCTTTAAAGATAGCTTCTTTAGTAGCAAGCGATATGGTGTTTGCTATTTCTTTTGCGGATTTACTATCAACATTGCCTGAGATGTTTAGCGTCTGATGCAGGTTTATCACAGGGGTTGGGGATCCTTGAGAGGCAGAAAGAAGCCTTCCAGCAAAGCCTCCCATAGATAAGCCAGCTAAGGCTGGAGTAAGGACGGGCATAGGAAGGCTAAGGAGACTGCTTTTTATGGCGCTTGTCATCTTATATAAGGCTTGGAGGACAGGAGAAGGAGAAAGGCTTTGGGCTATCGTTTCCATAAGCTTTATCTTGTGCAGATCCCTGAGGGGACCTTCTTTGGCTGGGGAAAAGGGGAAGAAGTTGCGTATTTTCTGAGCAAGGGCTTTTACCGCTTCTATCGGTTTGTTTATCGCTGACATTATGCCTGAGGCTAAATATTCCATGAGTTTTTTCCCAGCTTCAAATAGTTTTGAGGGAAGGGTTGAGATATGAGAAATAATATTTCCTATGGCTTTTCCGAAGCGGAGACCTAAGTTTTCAGCGGCTTTTCCGGCATCATCAACGGGCTTAAACAGGTTCTTAATGAAGTTATAGATGCCTTTTAAGGCGTTTAGGAGAGGTTCAAGGAGTTTGCCAGCTCTTTTGAATACATCCCAAGCAGGCTCAAGACCTTTTAGGCTCTCCTTAATACCTTTCCATAGCCCTTTAAAGAAGCCTGAAATTGGCTCCCAGTATTTGTAAATCAAGAAAGCTGCGGTCCCTATGGCTAAGGCAACCCAAGAAATAGGGTTTGTAAGAAGAGCTACACTAAGAGCCCTTATACCTACAATAGCGGCTCTTAAGGCGTTGACGAGGGCAACACCAAAAGCCCGAGCTAAGTTTTTCAGCCCAGTCAGGGTTAACTTTTGCACACCAATTAAGCGAAGTAGCTCTTTTCTTGCGGTGACTGTCCAGCTGGCAAAGGTCTTCATAGCCTTTATGCCTGTTTGCATAGCATCAATGCCTGAGCCAAGAAGTTTGACCCCTGCCCCTAAGAGCATTAATCCACCACCAACCACGATGAGAGCCCCTCCAGCAACAGCAATCCCAGCCCCAAGTATTCCAGTAAGCTTTTCGTGCTTAGTCATGAAGTCATTGAGTTTGTCAAAGACATCGTTCAAAAATTCAAATACTTTCCCAAGTTGTAAAGCCTTAGCGGTTGCCCCTCCGAAATAGGCTACTGCATTTTGAACTGTTCCAGCTAAGGTATCCCATTTCTGTTTATGAGTTGCCATGATTTCGTTGATCTTCTTTTGCATGTCTGCTTGTTTTTCTATACGCTTAAGCATCTCATCATATCCCTCAACTCCTTTATCTATGAGGACTGAGAGAGGTCTTGCTGCCTCTTCTCCAAAAAGCTTGCTTAGAACAATAAGCCTTTCTTGAGGGTTAAGAACCTTTAACTTTTCAAGCTCAGCTACCATAGCTCTGATGCCTTTGAATTGACCTTTCTCATCAAAGAAGGAAAGCTTTATCCCTTTAGCAGAAAGAATTGGTCCTACAAGTTCTTTTATCTTTTTAGAATCAAGTTTATGCGATGCGTCAGCCATTTTTGCGAGAGCCATGGCTAAGTTTGTTCCAGCAGTAGAACCTTCTATACCTGAAGCGGCAAGGACGCCAATTACAGCTGATATTTCCCGTGCAGCTTCAAGCCCTTGAAGTTGAAGAGTTTTAAGAGATGGACCAAGATATCTAAAAGTATAATACAAGTCCTGAACTTCAATACCGGCAGCATATTTCAGCCTCTGAAGAAGGTCCATAAACTTAACCATATCCTTATCGGCAACGCCCATAGCTTCTTGAAATTTAGCTACATAGGTAGCAGCTTCTTTAAAAGGAAGTTTCATTAAGACAGCAAACTTAGCGGCAGCTTCTCCAACTCCTCCCAATATGTATTGAGTTTGAACGCCTTGCTCTCTCAAAGCTATAAACATCTCTATCATGTCTTTAGTAGACCCGGGAAGTTCAGTGCCAAGCCTTGCGGCAAGTTCTTGAAGTTTCTTAAACTCTTCTCCAACTTTACCCGTTTCATCCATGATGGTTGTCTTAAGCCTCGTTTGAGCCTCTTCTAAATCTGCGAAAGTTGATACCGCCTTCTGGATCGGGGCAACCATCATCATTCCATTAGCCATGGATCTCATACCCAGGCTTTCTATCTTCTCCCCAAGCTCCTTGAATTTTTGCGAAACCTTAGTTATTTCAGTTAAGGCATTATTGCTCATCTGCTTAAAGACCTGAGAAGCCTGGTCTATCGCTTTTAGCATTATCCCTATGGTAAAAAGGGCATTCATGGTATAATCCTCCTATGGGGATTGTATGGGTTGTAATATTCTTGTTTGCTTTTATCTATATTGGCGCATATATACTTGCTGGCATTGGACTTGCATTCTACCTTGTCTATCTCATAGCTAAGCATCTTTGGTCCTACTTTAAGCTTAAATATAAGCAGAGGCATATTCATAAACTGAATAAAAAGTATCTTCGGGATAGGCTAAGGCACCTTCCTTAGCTCTTCTACCTCCCTCTCGGCAAGTTTGCTTGCCTTTCTCAGCCAAAAGATTAGCTCCTCTACATTCATCTCTTTTAGCTCTGAGATGCTCCATCCTGTGTATTTGCTGAGGGCAACGATGTCCTCTGCGGAGATAAAAAAGGAAGATAAGTCTCAGCAAAAACATTCTGAAGTTGTAAAACAAAAGCAAGGTCCATCTCGTAAATATCCTCAAGGGCGATCTTTTTTCCGTCAATTTCCACAAGCTCAGTTATCAAAGCCCAGATAAGCTCATCCGTAGTGTTTGCTTTTACTTGAGCATTGATGAGATGCCGACCTTTGCCTCTATAGATCACAACCTTTTTGCCCTGTATCTCAACCTCTTTTAGAATCTCCATTCTTGCCTCCTAAAGGTTCTTACATTACATTCCGAGGGCAGCTCTTACTTCAGCAAGTAAGTCCTTACCGTTTACTCGGTAGATGTAGTTAAACTTATCTATCTCAAGTATTTCCTCTCCGTCTACTTCAAGCTTGAAATAGTGAGCCTCAAACTCTACATCTGAAGTCTCATCTGAGCCCTGTTTAAATCCCAGGAGCTTTGTCTTATAGAAAAAGCCCTTGATGGTTGCCTTAACTGGAATAAAACCCATCTTGCCAGTTGTCACATTGTATTTTTGAATAGCCGCTCTTATATCAAGCAGGGGTGAATAAGAGGAATCAAAAAACACCTTTAAGGCTTCCTTATCTATGGATTTGAACTTGATAGTCCCCTTGAGCTTGTCAATATGCCCAATAAGCGGGACTTCCATACCACCAGCAACACCCATTACCTGCATGTCAACTACCTTGTGGTTAATCTCTGGCAAGGTCACTTCAGCCTTGCCAAGCCAGGTCTTTCCGTCTACATAAACATTGGCGTCGTTTAAGACATTTGGATATTCAAAAGCCATCTTAGCCACCTCCTTTTCTATTTTTGTTAGGTATCAAAGCTTTAGCCTCCGAAGAGGTTGTTAAAGTAGGTCACATCTACTTCTAAGATGTATTCAATGGTTTCAGCAGGCGGTGGGGCAAGATAGGTGATGTAGAACCTAATTATGCCGTTTGCGAGGTCTGTAAGCGGGTTGTCCTGCGGACGGAAATAAACTTTTGCCCCAATGAGAAAGTTTCTACCTACTAAACCGTTTAGCCAGATGTTAACCGTGGAAACTACCGATTCTATTAGCCTTTTGTTCATTGGGTCGTCTACCTTTTGCCAGGTCAAAAGCACAAGGTTATTCTCGATCCAATTAGCCATTCTTCGGCAGGGTATAAAGGCATCCTTGATGTCTGTTTTCTCTGGAAAGGCTGTTGTTCTATTACCCCAGAGCTTCCAGCCAGAGGTAAACCTAAAGACCGTGCATATTCCTTGCTCGTTAAGATAGTTCGCCTCTTGAATGGACAGGATCTTCTCCGGGGCATCTATGCGGAGCTCTTTGTTAGATGGGCTCTCGTAAGGGACGCCTGTATTCTTTTCGTCAACCTTAGCGGTTAAGCCTGCAGCATGGGCTGACAACCAATGCTTCATTCCGTTAAACTTGCCGTGAGGCCAGAAGATCACCGCATGAGGCGACCCAAAGTTATCTTTAAAAGCCTTGGCATCCGTTGGAAGGATAGCATCTGGTGGGGTATCAATGTAAGCCATGGCTTTGAAGTGATTATTTAACTTCTCAGCCTTGGCGATCATGGCGTTGGCTACGCTTTGATGATAACTAAATCCCGGGGCTAAGATGGTGCCTACTACCTTGCCAAAGAGGGAGAAGACCTCTTCAATAGTCTCAAGCCCAGTTCTTTTTCCAGTCGTAGAGTTATAGCCACCTATGACCTCACCAGGAGTGATAACAGTTGGGTCCGGATTGCCTTGAGCGTCTTTGTGAATATCAGGGTCAAACACATTAACAAAGATGGCTGGGGTCATTTGATAGAGGGTAAAGTAAATCCTTGCAAACTGAGAAAGCGTATACTTCTCCTCGCTTTCCCCTTCAGGGACCTCTCCGAAGGTCTGCACATACTCCTTGTAGCTAAATATAAGCTTAGGCTCATTGATAGGTCTTGCCCCAGAAGGAAGGGTATGCACCGGGGCTGTCCCTACCACAAAAGGTAAGGCACTATCGCAAGTCCTAACCCCAAGTATCTTGGTATCAAGCTCTTGAATGTATACTCCATGCTGAAAAGCCATCTCCACACCTCCTCATGTTTATTTGATTTCTATAAGTTCCCCGTTCTCAATCAGCCTTCTAACCTGCGGGCAATCAGGAAGCCCTATGTAAACCGTGTTCGGTATAAGCTGATAAAGGACCCCTTCATGACTAAAGTGATTGATAGCCTTACCTACATACCTAAGCTGTCTGGGGATAGCTTCCTTTGGGGCTTCCTTTGGAGCTTCTTCCGGAGCTTCTTTAACCTTAGGCTCGTTTAAATCTTGCTTTAAATCTTGTTCTAAAACTTCGTCCTTCTTACGGGGCATGCTTCACCTCCACATAAGGCATATATATTGCTAATTCAAAGTTTTTCTCAAAAAGATAGGGCTTTTTTCCCTCTTCCTCGTTTTTGAAAAGCTGTCCCTTATCCCTAACCTTAGCTGAAACAGTTATCCCAAAGCCATCTATTACCGGAATGCTAATTGGCTCATGGAAGAGCTTCTGAAGCTTAAAGCATGCGGAAATTACCTCATCTAAAAAGACATCAGGTCCATCGCCTTGAGCTGTAAGCGTCAAAAGACATTCCATCTTCAAAGTGTAAACATTTTCTATGCCATACTGCGTGAAATCATCATCTTTCACAAACTCGCTCACAAACTCAAATCCAGAGAACATGAGCCTCAAGTGAGGTTCTGCTGGCATAACTGGCTGAGGCTCAACGAGCACAGAAAGCCCAGTTTCTTTCTTTAGAAAATCAGCAAGTATATGCTTTATCACTCCAGCGTAGCCTATATCCCTTATGCTAAACTCCCTTACTTCTTTAGCCATCTCTCAACCTTCTTGGTGATTACTTGGACATCTGCATCATCTACCTTGAGATAAGGTCTCGCTGGTATCTGAACGCTATCTTTAAGCACAAAAAGGACCTGGGGTTTTCCTTTTTTATCAGCATAAAGGATGGCTTTTCCTGAGCGAGATTTCCAGACCCTATAGCCTGCAGACTTCATAGCCTTGACTACCGCTTCAGGGCTTGCCCCATATCTACGCATGAGCTTTCTTGTCTCCCAGCCTGCAGGTATCCAAAGCTTCCTTGCCTTCTTGGGCTGAATTGTGCCTCCAAGCTGATGGATCCTTCCATAGATGACATTCGTTCCCACTATCACGCTTATGGCATCTGCCTTATATGTGATCGAGCTAAGAAGCCTTCCTGTATCCCGAAGCGTAAGCCCTGACTTCTTGTAAGACTTTGTTAAAGGGGCATTTTCTGGACGAATGCCTGAGCGGATCTTCCTCTGCGTTGAAGATACCATGTATTGTCCAAGTTCATTAAAAAAAGCTGGATTAAAGAGCTTTTGCGGTAGCTCCTTTAGCTTCACAAGGTCTGCGATATTTACTTCGCAGTGGATCATTCCTTAAAGCCCCTCCAGTCAGGCTTCCCAGGGATTACATAGGCAACTGGTTGCCCCTTCCCAGAAAAGCCTTCTCCTTCAATGCTTGTCCCAAACTCAGCCCTGAGTAGCTCAACCGCATCCTTCGCTTTGTCTCTTGCTATCTCTTCGTTTTCAGCGTAGCTATAGAGCTCATAAAGCGTCCTCTTAAGCAACGCCTGTTTTATAACCGGATGCGTTAAGTCTACCTCTTTCCCATAGGTGCGAAGCTTTGCTTTAAGCCAGACCATAGCCTTTTCTAAACACCTCTCAACAACTTCTTCCCCTTCGTCCCCAATGAGAGCGTTCAAATTATAGGGTTTTATCTCTTTTTTTAACTCAGCTATAAGGTCGCTTGTTAGTCCCATACCCAGGTCTAAACCCCCTTAAAAAGGGGTGTTTATAAACGTTTATAAACGGGCTATAATTCCCTTTTCTTAAGCCCCCCTATATCTCATAGGGGGTCTTTAAAATACCCCTTTTAAGCCAATTTATGAGGTCACATCTGCCCAGCATATAGCGTCAACTACAGGCACTGGTAAGGGTTTAGATTTACCTATTATCTCAACCCCACTTGGGTTCTTCTTCATCTCATAAGTGGCAAAAAGAGGCAAAGGCACAAGACCAGCCTCAATGTCATCTATAGCACAGTAGAAAAGCGTATGAGGAGCTTCAAGAGAAATTGCACAAATCTTATTCGGTGGCACTACATACCGGCTCTGATTGGTTAGAAGGTCAAGATACTTGTAATGCATAAGTTCAATGGTAAAGCCAGCTATGTTTATAGCTTTTTCAGTGATCTGAACCGCAATCTTGCCCTCGGTATGAACATTTAAGGCAAGACCAGCAAGGGTAGAAAAGGCTTTTGCTCCGGCTAAGAATACTATGTTTCCATAGCCGTTTTCTATGATGGTCTGAGAAATGGCTATCAGGTCTTCCAAAGCCTCCGAAAGCTTTTTACCTGGGTCATCCCAGAACTTATCTACGGTATAAGCCAAAGTGTTTCCAAAGTTGACGGAATAAGTCTCAAGCCCGCTTGCTGTCTTCATAGGATAGGCTATCTCCCCAGTTAAAGACTGAGCGGCTAAAGCCTCGGTAGTTTTCCTAACCACTCGCCTTAGAAAATCGATCTTATCCGTGATGTATTGCTGTATGCTTTTTGCGGTTAAAAGTTGCATATCGTTTAGTTCCTTTGCCGAAAGGAATGTTGAAACCTCAATCGGTTGGGGCTCAATGTAAGTTATGCCTCCCTTATCTTCTCCTACTTGGACTGCGGTAGAACCTCTCCTCACAACTGGAACATTTTTCACCACTCGTTTGATCTCGGTATACCCAAGGACAGGGAAGGGATGTTGTTTCCTGTTTCCTTCAGGGTAGACCCTGTCCATTACCGGGGTCATAAGCGGTGGCAAGACCTGTAAAGTCTCTGCTATAGCCTTTGGGGTAAAAAATTGCCTTAAGTTAATCTCAAACATCCTTTACCCTCCTTTATGTAGTTTTTTTGTTTTTTCTTGCAAGCTGAGCGTGGGCTTTCCCCACGCTCAAGAGCCAAAATCTAACAAGTTGGCTTCGGCTTTGGTTTTGGCTTTCTACCTCTCCCCATTTCTGCACCCTCCTTGCTTTAATTTACATTCCGTAGATATCTCTTAGCCTTGCTAAGTCTTTATCATCTGCCTGCACGAAATTATCTCCTACCTTCACAAGAAGGTTTGCCTTTACCACGCACCCATGAACAAGCACATTGGCTACGGCCTCTTTTGTAGTATCAAGGATATGGGTTAACACTCCGATAGGTCTTGTCGCATAGGCTACTTTGACAGCTGTTCCATCGCTCGGCGCTGAAGAAAAGGTGATGCTTATTTCCCCGGTTTCGTAGTTGATAGTTCCTGAGATGCCAGCTCCTATTACTCTTCCGCAACCATCATCCTTGCCGATGACGCTCCCAGCCTGAACCTCAACGCTTAAGCTCGCAATGGGAGCATTAGGCAAGGTTCCATTGAAAGTAGTATCGCTTCCATTTCCTGTCCCAAGCGTAAAGCGATAATCTTGCGCCTCAGAAAGGTAGACATATTTGGTATAAGGAATAGCCTTACCCTCGGCATTAAGCGAAAGTATCACGCCAGCCTCAAGAATCCCCTGGTTCTCTTTACAAGGGTAGGTTAGGATTACTGCCGGATGAACCGGGCTAACAACCTGTTTTTCTCTAAGGTTTTGTCTTCCTAATACAGCGTCAAAAGCCATCTCACACCTCCTATACTTTTGATAGTAGTTTCATTCCGTCGATGTCTTCTTCCGCTCTATCTACATCCCCAAGGTCCATCTCACCAGGACGGACAGGCAAGGGGATGCTCTTAAAGATCTCAATTAGCAAATCTATCGCTGAAAGCTTTTTTGGTTCTTTGCCGTGCTCATCAGAAAGCTCAATCTTTTCCTCATAAGGTAGATAGTCCGCAAGAAGAAGAACCTTATCATGTAAAGCCTTCGGCACCTTTCCACTAATTGCCGATTTCAAAGCCTCTTTCTTAATGCTGATTAGCTCCTCTTTAAGCTTCTTAATGGTTTCATCCTTTTCTTTGAGGACCTCATCTGCCATCTTTTCCTCCTCCTCTATTTTTTTCTTAAGCTTCTCAACTTTTGGCTCAACCTTCTTCCGAACTTCTTCGGGTATCTTTACTCCTCTTGCCCCGTGAAGATAAGCAAGTGCTGCTGATATAGCCTTTTTCACGATCACTGGCTTTCCATCAACGATATCGACAACTAAAAACTTGTAGGCTGATTTGGTTTCTGGGTCAGCCTCAGGGTCTTGATAAAGGGAATAGGCTTTAAGCCCAGCTATACCGTATTTCTCAAAAACTCTCTTCCTTGCCGAGTCTACATCCCATTCCGTATCTACCACATCCAAGCTCTCAAGGGGTGGTGGTTTATCTGCAAGCTCTTCAGCATCTGCAAAGTTAAAGGTCCAGCACTCGGAACAATCTGAAAGGTTTACTTCTTTAAAGACCTTTAAGTCTTTTATTTTTGGCGGAACAGCTCCAAGAAGGGCTACATGATGAAGATACTTCTTTCCGTCTTGCTGTTTTCTTATACCCACTGACCATTTCTTATAGAGCCCCTGTTCGAAAGCTTCCTTTACCAGGTCGTTTAGCTCAACTTCCCCAATTAACGAACCATCCTTCTTTTCTATCCTTTTGACCCAGCCGACAGCTGGCATGTAATCAGCAAGAGTATGCCCAAGGGTAATAGGGACTTCACCTTGAAAGTTTTGCACAAGCTCCTCTAAGTCCTTTTCAGTGATTTCTACATCGCCAAACTTACCAGTCCGAACAAGCTCAAGCTTAAGCATACTGCCTCCTTAACCTTGTTAGACTAAAGAATAAACAGGAAAAAAGGGCTGTGTGTAAAACCTGCTAAAATTGAAAAGGGGAAATTAAAAATTAGACGGGAATGGTGAGGCTATGAGACCTTACGGTTTTTCTTACGATTTTTTGCGAGGTCTCTTCTTTTTCTGCTCTGGGGAACTGTGTTCAAAAGCATCCCGAAAATATTTTCCCGCTTTCTTACGCCATCTCTCATGCTCTTCGCTATAGATCAAACATCCTCCTAAGGCAATTAAAAATATATCCCTTTTATAGTTTTCGTCTTTTATCCTCTTCAGATATTCCTTAGCTTTAGCCCAGTCCCCACGATGAAAGTATAAGCGAAACAGGTCTGCAAAAGCAGTATCTTCTGAGGTAAATCGACGATATTCTTCTTCCGTTAGGCTAAAACCTAACTTTTCTCTTTCTTCGTCCGTTAAGTTGTGGTCATACACGGTTTCTATTAGCTTTGGCAAGGATTTCCTCCAGTAATTTTTCAAATTCTTGTTTTTCATTAATCTTTTCTAATATCTTCCGCACGCTTGTTTCGGGCAATTTTGCTTTTTCAGCTATCCAGGCTACTACCCTCTCATATAAAAGAGCATAATCATCAAGAAGGATTTCTTCAAGTTCTTTTACCGCTTCTTTTTCCTTAATCCCAAGCTTCTTAAGCATATATCTAAAATTCTGCACAAGTGGGTTATACCCATAGCCTTCCTCTAAAATCTTTTTCTTAAACTGCAGTTTTGCATCAGGTTTGATCCTTTTCACGAACAACTCATAAAAGGTATGTCTTGTGTAAAATTCATTGATCGTTTCCATTACAAGTGCTTCCTTTCTATCAAACAGAACCACTCCTTTAGGTCTTAAGTGATTTAGCTCATGCCATAGACTTTCAAGGGCATGTTCTTCATTAAAGGTTAAAGGTTGATTAGCTTTTAACTTTTGAAGAGCTGAACGCAAATCCCTCGACGGTATATATCCTCTTGAATTTGTAAACTCGTAGGTGGAGACAACTATCCGTCCAGATATTGGAGCACACCGCATAAACGCTTCATCAGTGCGTTCTAATTTCATTTCCTTCAATTCTCTATGTGGGAAGAGGTCCTTATTGCTTCTTACAAACTCCTTTGTAAACTCTCCAATCTCTTCAAATCTATCATAATTGTATTTATCGATAAGGGCAATACCTTTCTTAGCCTCTCTCGTTAAGCCTTTTCCTACTTGAATTTCCTTAACATCAAGCCCGAGCTCCTTTGCAGTTTTGACTATCTCCTCATAAATTCCGTATTTCTTCGCCCTCTCAATCATCTGAGGTGTAAGCTTCCAGTAGGAACCGCTTTCAAGTGGATGCACTCCAAAGCCCTTGGCTGGTGGCTCAGAAGGAAGGTTCCTTGTTACGGACAAACCAAGAGCTTCAAACTCCTCTCTATGAACTGCCCGCACAGTTGAACGACAGTTAAAATGAAGAGGTGGCCAATTAGAACTCCACCAGGGGTCATCTGCAGGTCTGATTACGCCTGACCTTGCTCTACAGATCCTCGTTTGCCTTGCATCAGTAATGCCTACAAACTCAAGATAAGCAGGCTTTGCCTTCCTAAACTGATAAGCCCTGCCAGCGTTGTAAGCTGTTTGAATGTTCGTCCTGAAAACTGTCTCCCAATACCAAGGGTTGCTCCTATGAAAACCTGCCCTTTTCAAAAGCTCATCCTTTCCCCCTTCCTCCCAAAACTGTCTTAAAGTCTTTCCTTCCTGCAAAACCTTAATCAGCTTTTCCCGAATAGCATTTATAGCGTCAAGCTCGGTAAGCCTTGCCACTGTAAAAGCTCGAAAACGAAGCTTAGCTTCTAACTCCTCCCACTCTTCCTTCGTCATAGGAACTCGCATGAGAAAAAGCTTTTCTGCCTCTTCAAAGCTTAAAGGCTCAGGAATTACATCCAGCACATCGTCTCTAAACTCAATTTTGGACTCCACATGGTCCATCCCCATAAGAAAGCTTACCACTAAGACATTCCGCACCGCTTCCACAAGCTTTTTTCTAACCTTCTTGGAAAATCCTAAACTTTTTTCCTGGAATTGAGTATCAGCAAACTTCTTTAGCCTTCCATAACTAAGATTTAGCCCTTCTTCAATGAGGTCTAAGATGATCTTTTTGGCAGACTCACTTGCTATATCAAGCTCGTTTGCCTTGAAGCTTTCGTCTATGAGATGCGCAGGAACTTCCGTTTTTTTTTATCTATATCTGCAAAAAGTAGAGTTGAGCCCTGAGCCGATTGGACCTTAGGAGAAACAAAAGCATCGCTTGGGTCCTCTGGCTCGGGGATATTGTATTCTCGGTAAAGAGTTGATTTTGATATAGGAATACCAAGCTCTATCGCCGACTTGATTGTGTCCCAACTTGCGTATTCGTCAACATCAAACTCAAACACCGCAGAAACATCAGGACCAAAGTTTAACTCGCAAATCCACTTAATCATCGTTCTTGTTAAAGTGTTGGAAAGGGCTATAGCATCCTGTCTTGCTACTGCTTGAAACATTCTTTCATGGACTTCAGCTTGCGCCCTTGTGCCATACTGACCCTCAGCTGAAGCTAAGCTCTGCCCCGTTATGGCATAGGCTATTTGATTGTCGCAAGCCTCAATCAGGGTCTTAAAGGTATCAAGAGAGCCCCGCACTTCAAGGGTTTTCACATCCTTCACATTTCCCAAGGCAACAGCGGCATCACCCTGAATATTGGCCAAAGCTTGAGCAAGCTCTATAGCCCTTTTCCTTGCCTGCTCTTCATCTTCGCTTTCAAAGATGGCAAGCACAGTTGGCACACCAAACTTCTCAGCTGCCGTCATCCAGAACCGCCATCCAGCTTGCTTAAACATCATCGGCCAGTAGCATTGCTTTAAGACCGATGAACCGTAAGGGCTTTCCGTTGAGCCATGCCGATGGACGATAAATTTATATTCCGTCTCCAATGGGACCTTTTCGCCATACTGTAAAAAATACAAATTCCCCTGATAATCAAACACAAACCGCTCAGGGTCTCTATACTTCAAGGCTGAAGGAATGTATTTTCCATCCTTGACCTCCCAGATGATTTCCGTTACAGAGAACCCGAACTCAAGGGCTGAAAGAAGGTTCTTACAAGCCTGCCAAAAGTTTATCCCTTCAAGACATTCATAGATAAACTCTACTACCTCAGACCTCTCTGATATCACCGAATAGGAACGGTTTAAAGCCATGGACTTTCTGAGCTCAAGCAAACTAAAGACCCTCGCATCAAGGAGCATCTTTTTATACAGAGCTAAAGTCTCGCCCCGGTCTCTTAAGACCTCATCCGGATTGGGCATAAAATCAAAGAAAGCAAGGATCTTTTTATAGGGATTGGCAATCTCACTGGTTAGGATGCTTGTATCGAACTTCTTTACAGGGCTTCTCTTCATAGCCTTCATAGCCTTTTTCATAGCCAAGCTTGCCTCCTAAAAAAGGGTTCACCCCTCATGATGTTTGCACTGTGTCTATGTATGCCAAGAGGAATGGCTACAGGTTCTACCGCCCGCTTAGCAATAACTTCAGATACCGCCATCTCAAGGGCATCTGGCAAGTCATCATGCCCTCGAGGAAACTCCTCAAGCTGTTGCAAAAGAAGGCTTTGTGTCTTTTTAAAAAGGATAATCCCAGCCTCAACTAAAGGGCTAAGCTTACTTATCCTAAGCTCTTTATTTACCGTGTGCTTTATGCCCTTAACCGGTAAAACAAGCGCTTCTTTCAAAGCCTCTCGAAGAAGCTGGTTCTTATAAATCTCCTGAAAGGCTTGTATTTCAAAAAGGATCTTATCAGGTCTCCACGCTCGGTATTTGTCTATGATGCGTCTTATCAAAGCTAAGTCCGAAATCTTCTCTCCCTCAGCGTCAAGCACATAGATTTGATTATTTGAAGTTCGTCCAACCACAACTATTGCCGAATAGTCCCCTGTTGACTTACCAGTTGCTGGGTCAACTGCCATAACCACCCGCTCAAACTTGATGTTCCTTAGCTCTGCTGGCTCATAGAACTGAAACCACTCAGGCTTAAACTTTCGCTCTTCCTCAGCAATAGGCTCGTTCATCCACTCCGTAGCAAAAACAAAGCTCCCCAGCTGTTCCCTCTTTTTCTCTATATCATCTAAGCTCCAACGCTCTGGCCAAAGAGGCTTGCCTTCAGGAGTTATGGCTGAAAAAACAATCCCCACCCAGTCTTTTAGCGTCCCAGCTTCTATCTCTTTGAGCAACCTTGAAGGCAAGTCATCAGGATGAAGTATAGTATTCACGATGATTATCTTTGCCCCCTTCCCAAGGTTCATAACCACTCGCTTAAACCACTTGTAGACCTTGTCCCTGCTGACCTTGCTTTCAACCTCTTGGTCTTTAAGCAAATCATCGCAGATGATATGTGTTGGTCTCTTGTATCTATCTTTAATACCCCTTGCCGACTGCCCAGCACCAAGAGCAGCAATGGCATTTCCGTTTTTAAGCACTATCTTCCGCCCTGTCCATATCTCCCCTTTCAAGCTTCCGAAATCCTCTAAGATCCTCTCATTATGCTCAAGCTCAAACCTAATGCTTTCAAGTATATCCCTTGCGCTATCAGAGCTTGCAGAAACGATAACTGGAAAGACATCCTGTTTAGTTAAAACAAGCCACAGCGGAAAAGCCTGAGCCATCCTGGTAGTTTTTCCATGGTCTCTCGGCTCAATATCTAAAAGCCCTTCAAACCTCCCTTCCTTGAGACACTCTCTTGCCTTTTCCTTGACATACCGAGAAAGTATATCTACATGCTCCCTTTTGACCTCTCCAGAGTTGATGATATCTATTATAACCCGTTGATACTCAGCCATAGGCAGACTAAAGGCATGAGGCAGATAATACCTGCAGAAAAACCCAAAGTCCTTCCTTGCCTTCTCTATCCGCTCTTGTCTCTCAAGCTCTCCAGAAACATCAATCCTGCTTAGGACTTCCTTAAGTATACTCATTCTTGAGCCTTCACATTGTTGATTATGTCTTTTAGCTTTCTTAAAAGCTCAGGCTCCTTTGCAAGCTCAACAGATAAAGCTTGGATAATCTCCTTTTTTGCCGCTTCAAACCCTTTTTGATAATCAAGCCTAAGCCTTGCTACTTTTACCTGAGCATCAGCAAGCCTTTGCACCGCCTTGATAAACTCTTCGGCACTCTGAAAATCAAGCTCCTCAACAGTCTTTGAAAATTCAAACAGTTTATGGGCAAGAAGACTTGAAGTCACTTCAATCACATCTGTGTTTGGGTTGCTTCTTACCGCATCGATCAGGACCTTAGCCTCCTCTAAGCTTTTCCGATAAACCTCGGCTATCTCCCGAGAGGACTTAATCTTCCTTCTTATAGACTCCCGTGAAATATCGTAGCCCTCAGCTCGGAGTATTTGCTCAATCTCTGCAATAGACTTTTTCTCCTGCTCATATAGATAAATCACCCTATCCAAAAGCCCGTATAGGTCCACTTTTGACCGCCTGCTCATACTCCGTCCCTGTCATCAATAGCAATAGCCTCATCCTTGATTGTTCCCTCAAGCAAATCAACCCCTTTCGGGGTAAGCTTGTAAAAAACTTGCCTCTCATACCGTTTCAGCGGATGGTCCTTTTCTATCCTTTCCACATAGCCTTTGTCCACTAAGTAGGCAAGGCTTTTCCTTATGGCTGTATCCTTGTAATCCCTGTAAAAAACGGACACGATGTCAAGCTCAAGAACCATGCTCGGATATACCTTGTGCAAAAACTCAAGTATCATGCCTCTTAGGGATGCATATTTCATCATTGTTTCCCCCTAAGCTCATCGTAGCGTCCTTTTAAATAGAAAAATTCCTTCCGCATCTCATCGATCTTTTCAGCAATTCCCCGCAAATCCCCCCTCCATCCTGAGATATCAGCAAACACCTCCTCTTTGGTCACATACTTTGTCTGAAGCTCATCCTCAAGCTTATCTATCCTCTCAGTAAGCCTGTTTATTACCTTTTCAATTCGCACGATTAAGTAAATACAAAAAGCAATAAGCGCAAAAGAGCCCCCTTTTTCAAGAACCTGCAAAAGAGCAAACTCCACTACTTGCCCCCATCGCCTTTCAAACTCTCAAGGATAAGCTTCAGCTCAGAACAGTAGCCACGCATAAGCTCTATGTTTTTTAGTAGGCTCTTTGCGTTCTCAGGATCTAAACAGTAGCTCCCGTTTGCCTTGAAAAATTCCACTTTATAGTAGCTCGGCTCTTCCGGTATCTCTGGAACCTCAGGTCTCACATATTCAGTCTTAACAATCTTACTTGTCGTAAGCCCCAGAGGGGAACATCCGATTAAGCTCAAGCAAAATAGGGTCAGAGCTATTCGTTTCATTTCCTCCCTCGCTCTTTGGTTCTAAAGCATCTATCTCCTGAAGCCTTTTAATCGTATGTCTGTAAACCTTTGCCCTTGCACTGCAAAGCCTGTTAGCTTTAGAAACCTCAAACTTTAAAGCAGAAATCGTTTTTAAATTGCTCTCGTTAGCCATCTCACATTGTTTTAAAGCTTCCTCAAGCTTTTTAGCATCAAGCCTCATCTTCTCAATCTTTAAGCCCTGTATATACCAAGCCGACTTAAAACCAATAGCAAAAAAGAGAGCCCCGATAAGCAAATACTTTAAAATCCTCAAGCTTAGTAAGCCTATCATCTAACCTCAAGCCTCCTCTTATACTTTTCAGACTTCTCAAAGATGCGATAAGGATACTCAATGTTTACCATGCACAGGTCAAGTAGAGAGCCGTTCTTAAGCTTGATGACTTTCCGCCTACACTGAGCTTCTACCTTAGGAGCATCACAGCTTCCAGCCCTTGCTATCTCCCTGTTTAGCAGGGAAGCTCCTCCGTTATACGCCCTGAACGCAAAATACCAGCCCTTGCAAATAACCGAGTTATAGCATTCCCTATCATAAAGGATTAGGGCTCTTATATTCCATCTCGGGTCATAGGGATTGAAAGGGAACTCCTGGAGCAACTTATACCTCTCGTGGAGCTCTTTTGCGGTCTCAGGCATAAACTGACCAAGCCCCATCCCGCCATCAAAAGCAGTAGCGCCTTCATTGCACCGACTTTCCTGTTCAATCTGCCCGAGAAAAAGATGAGCCGAAGCATCCAACCCCATGTGATATCTTGCCTCCCGAATTACAAGCGGAGCATACTTCATGCATCTATCCACAATCTTAGCCTGAGCCTGAACAGTCCTTGCAAGCCCAAACAGGATTATCGCCATACTCAAAGCCCTCTTCATTTTAGAGCCCAAGCATTAGCCCAATGAGGATCCCAGCGTATAAAATGCCCCGAAAAATCAATACGCTTAATCTTTCCACCGCATCTAAACTCTCAGTTGCCCCATAAACAGGTTTAAAAAACGCTACCCAGACAAGCTCTGCCAAAGCCACTCCTACCGCACACATCGCAACCTTGTAGCAAAAGACCCTTAGGGCTTCGCTCCCTGCTATCAAAAGAAACGGCAAGGCTATCAGAAGAACAAGCCCAAACCTCAGAGCATACTTCTTGACTTCAGGCATACTTTACCCCCAGACTTTTTTAACTAAGGATAAGCAGGAATTTCTTGTAAGATGTAAAATCTGCTAAAAAGAACTATCTTTCAGGCAAATTGAAGGGATGTCTGGACTCTAAAAAGAGTAGAAGGGCAGGACCTGGCACCCGCCAGACCCCACCAACTTTGACCGCATCTAATTCCCCAAACTGGATTAACCTATAAACTGTGATGTAATGCACTTTTAACAGCCTTGCTACTTCTTCAATACTGTAATACCTGCTTAAATCAATCGTCCTTCTTATACTTTCAATCTCAAAATGATATCTATTCATAGTTAAAGCTTACGATTGGGCTCTTCTCCTTTATCTCAATATACTTTGCTAATTCTCCTCTGTTATCCGCATCGCAAGCCATCTCTACAAGCTTCTTCGTTGCTTTATACTCAGTCTTCACATTGACCAAGGCTTCAAACTTATCCCCAAGAATAGCCTTCACTTCTTCCACATGCTCAGGTGGTATCACATACTCATAACCAAATGTCACTTTGCATTCAACTTTATTCTTCTCATCTATGGGCACAATAAAAGTTATCGTCTGAGCATCCCCTAAGTAACTCTTAGCCTCTTCCACGATATACGACCTATACTCCTGATATGCCTTCTCAAGCCTTTTAATATCATCTTTTATCACAAACGCAGACAAAATAGCCACAGCAAGCTTCTCATCAGCTATTTCAAACTCCTTCCCCCTAACTTTAACTACAATTTTACCACCTGCAACCTCAGTTTTAACCTCTTGCAACAGCTTAGCCATACCCATTTTAGCACCTCCTATGTGTTTTTATGTGTAAAACCTGCTAAAAAGGTAATTTTTCTTCCCTTTCTCTTTCTATTGCTCTTAAAAAACCCCAGACACTAACAAGCTGACGATAGCTACACCATCTTATATCATCAACCCCAAACTTCTTCTTCACATATCCCCTTAGCCTTCTTTTCCAATTGTCGCCTAAAATGATTTCCGCATGATACTCTATCATCTTGATCATACCTTCTTTGTTAAAGCTTAAATTTTCTATTCTTGCCTTCTTTTTCGGTTCAAATCCCAAAGCATATAAGACCTCTAACACCTTTTCTAACTCCCCTTCATGCATATACTTACAGCTATCCTTCCCCGTGATAGACCTCAGCAAAAATCGATAATCCTCATCCTCTAAACCGAGCTCCTTTTTTGCAATGTGTATCTTTGCTATCATTGCCTTTCTTATCTTCTCACTATCTCTTTTCAGCCCGGTCTTCATATGTTTCTCCTTCATCCTTAATTGTATACACTACAAACCTTCCATTTTTAGTCCTTATCTCATCTACTTTCTTTATGTATCCTGCTTTCTTAAGCCATGAACAATACGCCCCTGCCTCTTGTCTTGTTATGCCAACTATCTTAGCTATCTCCGATACTGTAAACCTCCTTAAATACCTCATTGCCTTCAAAACCTTATCAACCACCCTATACTTTCTTTCTACAAAAATGTATTTCCCGTTTTCGAACTTGACATATCCTTTTGAAACATAATATTGAAGTATTCGCTTTAAGCATTTGCTTTTCTTCTCTGGAAAAGCTTCCCTTAGCTCTTCTAATGTTGCTTCTCCCTTCTCAGCTAAAAAATCTAAGATTTTCCCATACTTTCCCATGCCTATAACCTCTGCACCATCTCCATTGTTACAACCGTTGTCTCATTTGCCTTAAGCATCCTATAGATAGCGTAGGCATCACGAACTATAATCCTGAAATCTCCCTGAGACCTTTTCCACAACGCCAAAGAAACCTCTGGGTCAAGATTTATCCCCATTGACGCTTGGTAATATGTTGAGACATCAGCTACAGATATTGGCTCAAAAGTAACTATTTTTCTCACACGGCTTTTAAGTCTTCTCTCTTCTGAGAGTTTGCTTGTTATTACTTCCTCGCCTAAAAGCATGATAGGCACTTGACATCTTTCATTAAGTCCCCTTAGCATCTCTATATGCTTTTTTGGCATCTTGTCTGCTTCATCTATTATCACAAGCCTTTTCTTATACTTAGTCGTCTTTTCTATCTCAATCAGTGCATCATAAAAGCTCCGTGGTCTAAGCCCCGTTATCTCAAAGCATATCTCCCTTGCAAGCTGAGGTATCGTCATTCCATCTACATAAAGCACATATACTGCACTTTGGTTCTGCACCGCATACCAAATCGCCGTCTTAGTTTTCCCTCGCCCAGCACGCCCTGCCACAATACCAAAAGAGCTCGTCAAATCAGATCCTAAAAGCTCATCCGCAAGCTCCTTAAACTGAAGAACATTCTGAGTAAACACGAACACATCAGGATTAAAGCTAAGTTTCAGCCCCTCTGGCAAGGTATACCCGAACTCCTTTAACTTCTCTATCACTTGAGTTTCAATCTCAGCCTTGTTTCCGTTGTATTTCCCATTCTTTAGAAGAGAAAGTGTGGTCTTATCTATACCCGTTAACCTCTCAATCTGCCCAAGCGTTAACTTGTAATGTTCCATTAGTTTTGCTAACATACCGCCCTCCTTTGATAAGGATATACTTTTATGTAGTTTTCCCACCACACTTTCTCTTCTAAACTCATCTCTTCCTCATACCTTTTCATAAAAAGCCTGTCTTCATCCGTTATCTCATACCCCTCAAGCATACAATCAACGAGATATTTATACCGCTCCCTCTTTGACGCAAACACGCTTGGTCTAACAAGCTCAGTCTTTCTTTGCATATCATTTAAGTTCTTCGTTAGCTCAATCCTACGCTGAACCTCCTGTTCAAAAGCCTCTCTATCAAGCACCAAGCTTACTTGCTCCTTTGTCTTATCCTTGCTTCTCTTTTTCTGCTCTAAGACAGCTTTTGTCCTCGGTGAATACTCAATCACAGATGGCACAGACTTAATCAACCTCTTATACTCTTCTCTTATCCTGGCTATCATCTTCCGCTTACGCTCAATAAGCTCAGCGGTTTTCTCTTTATCCTTCATACTTGATACTTGCACTTCCCTTAACTCAACTATCCGCCCATCTGGTCTGATGACATATATCCTTGACCTATCATACAGGTCATACCGAACCTCTACCCGGGTCTTATCTGGAATATCCCAAAGACCTGTTTCCAAGTCCTCGCCCTCATACAAAACGCCGTCAAGCAAGATCCTTCCCCTATTCACCGAACGCACCGTCCTTGCCATAAGCACAAAATCAAGCTCCTCTTCAACAAGCCTAACCGGCACAAACCCAGCCTTTACCGCCCTCTCAAGCTCTTGCATTGGAGACCTCTTCAGGGCATAATGCCTCCTCTCGTTGTATACCTCTACCGCCTGAAATACCTTCAGCAAAAACTCCTCAAAACTAAGTAGCTTCCCCTCCCGAATAAGCTCTTTTATCCTCTCATCCGCTAAATGCTTCTCCTCTGTTGTCCCAGCAATATCCTTTACATGTCCCGGGCATCCAAGCTCAAGGAGTATCCCCTCAAGGCTTCTAAAAAACCGCTCAATCAGCTTTGCCTTTGCGTTATACGGTCTTGCATACCTATGCCAAGCTTCCCTTGTTGGCACAACATTGACGACCTCTCCCTCTTCAGCCTCAACCGCATAGCCCCCATCCGTCCTATACAGCTCAGATATATCGCTTTCCTTCATTCCGTAAGCGTTAAGCTCTTTGATTATCTCGTTGAAATACCTTGAAACCTCAGGCTTTCCATTGTCCGTATAGCAGGTCTTAAACTTCCCGAACCTATGAATCCCCATCCTCAACGCAACCCCCATAAGGTATGCGTTGTATCTGTCCGCAACTGCAAACCCATAAACAAGCCTCGTCCGCAAATCCACCCAGAAATACCCCTCCGGCCTAAACACCTTGCCTGTCTCCACATCCTGCACGAAGAAGTTAAAGCGATGCTGGTCTCCAACTATGCATTCAAAAGGCTCCAAATCGTTATACTGCCTCACAATGTAGAAGACATTATCAAGAGCCCGAGCACCTCCCCGGGCAAACTTCTCAAGAAGCGGGTTTAGCTTAGCTAAATACTCATAAGCTGAAGATTGACTTCCAACCTTCCAGCCCCTCTTTTTTGCCTCAGCAAGCACCGCTTCATAAGCCTTCTTCTTTGAACCATCCCCGCCCTCCCGGATCATCCTCAAATAAACGCCCTGCATATACTCCAAAGCCTCAGGGGACCAGCTCTTAAACCCCTTGGGTCCCTTTTTCTTCAGCACTCCAGCCAGCCCACCCTCTTTATAAGCCTTAAGCTTCTTATAAAGAGCCTGGGCTGTTAGCCCTGCCTCTTCCGCAACCTTTTGTATCCAATGCCATTTCTTCATTCCCAAAGGCGGGTTCAAAGCCTTATGTATCAGCTCAACATCCCTTTGTCTTTCCTTAGCCATAAGGATCGTCTCCTTGCCTATGCTCTCAACCGGAGCCCGAAGCCTTGCCACCTCAAACCTTGCCTGAGGAGACAACTTCTCCACATATTCCTCTGGAAACTCCCGAGCCTTCTCTTCATTAGCCTGTATCCACTTCACCTGAGCCGAACCCGGAAGACTTGAAAGAGCTATCCTATACTGTTTCCCACCATTCCCATGGCTTATCTGGGCAACGAATTTCCCCTGCTGAATTGCTTTACATATAGCTTGTTTACTTAGCCCCAAAAGCTCCTGGACCTCAGCCCTTGAGAGCCAAACCTCAAACTCTCTCATTGCCCCTGACCCGTTATCGTTGCTTCCCACTTTTCCCCATATTTATTAATCACTTCCCAGTAGCATTCAAAAGAGCAAACCCACTTCCCCCACGCCTGTTTATACCTAACCCGAAGGTCATCAATCCAACTCCCATCTATAAACCTTCCATGACTAAGATGTAGCCTTTCTCTTCCGCAATGATAGCAAAATTGTTTTTCCATTATTCTCCCCCCCCTGACACTTTGAAATATTGCTCAAACACTTCTTTACTAACCATAGAAAATATCACTATATCATGATCTATTCTTACCCATACCCAGTATTCATTTTTTACACCTGTCGCATATCTACTAATTTTTAACCCATACCTCTTAACAAAGCTAATCAATGCTTCATAATGCAATTTTATTTCATACCCAGAATCCGTAATTAACACCCTTTTTACTCCCTTTACATTTAATCCAGACAATTCAAGCAACTTTTGCATTATCTCTTCCATCTTCTTAACGAAAAACTGTAGTTCACTTATTCTTATATTCAGAGAGCTTTCAAATTGTGCATCTTCTGAAAACGCCTCTTGAATATCCCATGGCAAAGTAGACAGATCATACAGTTTAGGTGCCCCATTCACTCCTTTTCGACTTACTGGTTCCCATCCTTCTTCTTTAGCCCTTTTCCAAATCGTGTTGTAGTCTAACCCCATCTTTTCTGCTATTTCATTAAGCGTTACTTGCATACTCCACCTCCATCTCTCTTTTTAGTTTTTCTATTTCCCTTTCTATCCTTTCTTTTTCCTTAAGTAGCCTTGCAAGCCTCAAAGCTTTTTCCTCCGCAGGGTCCACAACCTCACATCCAATCGCCCGAAGCAAAACCCGAAAGGGCTCTAAGCTCCCAGTAATCACGCAGAAAGCGTGCAAGACCTCAGCCGGAAACCTATATTCCTTCTTTGATGATGTCGCCTGGTCTAACATGTGCTTTGAAATCCTCTGATTGGTCATAATCTCAATCAATTCCACCACCTGATCCCTGCTATATCCCGACTTTTTAATTGCCTCTGAAATTGCTTTTCTAAAGCCTTCCGTGACATCCAGGTCCCCCTTCCTAATAAACGGAGCCCCTTCCTTATATGTCAATTTTTTCCGAAGCTTCGACATTGACTTTCAATCCCTGCCTTGTTAAATTGTTTACCAAGTAAATCACCAAAACTGAGGGAAGAATAAAATGCACTATTCCCCCCAAAGTTGCTCATATTGCATCCCTAAAAAATGGGCTATTTTTTGGCGTATCCTTTCCCCCTTGCGCCTTCCGTGTATGACATACCAAAGATACTGCTTCGTTATCCCAAACTCTTTTGCCAAATCAATCAGCTTAACCCCTCTTAGCACAAGGAGAGATTTAATGAGCCTTGCATTTGTCTTGTATCTTGGCTTTTTGATGTTTGCCTTTTTAACCATCATAGGGATATTATAGGAAAAATTTCCTATTTGTCAAGAGGGGGTAGGAAAAATTTTCTATGAGCGTTGGAGAGAGGATTAAACAGCTTAGACAAATTTTAGGGCTAACGCAAACAGAGTTTGCCTCTAAAATAGGCATCACTTATAAAATGCTTGGGCTGTATGAAAGAGGAGCATATGACCCACCCGAGAAAGTTCTCAAGCTTATCTCCTCGGTTTTCGGAGTTTCCTACGAATGGCTCAAAGAGGGCAAGGGGGAGATGTTTGAAAAGCCAAGCATAGAAGAAATCATCTTAGCCGAACAACGCCGAATTAAAGAAAACAGCATCCTTGTTCCTCTTATAGGAAGAGCTGGAGCAGGTTTCCCTCAAATGAAAGGTGATATTGAAATCATCGGCTACATAGAAACCAAAAAAATCCCCAGAGTTAACCCCTCTGACCTTATTGCCGTTGAAGTTCACGGCGATAGCATGGAACCTACTTTACAGGAAGGAGATAAAGTCATAGCAAAGATTTACTGTGGCGACGGTCTTGACATCCCTAATAGAAAGATTGTCATCGTTGCCAACCAAGATGAAGAACTATTAGTGAAAAGGCTAATGAAAAAAGATGGTCTAATCCTTTTAACCTCTGATAATCCAAATTATCCGCCTATTATCCCTCAAGAAGCCCGCATTATCGGCGTAGCCTTAAAACTTCTACGAGAAATCTCTTTATAAAAATCCCCCTTGCCTTCTTCTTACTTTTTTGCAAAATGTTCTTTATAGTAAACACTAAAATAGGAGGTGCTCCATGGGTGCATTATTGATCCTTATTGGGATTTTTATTTTTGTATACGCTTATTTAAAAGCAAAACCATGGGGGCTTAGGATTGCAGGGATTTTGCTTTTTCTAATAGGATTAGGGATGTTAGGTAGCAAAGAGGGGACAAAAACAACTCAAACTGTTAGTAATCAGTCTTCTCAAGTTGAAAAAACTGCCCCTACTCAAGAATCTACTCCATCGCCACAAACTACTATTTCCAAATCCAGTTCTCAACAGCAAGAAACTAAAAAAGAAGAGGTAAAACAAGAAGAAAAAAAAGAAGACCCCAAGAAGGAAAATCCAAAAACATTTGGCAAACTTGAAGATTTTGAAAATAAACTTCAAAAAATGCTTGGAGAACTAAACCTTTATTATACGATTAAAGACGCTCCGTTGGCAGATGGTAGACCGAGAAAAAGTTATGACGCAAAGTTTTCTTCCATAGACATTATCGGAAGCCCTGAAGTTGAAGAAGTATCTGTAATGTTTGTCCCTGCAACTTCAAGGGAAGAAAATATAAAGACCTTAGCTTTTATACTTCTCCCTTTCAACATTTTATGTAATCAAGAAGGCAATAAAGCAAAATCAGAAAAATTCATCGATACGCTAACTCAAATGATGAAAATTTCTCTAAATCGTAAAAGTTCTAATTTTGGAGTTAAAGAGTTAACTTTCCCTCCATGTAATGTTAAAATTTTATCTGGCACACGAGATTTTCCTCTATGGGTAGTAACCTTTAGAAAAATTTAATTTTGGCAGACCCTAAAGCTCTATAACAAGATTAGAAGATTATTTCAAAAGGTGTCAACCAGAAAGGTTGACACCTTGTTTATTTGGTTGACACCTTGGTTGACACCTTGTATAAGAAGGTGTCAACCATCCATTTTTCAGCAAAGCCTCATAAATTCTTTTTTAAACATGTTTAAAACCTTGTAAAATCCTCAACCTTTTTCCTGTAAAATCCCCCTTAAAAACCCACTTTAAACCCTTATTCCAGTAATAAAGTTTAGATCCCATCTCCTCTACCCCTCACAAATCCAACCCTCCCAACTCCTCCTCTCTTCCCTTCCTAAACTTTTTTAGTAGATTTAACAGCCTTTATGAGGCACTTCTCACTAAAGGACTTGAAGGACGAATACTTAAA
>Ga0272445_1000605_pt1 | contig 32687 bp, 47 predicted proteins | sample YNPCB0031_FD_194404 | JGI IMG/M metagenome (GOLD analysis project Ga0272445, IMG submission 194404) | Hot spring sediment microbial communities from Yellowstone National Park, WY, United States - YNP-CB-003-1 | ecosystem: Environmental > Aquatic > Thermal springs > Hot (42-90C) > Sediment... | reverse complement strand
GGCGGTTTTTCGCGCGCAAAACGCTGCGTTTCAAAAAGAGCTTCCTGGAGTTGTGATTCGGCCGGAGGCAGCGACAGCTATTCCGCAATTGGCACAGAGGTATCTTTTGGGATTGGCGGCGAACCAGCCGCCGCGGGCTTTGTCCCTTTTAGAGGAAGCCGGTCTTCTCAAGTATTTTGCGTGGCAAGAAGTTTCGGACACCATGGGTATTGCCAAACCGAGCCTCCTCTTCTTTCGCATGATTCTCGATGGGATGGGTGTCAAGCCAGAGGAAGCGGTCATGGTGGGCGACCGGTTGGACCACGACATTTTCCCAGCCAAGCTTTTGGGGATGAAAACGGTCCGCGTTCTCCGCGGCCCCTATCGCCGCCAGCTCCCCATTCTTCCGTCTTACGAGCCCGATTGCTGTATTTCTGATCTTTCTCAACTTCCCAAGGCCTTGGAAGATTTAAGAGCGCTTGGCGCGGGCTAGGACCTCGTCGATGGTGCCCACCATGTAAAAAGCCGGCTCGGGAACGTCGTCGAGCTCGCCTTCCACGATCATCTTGAACCCGCGGATCGTTTCCTCAAGCGGCACATAGACGCCCTTGCGGCCGGTAAAGTGCTCGGCCACGTGGAACGGCTGGGCCATGAACCTCTGGATTTTGCGGGCCCGCATCACCGTGATCTGGTCCTCCTCGGAAAGCTCTTCCATTCCCATAATGGCGATGATGTCCTGGAGATCCTGATAGCGCTGGAGGATCGCGCGCGTTTTTTGGGCGACCTCGTAGTGGTCGCGGGAAAGGATCCGGGGATCCATGAGGCGGGAGTCGCTCTGCAAGGGATCCACGGCCGGATAAATTCCCTTTTCCGCAAGCTCCCGAGTGAGGACGATCGTGGCGTCGAGGTGAGCGAAAACCGTGGCCGGAGCGGGGTCGGTGAAGTCGTCGGCAGGGACATAAATGGCCTGAATGGAGGTGATGGAGCCGCGGCGGGTGGAGGCAATCCGCTCCTGGAGCTCGGCGATGTCCGTAGCCAAGGTGGGCTGGTACCCTACCTCGGAAGGCATGCGGCCCAAAAGGGCGGAAACCTCGGATCCGGCTTGAGCAAACCGGAAGATGTTGTCGATGAAAAGGAGGACGTCCTTTCCCTCCTCGTCGCGGAAATATTCGGCCATGGTCACGCCGGTGAGGCCCACGCGGAAGCGGGCTCCCGGCGGCTCGTTCATTTGTCCGTACACCAAAACGGTGTTGGGCAAAACACCGGCCCGCTTCATCTCCAAATAGAGCTCGTTTCCCTCCCTTGAGCGCTCGCCCACCCCGGCGAAAACGGAGTAGCCCTTGTGCTCGTAGGCAATGGCCCGGATGAGCTCCATGATGAGTACGGTTTTCCCCACTCCTGCTCCGCCGAAAAGCCCGACTTTCCCGCCTTTAGGAATGGGAGCGATGAGGTCGATCACCTTGATCCCGGTCTCGAGGACCTCGTCCTCCACGGAGAGATCTTCCAGGGGCGGCGGGTCGCGGTGGATGGGGTAGCGCTTTTTCGCGGGCGGCGGAGGGAGGTTATCGATGGGGTTCCCCACAAGGTCGAACATTCGTCCCAGGGTTTCCGGGCCCACGGGCACGGTGATCGGGCCGCCGGTGTCGTAGACCTTGTCACCCCGCCGGAGGCCATCCGTGGAATCCATGGCGATCGTGCGCACCGTGGAATCCCCAAGATGCTGAGCTACTTCCAAAACCAAATCCTTTTCCTCCCGGGGAACCACGAGGGCCTGGCGGAGGGGCGGAAGATGCCCTCTTGGAAAAGCCACATCCACCACAGGGCCGCGGATGGCCACAATCCAACCCTCAGCTACGGCTTCGCGGACGTTCACGTCTCCTCCCTTAGGGCCTCGGCGCCGCCCATGATGTCCATGAGCTCGAAGGTGATGCGCTGCTGGCGGGCTTTATTGTATTGGATCGTGAGTTTTTCCAAAAGCTCGTCAGCGTTGTCCGTAGCGGCCTTCATGGCTTGGCGGCGAGCGGCATGCTCAGAAGTTTTGGCCTCAAGGAGCAAACGATAGACGCGGCCCAAAAGCCAAAGCTCCCCAAGCTCCCCCAGAAGGATGGGGATATCCGGCTCGGTCAAGATCTCCCGCGGTTTTCCCCGGACAACCGGGATGGGCAAAAGCCGCTCGGTCCGCACCTTTTGCACGAGTTCGCCCCGGAATTCCGTATAGACCGCGTGGATCTCCCCAACTTCCGCGTAAAGGTCCAGGATATCCTTTGCGATCCGCCGAGCGTGGGAAAGGTTTGGCCGCTCCAAGCGCCGGTACGTTTTCGCAATGGGCCATGATCCCCGGCGGAAATAGCGAATGGCTTTGTCCCCGATGAGGATCAGTTTCGCTTCCCCTTTCGCTTTGAGGAGCGCCAAAGCCGCGCGGTTCACCTCGTCCACGTAGCGGCCGCAAAGCCCGCGATCAGCATTGACCACGAGGATCCCCACCCCAGGCTTTCCGTTCCCGTCCAAAAGCGGATGGGTCACGAAGTTCATCTTCGCCCAAGCAGCCAAATCCGAAAGGATACGCAGGCATTCGTCGGGGAAAGGCCTCGCCCCCAAAAGCTCGCGCTTTCTTAGGATAACCTGGCTCATGGCGATGGTGTACATGGCTTTGGCGATTTGGCGGATGTGGTGGATATTGCGGATGCGGCGTCTGAGTTGGCGGAGTTTCGCGGCCATAGCTAAGCGCGGAAGGTTTTCTTGAACTCCGCAAGGGCCTGCTCAAGCCCAGCCCGCACGGATTCCGTGAGTTTTTTCTCTCGTCGAAGTTCCGCCAGCACCTGCGGATGCCGCTCCCGGAGGTGTTTTAAGAACCCGCGCTCGAAGGCGCGCACCGCTTCCACAGGGATGTCATCGAGGTGCCCGGTCACCGCGGCATAAAGGGAAGCGACCTGTTCCTCCACGGGCATGGGCTGGAACTGCTCCTGCTTTAGGATTTCCATGACGCGGGCGCCGCGGGCCAGTTGCGCCTGGGAGGCTTCATCCAGTTCCTGGGCGAATTCCGCAAAAGCCGCCAAATCCCGGTATTGGGCCAGTTCCAGGCGGAGCTGTCCGGCCACTTCTTTCATCGCGGGAATTTGGGCGGCGCCGCCCACACGGGATACGGAAAGGCCCACGTTCATGGCCGGTCGCTGGCCTTTGTTGAAAAGATCTGCCTCCAAATAGATCTGGCCGTCGGTGATGGAAATGAGGTTCGTGGGAATGTAGGCGGTGATATCCCCAGCCTTCGTTTCCACGATGGGGAGGGCGGTTAAGGAGCCGCCTCCGTATTCGTCGGAAAGCCGCGCGGCCCGCTCCAAAAGCCGGGAGTGGAGGTAAAAAATGTCGCCGGGATAAGCCTCTCTTCCCGGAGGCCTCCGCAAAAGGAGGGAAATTTGACGGTAGGCTACGGCATGCTTGGAAAGGTCGTCGTAGACGATGAGGGCATCCTCGCCGCGGTCGCGGAAATATTCGCCCATGGCGCAGCCCGCGTAGGGCGCGATGTATTGGAGGGGCGCGGGATCCTCGGCCGCGGCGGCCACCACGATCGTGTAGTCCATGGCTCCGTAGCGCCGAAGGGCATCCACAACCTTCGCGATGGTGGAGGATTTTTGGCCGATGGCGACGTAGATGCAGTAGACGCCCTGGTCCTTTTGGTTGATGATGGTGTCGATGGCGATCGCGGTTTTTCCGGTGCGGCGGTCGCCGATGATGAGCTCGCGCTGGCCGCGGCCGATGGGGGTGAGGGCGTCGATGCACTTGATCCCTGTCTGGAGCGGGGTATTCACAGGCTGGCGCATGATCACGCCGGGCGCTTTGGCGTCGGTTTTGCGGAATCCTTCGGGTTCGATGGGCGGCCCGCCGTCCAAGGGCCTTCCCAATGGGTCCACCACCCGGCCGAGGAAGCCTTTTCCTACCGGCGTTTCCAAAACTTTTCCCGTGCGGCGGACCTCGTCGCCCTCCTTGATCCCCTCATCGGGGCCGAGGATGGCTACGCCCACGGAGTCCTCGGTCAAGTCCAGAACGAGGCCATAAGTTCCGTCGGGGAAGAGGACGAGTTCGGAGGCCATGGCGGAGCGCAGGCCCCAGACGCGGGCGATGCCGTCGCCCACCTCCACCACCACGCCCACCTCCTCCATGTGGAGGTCGGCGCCGAGGTCCTGAATTTGCTTTTTCAGAACCGCCGCGATCTCGTCGTAGCGGGGCATCCTATCCTCCTAAAAGGCGCTTGAGGCGAAGAAGGCGGCCGCGCAAGGAGGCGTCGAGCCTGCGGCCGGAAAGAACGAGCTCCACCCCGGCGAGGAGCTCGGGCGCCACCTCCTCCTCCAAGGCCACCTCCCGGCCCAAAGCTTGGGCAAGCCGCATCCGGATTCTCTCCCGATCCTCCAGGGTAAGGGGCCTGGCCGTGCGCACAAGGACGAGCATCGGCCCACCGGCTTTCTCCAAAACCTGGAAGTAGGCGCGCAAAAGCTCGGGCAAAAGGAACGCCCTTCCCCGCCGCACCAAAAGGCGAAGAAGGTTCACCGTGTACGGGTGGAATTTTTCCTTGAGCGCCAGGATCACCGCTTCCTTTTGGGAAAGGTCCAGTTTGGGGTGAGCGAGAAAATCCAAGAGCTCCGGTATTGCGCGGAGGAGCTCATCCAAGGAGGCGAGATCCTCGGCCACAGTTTCGATGGCATTGGCCTCTTTGGCCGCTTCCCAGAGGGCTTGGGCGTAGCGTTGGGCCAGGTTTTCCTCGTGCATTTTAGGAAAGGAGGTTTGGGCCGAGGCGCGCGGTGAGCTCGTCCAAAAGGCGCTGGTGATCCTCGGGCCGCACTTCCCGTCCCAGGACCTGAGCGGCGGCGAGGACCACAAGCTCGGCATAGGCCTTGCGCAAGGCCAAGAGGGCTTCCTCTTGGGCTTTGGCTGCGGCTTTCTCCGCTTCTTTTAGGATCCGGCGGGCCTCCTCCCGGGCCTCTTCCCGGGCCTGCCGCAGGATCTCCTGGGCTTCCGCCTCCGCCCGGGCGAGGATGGCCCTCGCCTCCCGGTTCGCCGCCAGAAGCTCCTCCTCCGCCCGTTTTTTCAGGGCTTCCGCCTCGGCTTCCAGGGCTTTGGCCCGCGCGATTCTCTCCTCCTCGAGCTTCCTTCGCCCCTCAAGCCAGCGCAAAAGGGGCATAAAGAGGATCCGGCGGAGAAGCCAAACAAGGAGCAAAAAGGAAATGACGTTGAGGATGAGCGTCCAATTCAGGCTTTTGATGATGGTTTCCCAGCCGAGCATGGTTCACACCACAAACAGGATCATGATGGCCACAAGGAGCGAGTAAATGCCGGTGGTTTCGGCAATGGCGTCGGCGATGATCATGTTGCGGAGAAGGATATTGGTCATCTCCGGCTGGCGGGCCATGCTCTCTATGGCTTTTCCGCCGATGATCCCCTCGCCCACCGCCGGGCCAACAGCGCCCAACCCCATGCACAGCCCTGCCGCAAGATACCTCAGACCCTGCACAAGTTCCGGCCCCATGTTTCCTCCTTTAGTCCGCAGCCCCCTGAATATACGCTGCGGCAAGCAGCGTGAACACCAAAGCCTGAATAGTTCCGGCGAAAACCCCGAAGAACGCGTTTAAAACGAGGCTCGCCGCCGTGCCCAAAACCGGAAGGGCCAAAGTGGCCAACATCGGCCCAAGGAAACGCACCAGGAGATCGGTGAGGACAGGGATGGTCACAGCGCCCATGATCGCCCCGCCCAGGATGTTCCCGAAAAGGCGGAAACCGTGGGAGAGGGTCCGGCCCATATCGCCCACGAGGTTCATGGGGAGCATCACGGGAATGGGCTCCAAATAGCCCTTTAGGTGCCGGAACACCCCTTTTGTGCGCATCCCATAAACGTGGGTGAGGGAATAAACGAGGAGAGCGAGGCCCAAAGTGACGTTGAGGTCCTGGGTGGGAGCGACCATCCCGGGGATGGGAAGGATGGAGGAGAGGTTGCAGGCCAGGATGAAGAGGAAAAGGGTGGCGATGAGGGGAAGCAAAGACCGGCGGAGTTTCTCGCTTGTCCCGCCCAGGATCTGGTTTTCCACGAAATCCACAAGGGCGATGAGGAGGGCGAGCCTGCGGGAAGGGGGGGCCTCCGGGTCCGCGGGAATTTCCCGACGTAGCCAAAGGGCTAAAGCCAAAAGCAAAAGGGAAATGCCCAGCGAGGCCCCAAGCGTCGCGGGATTTAGGGCCACCGTGATGGGCCCAAGGGGAAAACGGAGCACCAAATCTTTACCGACCCTCTCGAACATGGCGGAAAGCCCAAATCCAAAGGCTTATAGGCCAAAGGAAAAGCCCCAACGCCACCCCGATCGGCGGAAGGCCCAAAAGGATCCCCAGGACGGCGAAACCTGCCAAAAGAACTTGCTTTAGGAAGGCCAAAAGCCCAAGGAGCGCGGCCTTATGGCCAAAGCGGGCAAGATAAACGTAACCGAGGCGCACGAAAAAGACCAAAAGAAAACCGTAGACAAAACCGGAAAGCCATTCCCGGCGCAAAAAAAGAAGGGCCAAAAAACCAAGGACTCCCAGGACTAAGCTCTCCTTGATTTGGGGCATGAATCCCTAGAGGGTCCGCATCTCCTCGGCCTTCTTTTCCGCGAGCTCCTCCACCTTTTTGGTGAAGTCCGCGGTCACCTGGTCCAGCTCCTTTTGCAGCCGGAAGAAGTCGTCCTCGGAAAGTTTCCCTTCCTTTTTCTCTTGCTCCAGGCGCTCTTTGAGCTCGCGGCGGATGTTGCGGAGGGCAATTTTCGCTTCCTCCGCCTTTTTTGCGACGAGTTTGGCTAACTCATTTCGCCGCTCCTCCGAAAGGCGGGGGACTTTGATGCGGATGAGTTGGCCGTCGTTTTGGGGGTTGAGGCCCAAATCCGCGGCGCGGATGGCCTTCTCAATGGCGGCGATCTGCGATTTATCGAAGGGTCGCACCACAAGGAGATCGGGATCCGGGGCCACGATGTTGGCCAAATGTTTCAGGGGCGTGGGCGCTCCGTAATAGTCCACGCGGATGTCCTCCAAAAGGGCGGGGTTAGCTCTTCCTGTGTGGATTTTTCCCAGCTCCTGGCGGAGGATTTCGAGGGTCTTTCCCATGCGGTCTTTCGCCTCCCGCACCGCCGCATGTTCCATTTCTCCCTCCTTGCGAATCAATCCTAGCTTGCGCGGGTTTTCCCTGCAAACTTTGCGGATAATAACGCGTGCGCATCCCCGTGGAAAAGGTTTGGGCCGAGCATCCCACGGCCAAAGAGATCGTGGAGCGGCTTTCTGGGGCCGGGCACCTTGCCGTGCTCGTGGGCGGGGTGGTGCGGGACGCCCTCTTGGCGGAATTCGCCGGCCGGGAATTCCGGCCCCAGGATGTGGATATCGCGACCTCGGCCCCTCCTTCGGAAATCGTGCGGCTCTTTTCCCATCGGAAGGTCCTTACCGTGGGAGAGGCGTTTGGGGTCGTGGTGGTGGTGGGACCGGACGGCCGGCAATACGAGGTGGCCACGTTCCGGGCGGAAGAGGGCTATTCGGATGGCCGAAGGCCGGATCAGGTCCGCTGGGCTTCCCTTACGGAGGACCTTCAGCGCCGGGATTTCACGGTGAACGGCCTTGCCGCAACCCTCAGCGGAGAAGTCCTCGATTGGGTCGGAGGCGTTGAGGATCTGCGGGCCGGGTTGATCCGCACCATCGGCGATCCGGACCGCCGCTTTTCCGAGGATTTTCTGCGCATGCTCCGGGCGGTGCGTTTTGCGTGCCAACTGGATTTTCGCATCGAGGAAGGGACGGCCGCGGCCATCCGCCGCCATGCCGAGAAAATCCGGCGCATTTCCTGGGAAAGGATCCGCGACGAACTCCTAAGGATTTTGGCCACCCCGCGCTCCGCTCAAGGACTCCGGCTCCTTTTGGAGCTCGGGCTTCTTCCCCACATCCTTCCGGAAATTTATGCCCTAAAAGATGTGCCTCAGCCGGAGGAATACCATCCCGAGGGCGACGTTTTGACCCATACCCTCCTTGCCCTGAGCGTTGCCGACGGAATTTGGGACGACCCAATCCTGAAGCTCGCCATCCTCTTTCACGACGTGGGCAAACCCCAAGCGCTTTTGCGCTCGGGAGGCGAGAACATGGCCGGGCACTGCCAAATCGGGGCGGAGATCGCGGAGGAAGCCCTTTTTAGGCTCCGCTTTTCCCGAAAGGAGATCGAGCGCGTGAAGTTCCTTGTGGCCGAGCACATGCGGGTGGCGCGGCTTCCCGAAATGGGTCTGGGAAAGCAGGTGCGGCTTCTCTGCCACGAGGAAAGCGAGGGCGAGGAGGATTTCTCTCGGAGATTCCCGGCTTTTTCCGAGCTCCTTAGGCTTGTGATCTGCGACGCGGAGGCCTCAATCCACAAGAGTTCCGCGTGGCTTCCGGTTCTTTCCCAAGCGGTGCGGCTTTGGGTGCACCTCCGGCGCGTTCAAGGCCTGAAAAGGGCGCGGGAACTCCTTTCCGGCGAGGACCTTCTGGCCATGGGCGAGCCGCCTGGCCCGCGTTTGGGGCAAGTTCTTGCGGAAATTCATGAGAGGATCCTGGCCGGCGACATCACCACCCGGGAGGAGGCCCTAAGGGAAGCGGCGAAACTTCTCGGCCGCATGCCAAACGCATTTTCCTCTTGACAACGCGATCCATTGGATTATAATGGTTGTGGGAGGAAGCGAGATGGATCTGCACATCGTCGAGCGCTATCCCGTTGGGTCGGATGCGGTTCGGCAGTATGTGGAGAAAAAGGTTGGCGTCCTTTCCCGGTATTTCGACCGGATTACCCGCATGGACGTGGTTTTGGAAGCCAACGGCCCGGTGCATCGGGCTCAGATCACCGCCCATCTTGTGAACAAAAAGGTGGTGAAAGCCGTAGCCGAGCACGGAGACCTCCTCACCGCCGTGGATGAGGTGGTGGACAAAATGCAGAGGCAACTCGTGGTGTTCAAGGAAAAGCTCCGGGTGGTGAGGAAAGCGGGGGATCCTGAGGTAACCCCCAAGGCCGCGGCCAAGCGGGTCGAGGTGGAGGAGGAAGAGGATTACGTGCGCAAGCCCCTCACCGTGGAGGAGGCGGTGGAGGAGCTGGAGGCGCGGGGGCGGGAGTTCCTCGTGTTCTTCGAGGCGGAAACCGAGGAGCCGGCGGTGCTGTACAAGAAAAAGGAAGGGAAGTATGGCCTGATTCGGCCGCGGCGCTAAGGAGGTGGCGATCCGCGCGGTTGTCCTCTTCTCGGGGAGTTTGGCGAGCTTACTGGCCGCAAGGATTGCGGAAAAGGCGGGTGTAACGGAGCTTTCGTACGTGTTTTTTCGCTCGCCTTTTTTTGAGGGGGAGGAACGGGTCCTTTACGGCGCGGCCAAACTCGGGATTAGCCTCCGCTGCGTGACCCTCAAGCGCGCGTTTCTGCGCCTTCCGGAGGTGGACGGCCAGCTGTTTCCCTGTGGTCCTTGCCGCCGCATTCTCCTTGCCCGGGCGGTCCGGCTTCTTCGGGTCAAAAAATTCGACCTCGTGATCACCGGCGAGGTGGTGGGAAAAGGCGGCTTGGGAAAAGAGGAACTCCTTTCCTTGGATGAGGAACTGGGGCTAAGGGGCCGGGTCCTGCGCCCCCTTTCGGCCAAGCTCCTTCCGCCTACTTGGGCCGAGGAAGCAGGGCTTATTCAGCGCGACCTCTTGGGCGATCTTTCGGCAGACGACCTTGAGCCAAGGCTTCAAAGGTTGGCAAAAGAAATGGGGATTAGCGCGAAGGGGAACGGCCGGCATTGTCTTCTCAGTGACCCTCTTTTTGCCCGGCGCTTCCAGGCGTTCGGGAAGGATGGGGTTTTGACCGTGAATTTCCTGCGGCTTTTGGAATTTCCCAACGTGGTGCGGCTTGGCCCTGGCCGGATTTTGGTGGTGGCCCTCACCCCCGCAGAAAAGGTTCGATTAGGGGATCTTTTCCTGCCGGAGGATGTGCGGCTGTATGTTCCCCTTCCGGGTTCGCCCCTTGGGCTTCTGCGGGCTCCGTGGGCGAAGATCCCGCCGGAGGAGCGGGAGAAACTTGTGCGGGAAGCGGCCGCGCACCTTTTGGCCTTGGCGGGCTTCCCTCCGGAGCGGCCCTGCACGGTGTGTTTCCGGCCGGAGGAGGCGGAGGAGACGGCCAGGCTCTCCGTCCTGCCCGGGGTCTTGCGCGGGCTGGCCCTCTAGCTAAAATAAAGCTTTTGATTCCGTGTGCGCACTCTTCCCCGCGGAATGTGAGCCAAAAGGAGGTGGGTGATGCCCATTTATCGTTTCCGCTGCGACCGTTGTGGCACGGAGTTTCGGGAGCTTGTGCTTCAGGGGAATCCGTCGGTGCGCTGCCCCGGCTGCGGCGCGGACAACGTAACCCGCCTCCTTTCCCAATTCGGGGTGATCTACAAGGGCAGCGGTTTCTATACCACGGATTACCGCCGGAAGAAAAACGGAGGCGGGTCGGAGAACAAGGGGTGATGCGCGGTGCCCATTTCCGGTGACGATATCGTAAAGATTCGGATTGGTTTGGCTTCCCCGGAGGAGATCCTCTCCTGGTCCAAGGGAGAGGTAACGAACTCCGAGACCATCAACTATCGGACGCATAAACCCGAACGGGGCGGGCTCTATGCCGAGGAAATTTTCGGCCCGGAAAACGACTACGAGTGCGCCTGCGGGAAATACCGCGGAAAAAGGTATGAAGGAATTACCTGCGACAAATGCGGCGTCCTGGTGACGGACTCCTCCGTGCGCCGGGTGAATATGGGCCACATCCGCCTGGCCAGCCCCGTGGTGCACTTTTGGTACCTCAAAGGGGTGGCAAGCCCCCTTTCCCGGCTTTTGGGGATCAAACGCCGCGATCTCCGCCGCATCGCCTACTACGAGACGGAGACGGCCCGGGAGGAGCTCTTCATCGTGACCCAATCCGCCTCCCCCAAAATTAAGGCTGGGGAAACCCTTTATGGCACGGAGCTGCGCATCCTCCAGGGTGTTTTCACGTTCCAGGCGGAGCGGGCTTACTTGATCACGGAAAGCCCCCGCATCCTCGCCGAGGAAGCGGGCCGCGTGCACTTTGAGGAAAGAAAACTCCAAAATGGCGAAACCTTCAGGGTTTTGGTGATTGGGCATCACGAGTACCCCGTGACGCTGGACGCGGAGCTTTATGTGGAAGACGGGGATGAGGTGGCGGAAGGGGAGCTCCTTTGCGAGCGGCCAGCGAAGGAAATTTGTTCCCAGACGATGTTCGAGATGCTGCGGGCCCGCTATGAAGGGGTGGAGGGCCATCCCGTAGTGGAGGTGGTGGATAACCTCGCTCACCTCGTGGTGCGGGTTTCGGAGAACGTGCCCCTTAAAGTGGGGCAAATGCTCACCACTCTGGAGGTCCGGGCCTATGAGCGGGCCTATCCCGGCGGGTTTGAGGCGGCCACCGGCGCCGAAGGAATCAAAAAGCTTTTGGCCGCCCTGGACCTCGAGGCCCTGAGCGAGGAGCTCTGGGAGGAGCTGGATCGGGCCGTAAGCCAAATGGATCGGCGGAGGATCCTCCACCGCCTGGAAGTGGTGGAGCAGCTCCGCCGCTCGGGGAACCGTCCCCAGGACATGGTCCTCGAGGTCATACCTGTCCTTCCTCCGGCCCTCCGGCCCATGATTCAGCTTGAGGGCGGTAAATTCGCCACTACAGACCTCAACGACCTTTACCGGCGGATCATCAACCGCAATAACCGCCTGAAAAAGCTCATGGAAATGGGCGCTCCGGAGATCATCCTCCGCAACGAGCGCAGGATGCTTCAGGAGGCCGTGGATGCCCTCATCCACAACGAGAAGAAGGATAACCCCATAAAAGGCCGGGATGGGCGGCCCCTGAAAAGCCTTTCCGAGCGGATCCAGGGGAAACAGGGGCGGCTCCGCCGGCACCTTTTGGGCCGGCGCGTGGACTACTCCGGCCGAGCGGTCATCGTCGTCAACCCCAAACTGAAACTCCACCAGTGCGGCATCCCCAAGAAGATGGCCCTGGAGCTCTTCAAGCCCTTCGTCCTTGCCCACGTGGAGGGGCTTCCCTATGCGGATTACGACGAGGTGAAAAACCGCGCCCTGGCCGGCGAGCTCCCCGAGGTTTGGGATGTGCTGGAGAAATTGGTCAAGGAATATCCCGTCCTTCTGAACCGCGCTCCCACCTTGCACCGCCTTTCCATCCAGGCCTTTGAGCCGATCCTCGTGGATGGGGATGCCATTCAGATCCACCCCCATGTTTGCCCGCCCTACAACGCCGACTTCGATGGCGACCAAATGGCCGTACATCTCCCGCTTTCCAAAGAAGCCGTTTGGGAAGCAAAAGAGATCATGCTTTCCGCGAAAAACATCCTCTCGCCCGCGCACGGAAGGCCTTTAGCCATCCCCACCCAGGACCAGATCTTCGGCTTTTATTACCTGACCATCGTCAACCCCAACGGGAAGGGCAAAGGGAAGGCCTTCCGATCCTTGGAGGAGGCCCTGAAGGCCTGGGAGCTTGGCCACCTCGATCTTCACGCTCCCGTGAAGATCCGGCTGGATGGGAAGATGGTCGAGACCACCCTTGGCCGGGCCCTTTTGAACCAGGTCCTTCCTCCGGATCTTCGGGATTACAACCTGACGTGGGACTCCCGGCGCACCCGCCGCAAGATCGAGGAGTGTTACCTCCGCTACGGTTGGGAGCGCACCGCCCAGGTTCTGGACCAGCTTAAGGAGCTGGGGTTCAAGTTCGCTACCCTCTCCGGCCTCACCATCTCCATTCCGGATTGCGAGATCCCGCCGGAGAAATGGGAAATCGTGCAGGAAGCGCAAGAGAAGGTAGACCGCATCCACTACATGTACATGCGCGGTCTGTGCACGGCGGAGCAGAGGTACCAGGCCGTGACCCGGGTGTGGCGGGAGACGGTGGACCGGGTGGAGAAGGCCACGATGCAAAACCTCGCGAGGAACCCGTTCAACCCGGTGTACGGGATCGTGGCTTCCGGAGCCCGCGGCTCCTCCGGACAGGTGAAGCAGCTGGCGGGCATGCGCGGCCCCATGGCGGATCCTCAGGGGCGGGTGATCGAATGGCCCGTGATCTCCAACTTCCGCGAGGGCCTCTCCATCTTCGAGTACTTCATCTCCACTCATGGAGCGCGCAAAGGCACCGCGGACACAGCGCTGCGTACCGCCACCGCGGGCTATCTCACCCGGAGGCTGGTGGATGCCTGTGTGGACGTGATCGTCAAAGAGTACGACTGCGGGACAAAGCAGGGAATTGAGGTGGACCCCCTCTACTTTGCACCCAAGGGCGAGATTATGGAGGACATCCCCGAGCGGATATATGGCCGGGTCACCGCGGAGCCCATTTATCACCCGGTGACCGGGGAAGTCCTCGTTCCCGCGGGCACCCTCATCGACCGGATCACTGCGGAGAAGGTGGGGCGGCTGGAGGTCGAGCTCGACCTTTCCGCGCCGGGCGTGGAAGAGCGGGCACATCTTGCGAAATCCGTGCAAGAGGTGGTCCATCCCGAAACCTTCCAGGTTCTGGTGCGGGCAAACGAGGCCTTGACCCCGGAGCTTGTGCAGGAGCTTAGGGCGGCGGGCATCCAAAAGGTTCGCGTCAGGCCTCGTTTCATCGTGCGCTCTCCGGTCACGTGCCAGACGCCCGGCGGGGTTTGTCAGCTCTGCTACGGAATGGATTTGGCTTTCCACCGACTGGTGGAGAAGGGAACCGCCGTGGGGATCATCGCCGCCCAGTCCATCGGAGAGCCGGGAACCCAGCTCACCATGAGGACCTTCCACACGGGCGGCGTGGCGGGGGTGGACATCACCCAGGGTCTCCCCCGGGCGGAGGAGCTCTTTGAGGCGCGAAAGACCACGAAGGCACCGCATGCCGCGGTGGCCCCCATCTCCGGCCGGGTGGTCAAAGTGGAGACCACAAGGACCGGAAAGGACCTCGTCTCCATCGAATCCGACCCCCGCACCGTCAGCGTTCCCGCGGCCCTCCTCCAGGTGGCCGAGGGCGAGGAAGTGGACAGCTCCAAACTCTTCTCCCTCAAAAGCCCCCTGGATGGCCGGGCCTTCTTCTTCCGCGAGGGAAACCGGCGGTTCTTGGCCATCCTCGACGAGGATCTGGACAAGTTCTATCTCCTCCCCCCGGGCGTGGCCGTAAAGGTGAAGCACGGGGAAGAGGTGGAGGAAGGCCAAAGCCTCACCGAGGAATTCCACGTGGAGGGGGTGGTGGCGGAGGCGCCGGGCCGGGTGGAAGTGGTGGAGGACAAAAAGCACCGCTACCTCCTCCTCCATGGCCGCGACGGCCGCACCTACTCCTACGAAGTCCCTTACGGCGCGCAGATCCTGGTGAAAAGCGGGGAGGAGGTGGAGGAAGGGAAGAAGCTCACCACCAAATCCCGTCCGCTTGCGATCACTGCGGAGGCCGCGGGGACGGTCCTCCTTTCCGACCGCTCCCTCGCCATCGTCCACAAGGGAAGCCGCGGCCTCATCTTGCCCCTTACCCCTTCGTTGGAGCCGCGGGTGGAGCACGGGGCGCCGGTGCGCGCCGGCCAGGAGATCCTGAGGCTCGCCCTTCCCGCCCTCTCCGAGACCGTTTTGGTCGAGGAAATCCGGAAGGACGGGGATCTTTGCACCGTGCGCTTCCGGTTCCGGGCGCAGGTGGAGTGCAGCGAGGCCTCCATCGTCCGGGAGGGCGACAAGGTGGAGCGCGGCGACCCCGTCTCCAAGGGCGTGGTTCCGCCGCAATACCTCATGGAGGTGGCCGGCGTCCGCAAGGCCTTCGAGTACCTCCTTGAGGAGCTCCAGCGGGTGTACAAGACCCAGGGCGTGGACATCAACGACAAACACTTCGAGGTGGTCCTCCGCCAGATCCTCAACAACGTGCGCATCATCGATCCCGGAGAGTCCGATTTCCTCCTCAACGACATCGTTCCCCTGGAGATCTTCCAGCGGGAGGTGGAGCGGCTCGCAAAGGAGAATGAGAAGATCCGCGCGGCCCGGGAGGAGCTCGTGGGCGCGAAGATCCTGGCGCCCATCCTCCGCGGCGGCGCCACCGTGGCCGAGGCCGGCGAGACCTTGACCGCGGAGCTTTTGGAGCGACTGGTGGCCCTGGGTGTGCGGCAAATCCGCGTGGAGGTCCACGGAGAGCCGCGCACCGTGCGCATCGCCGAATACCGGCTTCCCCAAGGGGAGCGCGAGCTCCTGCGGATCTCCCGGGTGGCGTTGGTGCGCAAATCCTGGCTGGCCGCGGCTTCCTTCGAGCGGACCACCAAAGTCCTGGCCGACGCGGCCCTGCGGGGTGAGGAGGACCGCCTCGACAGCCTCAAGGCCTGTCTCATGGTGGGGAAGAAAATTCCGGTGGGCACGGGCTTCCCCCGCGAGGAATCCGTTGAGTCCCGGCCGGGAAAGAACTAAAATCGAGGTGATCGCGTATGCCCACGTTTAATCAGCTCGTGAAACACGGAAGGAAACCGAACCCATGGAAGAGCAAGTCCGTGGCTCTGGAGGGTTGCCCCCAGAAACGCGGGGTGTGCCTGCGGGTGTTTACCCGCACCCCGAAGAAGCCGAACTCCGCCCTCCGCAAGGTGGCGCGGGTCCGGCTTTCCAACGGCCGGGAAATCACCGCCTATATCCCCGGTGAGGGGCACAACCTGCAGGAGCACTCCATTGTGCTCGTTCGCGGTGGCCGCGTGAAGGACTTGCCGGGCGTGAAGTACCACATCGTGCGCGGGGCCCTGGATTGCGCCGGAGTGGAGGGCCGCCGCCAGAGCCGCTCCCGCTACGGCGTGCGCAAACCCAAGGAGGAGTGAGATGGCCACCTACGACATCGTCATTCCCGGAAGGGATGTGCCTCCGGACATCCGCTACGGCTCGAAACTCGTGGAGAAGTTCATCAACTACATCATGTGGGATGGGAAGAAATCCCTGGCCCGGCGCATCGTCTACGAGGCCTTCGACATCATCGAGAAGCGGGGGGAGGGCCCGGCTTTGGAGACCTTCCTCAAAGCGGTGCAGAACTGCATGCCCAAGATGGAGGTGCGCTCCCGCCGGGTAGGCGGAGCCACTTACCAGGTTCCCTTCGACGTTCCTCCGCATCGCCAGACCATGCTGGCCCTGCGGTGGATTCGGGACGCCGCGCGGGAGAGGCCCGAGAAAACCATGGCGGAGAGGCTTGCCGCGGAGATCATCGAGGCCGCCAAGGGCCAGGGCCGCGCCGTGGCCCGCAAAGAGGAGGCCCACCGCATGGCCGAGGCCAACCGCGCCTTCGCCCACTACCGGTGGTAGCCCCTCTCCATGGCCGACCCCTACGACATACATAAGGTCCGCAATATCGGCATCATCGCCCACATCGACGCGGGAAAAACCACCCTCACCGAGCGCATCCTCTTTTACACGGGGAAGATCCACAAAATGGGGGAGGTCCATGAGGGCACCACCGAGATGGACTGGATGGACCAGGAGCGGGAAAGAGGCATCACCATCACCGCCGCCGCCACCACCGTCTTTTGGCGCGGCCACCAAATCAACATCGTGGATACCCCGGGACACGTGGACTTCACCGTGGAGGTGGAGCGCTCCCTCCGCGTTTTGGACGGGGCCGTCGTCATTTTCTCCGGGGTGGAGGGCGTAGAATCCCAATCGGAAACGGTCTGGCGTCAAGCTGACCGCTACGGCGTTCCCCGTATTGCCTTCATCAACAAGCTCGACCGTTTCGAGGCCGATTTTTCCCGGGCCTTTGCGGATATCGGCGAGAAACTCGGCGCCGTGGCCATTCCCCTTGTCCTTCCCTGGCGCGATCCCGAGGGGAACCTCCTTGGGATGATCGATCTTTTGCGCTTCCGGGCCATAAAGTGGGATCCGGCTACCCTGGGCCGCGAGTTCCACTTCTATCCGGTGCCCAAGGAGGCCGAAGAGGAGGCCCGCGCTTGGCGGGAGAAGCTCTGGGAGATTTTGAGCGAGGCCTCCGATGAGATCGCCGAGCTTTACCTTTCTGGCAAGGAGATCCCGGAGGAGCTGGCCCTGCGGGTCCTGCGGGAGGTGACCCTAAAACGCCTTTGGGTTCCCGTCCTCGGGGGTTCCGCCTACGAGAAAATCGGGGTGCAGCCCGTCCTGGACGCCGTCGTGGATTTTCTCCCCTCGCCCTTGGACATCCCGCCTGCGCGGGGGACGGCTTTGGACGGAAAAACTCCACTTATGAGGAAACCCCTTCCGGAAGAGCCTTTTTCCGCCCTCGTTTTCAAGGTCTTCACGGATCCTTATGCGGACCGCCTCCTCTACACCCGGATCTATTCGGGAACCCTCAAGGAGGGGCAGATCGTGCTGAACGCCACCCAGGGCACGAAGGCCCGGGTGACCCGGCTTTTCCGCCTTCACGCCAACAAGCGCACGGAAATGGAGGAGGCTTGGGCAGGGGACATCGTGGGCCTCATCCTTTCCGCGCCGGCCTACACGGGGAATACCCTCTGCGACCCCGACCATCCCATCCTTTTTGAGCCCATTGCCTTTCCGGAGCCGGTGGTGTTCTTGGCGGTGGAACCACGCTCGGAAAAGGAGGAGCCGGCTTTGCGGGAGGCGCTGGCCAAGCTGGCCCAGGAGGACCCCACGTTTCGCGTGCAGGATGACGAGACCACAGGGCAGATCCTCGTGGGCGGGATGGGCGAACTTCACCTGGAGGTTCTGCTCCGCCGCGTGCGGGAGGAGTTCAAGGTTCCCCACCGCGTGGGGAAGCCCATTGTGGTCTATAAGGAAACCCTGGCCCGTCCGGTGGAGATCACGGAGGAATTTGAAAAGGTAGTGGGTGGGAAGCCCCAATACGCCTGGATTCACATGCGGTTTGAGCCGCTTCCCCGCGGCAGCGGGTTCGAGTTCCTCTCGGAGGTTCCGGAGGAGGTTTTGCCCAAAATCTTCGTGGAGGCGGTGCGGCGCGGGGTGGAGGGGGCGCTCGCGGCCAGCCCCGTGGCGGGCTTTCCCGTCACGGACATCCGGGCCGTCCTCCTTTTGGGGAAATTTAAGCCCCTGGAATCCACGGAAGCGGCGTTTGAGGCGGCGGGAACGCAGGCCTTAAGGCGCGCATTGGAGGAGGGAGGGGTTCTTCTCCTGGAGCCGGTGGCGGAAGGCGATATAATCACGCCCAGCGAGTACCTGGGCGAGGTCGTTTCGGATCTAGGCCGTCGGCGGGGCGAGATCCGAGCCATCCAAACCCGGGGAACGGTGGACATCATCCGGTGCACCCTCCCCGTGGTGGAGACTTTCGGGTACGCAACGCAGTTGCGCTCCTTAACCCAGGGGCGCGCTTTTCATACCCTGCGGGCGGCCCGCTACGAAGTGGTTCCGGAGGATCTGGCCCGGGAAGTCCTGAGGAGCCGAGGTTATGGCTAGGGAAAAGATTCGAATCCGTATAAAAGGCTACGACCACGAACTTGTGGACGAGGCGGTGCGGAAGATCGTGGAGGCCGTGAAGCCCACCCGGGCGAAAATAAGCGGCCCCATCCCCCTTCCCACCGAGCGCCACCTCTATACGGTCCTCCGCTCTCCCCACGTGGACAAAAAATCCATGGAGCACTTCGAGCTCAAAATCCACAAGCGGCTTTTGGACATCCGGGAGCCCACGGCCGCCACGATCAACGCCCTCATGGACGTGGAGCTTCCCGCGGGGATTGACGTGGAAATTAAGCTGTGAGGGATGCCATGCCCTGGGTCATGCTCGGTCGAAAAGTGGGGATGACGCAATGGTTCGACGGCGAGGGCCGGGCCCTGGCGGCCACGGTGGTCCAAGTGGAGCCCGCGGTGGTCGTTCAGATCAAAACGCCGGAGAAGGACGGCTATTCCGCCCTTCAGCTCGGCGCGGGCCAAATCAAGGAGAAAAAGGTGAAAAAGCCGCTCCTTGGGCACTTCCGCAAAGCCGGGGTTTCTCCCCGCCGCTTCCTTTTTGAGGTGCGGGTTCCTGACCCCCATCAATACCAGGTGGGCCAGGAGTTCGGGGTGGAGGTGTTCAAGGAAGGGGAATTGGTGGATGTGACGGGGATTTCCAAGGGCCGGGGCTTCGCGGGGACCATCAAGCGCTGGGGATTCCACACCCGGCCCGGATCCCACGGCCACAAGTGGATTCGCCGGCCGGGAACGGCAGGGCCCATGGGCCTGCGCAAAGTCGTCAAAGGAAAGCGCTACCCCGGCCACTACGGCGCGGAGCGCGTGACCGTGCGGAACCTCCAGGTTTTGGCGGTGGACAAGGAGCACAGCCTCCTCGTCCTGAAGGGGTCCGTTCCCGGTCCGCGCTCAGGAATCCTGAGGATAAGGAAACATGATGCCCAAGGCTAAGCTCTACAGGTTCGATGATCCGGCGGCGGAGCCGGTGGAGGTGGAGCTTCCGCCGGAGATCTTTGGGGCGGAGGTCTCCTTGGACCTCCTCTGGCGGGCGGTGCGCACCCATCTCTCGAACCTCCGGCAGGGAACGGCCTCCACGAAGGATCGGGGCGAGGTTTCCGGCGGCGGCCGAAAGCCCTGGCCGCAAAAGCATACAGGCCGGGCCCGGCACGGCTCCATCCGCTCGCCCCTTTGGCGCCACGGCGGCGTCACGTTCGGCCCAAAACCGAGGGATTGGGATCTGGATCTCCCGAAGAAGATGCGGCGAAAGGCCCTGATTTCCGCGCTTTCCGCCCGTGCCCAAGAGGAAAAGATCGTGCTCATCGACCGCCTGGGCTTTGCCAAGCCGAAAACGAAGGAGGCTATCTCCCTCCTTTCCCGGCTCGGCCTTCCGGAGAAGACGTTGGTGGTGGTGGCGCCCGAGGAGTACCAAATTCCCGTGTACAAATCCTTCTCCAACATCCCCGGGGTGGAGTGCTTCCGCGCGGATCTCCTTACGGCCTACGAGGTCTTGGAGCACGAGGGCCTTCTCCTTACACAGGCGGCGGTGGAGGCCCTGATGAGGAGGTTATGCCATGCCCAGGTTAGCGCCTGAGGACATCATCATCCGTCCCATCCTTTCCGAGAAAAGCTGGCGGGAAATGGAAGCGGGGAAGTACACGTTTGAGGTCCATCCCGATGCGACGAAGCCGGAGATCCGCGAGGCCGTGGAGGAGCTTTTCAAGGTGAAGGTGGAGAAGGTGTGGACGATGTACCGGCGGGGGAAGCCGCGCCGCACCCGGTTGGATCGGCGCCACGGCCGGACCAAGCGGGAAAAGCGGGCGGTGGTGAAGCTCGCTCCCGGCCACAAAATCGAGATCGTGGGGTGATTTCACATGGGGCTCAAAAAACTTAAACCGGTGACGCCGGGGCAAAGGCACGCCGTTCTCCCGGACTTCTCCGAGCTCACCACCGATGAGCCGGAGAAGTCGCTTGTGGTTTGGCTCAAGCCCCACGCGGGCCGGAATAACCAGGGACGGATCACTGTGCGGCACCGCGGCGGCGGCCACAAGCGCCTCTATCGCCTCATCGACTTCTACCGGGAAAAGAAGGGCGTTCCGGCCAAAGTGGTCTCCATCGAGTACGACCCCAACCGCTCCGCCTGGATCAGCCTCCTCCATTATGCGGATGGGGAGAAGCGGTACATCCTGAGCCCGGTGGAGTTAAAAGTGGGCGATACGGTAGTGGCCGGGGAAGATGTGGAGCCCAAACCCGGCAATGCTCTCCCGCTCAAGAAAATTCCGTCCGGGACTTTGGTCCACAACGTGGAGTTCTATCCTGGTTCCGGGGGGAAGATCGCGCGGGCCGCGGGAACGGCGGCCCAGGTGTTGAGCAAGGAGGAGGACCGGGTTATTCTTCGTCTCCCTTCCGGGGAGATCCGGGCCTTCCATCCGGAGTGCATGGCCACGGTCGGCCAGGTTTCCAATCCGGACCACAAGAACGTGAAGTACGGAAAGGCCGGCCGGCGGCGGAACAAGGGGTGGAGGCCGGCGGTGCGGGGAACGGCCATGGGCGCGGATGATCACCCCCATGGTGGCGGAGAGGGCCGCACCGGCGAGGGCCACCCGCCGAAGACGCCCTGGGGCAAACCCGCCCGCGGCGTCCCCACCCGGAAGCGCAAGCCCTCCGACAAGTGGATCATCCAGCCCAGGAAGAGGAGGAAGTGATGGCGCGCTCGAAGAAAAAGGGGCCGTTTGTGGACCCGACTCTCCTCGAGAAGATCGAGAAATTCAAGCGGGGCCTCATTAACGAGATCAAGACCTGGTCCCGCGCCTCCACCATCACCCCGGAGATGGTGGGGCTCACGATCTACGTCCACAACGGCCGGACCCATGTTCCGGTGAGGATCACGGAGGCCATGGTGGGGCACCGCCTGGGCGAGTTCGCGCCCACCCGGACCTTCCGGGCCCACGGTGGGGTGAAGAAGAAGGCCCCGCCGGCGCCGAAGTAGGGGGTGGCCGATGCGGGAAGCCGTGGCCCGAGCGCGGTTCGTGCGGGTCTCGCCCCTTAAGGCGAGGCTGGTGATCAACGAGATCCGGGGGAAACCTGTCGCGGAGGCCCGCCGCCTCTTGGCCCTTTCCCCGAAGAAGGCGGCGCGCATCATCAAAAAGGTCCTGGATTCCGCGGTGGCCAACGCCGTCCACAACTTCGAAATGGACGAGGAGAAGCTCTGGGTGGTACGGGCCTACGTGGACGAGGGCCCGCGCCTCAAGCGCCTCAATCCCCGGGCCTTCGGAAGGGCCGACATCATCCAGCGCAGGCTCTCCCACATCACCGTGGTGGTGGCGGAGAAGGAGGGATAGATGGGGCAGAAGACGCATCCGGTGGGGTTTAGGATCGGGATCCTGAGGAAGTGGCGCTCCACCTGGTTTTTCCCGAAGCAGAAGGTCCCCACCTATGTGGCGGAGGACCGGCGGATCCGCGACCACATCGAGAAGACCTACCGCGGCGCGGGGATCGCCGAGGTGCTCATCGAGCGGGCCACGGACGCGCGGGCCAAGGTGATCATCCGCGCGGCCCGGCCAGGGATCATCATTGGCCGCGGCGGCTCGGAAATCATGGCCCTCCAGGAGCGGCTCTCCAAGATGACGGGCCGGGAGATCGTGGTCCACGTGATGGAGGTGGACAAACCCGAACTGGAGGCGGCGCTGGTGGCCCAAGATGTGGCCTTCCAGATTGAAAACCGCGTGAACCCCTATCGGGCCATGAAGGAGGCGGTGCGGCGGGTGATGGCCGCCGGCGCCCAGGGCGTGAAGATCCGGGTCTCCGGCCGCTTGGGCGGCGCGGAGTTGGCCCATTCCGTGGAGATCAAGGAGGGCAGGGTTCCCCTCCAGACCCTCCGGGCGGACGTGGATTACGCCTGCACCATCGCCTGGACGAAATACGGGGTGATCGGGGTGAAGGCCTGGGTCTTCCGGGGCGAGATCTGGACGCTGAAAGAGAAGAAAGCGGAGGTGGCGTAGATGTCGCTTTTGGCTCCCAAACGCACAAAATACCGCAAGCAGCAGAAGGGCCGGCACATCAAGGGCAAGGCCAGCCGCGGGAATACCGTGGCCTTCGGGGATTTCGGGATTCAGGCCCTGGAACCCTCCTGGATTACGGCCCAGCAGATCGAGGCGGCCCGCACGGTTTTGGCTCGCTCCACCCCGAAGGGGAAAGTGTGGGTGCGGATCTTCCCCGATAAACCCTACACGAAAAAGCCCGCGGAATCCCGCATGGGGAAGGGGAAGGGCGATGTGGTGGGCTGGGTCGCGGTGGTGAAGCCCGGGCAGATCATGTTCGAGTTCTCCGGGGTTACCGAAGAGGAGGCCAAGGAGATTCACCGCAAGGTCTCGGCCAAGCTCCCTATAGCCACGAAGCTCGCCCGCCGGATCCAGCTGGGGGTGGCGGCATGAAGGCCCGGGATCTTCGGGAGCTCACCAACGACGAGCTCATCCAGCGGGTTCAGGAGTGGAAAAGGAAACTCTTGAACCTGCGGTTTCAGTTGGCCACAGGGCAGCTCACGAACACCGCGGAAATCAAAAAGACCAAAAAGGACATCGCCCGCGCCCTCACCATCCTCCGGGAGCGGGGGGTGAAGTATGGGTAGGCGCAAACAGCGCATCGGGGTAGTCGTAAGCGACAAGATGCAAAAAACCATCGTGGTGGTGGAGGAGAGGGTGGTGGAGCACCCCCTCTACCACAAGTACATTCGGCGCCGCACCAAGTACTACGTGCACGATGAGAACCAGCAGGCACGGGTTGGGGATTTGGTGCGGATCGAGGAGACCCGGCCGCTTTCCAAGCTCAAGCGCTGGCGGCTGGTGGAGATCATCCGTCGGGCAGGATAGCCATGGCCGTACAACTGCGCACAAGGCTGGTGGTGGCCGATAACACCGGCGTGAAAGAGGTGGAGTGCATCAACGTCTTGGGCAAGAAGCGCAAGGCGGAGATTGGGGATATCATCGTGGCCACGGTGAAAAAGAGGCTCCCCACCTCCGAGTTCGAGAAGGGGGACATTGTGCGGGGAGTGGTGGTGCGGACGCGGGCGGCCTTCCGCCGCGCCGACGGAAGCACCATCCGTTTTGACGACAACGCCGTGGTCCTCGTGGATAAGAACCTTCAGCCCATCGGAACGAGGGTTTTCGGGCCGGTGGCCAGGGAACTCCGGGAAAAGGGGATGATGCGCATCATCTCCCTGGCTCCGGAAGTGGTTTAGGAGGAGAAGGTGGCCAAGGTGAAAAAGGGCGATCGGGTGAAGGTTATCGCCGGGGATGACCGGGGGAAGATCGGGAAGGTCCTCCGGGTTTTCCCCGATGAGAACCGGGTTTTGGTGGAGGGCGTAAACATCGTGACCAAGCACCAGCGGCCCACGGCCACCGTGCGGGAGCCGGGCATCATCAAAAAGGAGGCGCCGATCCACATCTCCAACGTCATGGTCATCTGCCCGGAGTGCGGGGTGCCCACGCGCATTGGCTTCGCGTGGGTGGAGGGGCGCAAGCTCCGGCGCTGCAAACAATGCGGAGCCACCTTCCCATAAGGCCATGCTTCTCTACGAGCGCTTCAAAAAGGAAATCCGGCCGAAGCTCATGAAGGAGCTCGGCTACAAGAACATCATGCAGGTCCCCCGCATCGAAAAGGTCGTGATCAACATGGGGGTGGGGAAGCACGACGACCCGAAGGTTTTGGAGGGAGCGGTGAAGAATTTGGCCCAGATCGCCGGGCAAAAGCCCGTGGTGACCCGGGCCAAGAAGGCCATCTCCGACTTCAAGATCAAGAAGGGCGATGCCATCGGGTGCATGGTCACCCTGCGGGGCGTGCGGGCCTACGAGTTTTTGAATAAGCTCTTCCGGGTGGTCCTTCCCGGCATCCGGGACTTCAAAGGGGTGGACCCCGACGCCTTCGACGGCCGGGGGAACCTCAGCATCGGGATTCCCGATCAGATGGCTTTTCCGGAAGTGAGCTACGACGATGTCGTTCGGCCTCAGGGGATGGACGTGGTGATCGTGACCACGGCCAAAACCGATGAGGAGGCCTATAAGCTCTTGGAAGCCTTAGGGTGTCCTTTCCGCAGGAAATAGGGGGGAAGATGGCGAGGAAATGCAAGATTGAGCAGATGAAGAAGACGCCGAAATTCAAGGTGCGCTACCGCAACCGGTGCCAGCTTTGCGGCCGGCCCCGCGGGTATATCCGGGACTTCGGGCTTTGCCGCATGTGCTTTCGAAAGCTCGCCCTGGATGGGCAAATTCCCGGGGTAAAGAAGGCCTCATGGTGAGGAGGTAGGGATGACGGTGGACGACCCCATTGCCGACATGCTCACCCGCATTCGCAACGCCGTCGCGCGCCGAAAGGAGGAGGTGGTCCTCCCCTCCTCCCGGCTGAAGGAGGAGATCGCCCGGGTTTTGAAGGAAGAGGGTTACATCGCGGATTACGCGGTGGAGCCGGGGCAAAGCTATCCCATTTTGCGCATCAAGCTCAAATATTTGCGGGAGGGCCCGAGGGCTTGGCGCCCGGCCATCCGGGGGCTTCGCCGCATCTCCCGGACTTCCCGCCGGGTTTACGCCGGCGTGCGGGAACTCCCGCGGCCCCGCCAGGGCTTGGGCATCGCCATCATCTCCACCCCCCAAGGGGTGATGAGCGATCGGGAGGCCCGCAAGCGGGGCATTGGGGGAGAGGTCATTTGCGAGGTTTGGTGAGGTGAGCGATGTCCAAAATCGGAAAAAGGCCCATTCCCATTCCGGCAGGGGTTAAGGTGGAGGTTTTGGAGAGGGAAGTGGTGGTGCAGGGCCCTCTGGGGACCCTCCGCTGCCCCTATGAGCCGGAATACGTAACGATCAAGGTGGAGGATGGGGTGGTGCGGGTGGAGCGGAAAGGCGACCGCGCGCCCTTCCGCGCCCGCCACGGTCTTTACCGCGCCCTCATCGCCAACATGGTGCAGGGGGTCACGAAGAAGTGGGAAAAGGAGCTGGAGATCCACGGCCTTGGCTACCGGGCAAAGCTTGAGGGCCGCACGCTGGTGATGGAGCTGGGCTTTTCCCATCCCGTGCGCTTCCCCATCCCCCAGGGCGTGGAGGTAGAGGTGCCGGAGCCCACTCGCATCGTCGTGCGGGGGATCGATAAGTATCTCGTGGGCCAGGTGGCCGCGGAGATCCGCAAGATCAAGCCGCCCGAGCCCTATCGGGGCACCGGCATCCGCTACAAGGGCGAGGAGATCGTGAAGAAGGTGGGCAAACTCGGAGCGAAGGCGTGATCGCTATGGCGAAGATTTCGCGCAATGAGCAGCGGATCAAAAGGCACATGCGCATTCGGCAAAAGATCCGGGGCACGCCGGAGCGGCCAAGGCTTTGTGTCTTCAAGAGCCTGAAGCACATTTACGCCCAAATCATCGATGACACCCCGCCGGAGGGGAGCCGGACATTGGTTTCCGCTTCCACCTTGGATCCGGAAATTCGGGGTAAGATCAAGTCCGACAACGTGGAGGCGGCGCGCCTGGTGGGCCAGGTCTTGGCCCAGCGGGCCCTCGCCAAGGGGATCAAGAAGGTGGTGTTCGACCGGGGCGGTTATCCGTACCATGGGAAAGTGCGGGCCTTGGCGGAGGCGGCCCGGGAGGGAGGGCTGGAATTTTGATCGCGCAAGCCCCTGAGCAGCTCCAAAACGAGGTCATCGAGATCCGCCGGGTCGGCCGGGTCACCAAGGGCGGAAAGCGCATGCGCTTCCGGGTGGTGGTGGTAGTGGGAAACGGCGCCGGCCGGGTGGGCGTAGGCATGGGAAAATCCATCGAGATTCCTCAGGCCGTACAGCAGGCCATTCGAAACGCCCTCAAGAACATGATCGAGGTCCCCATCGTGAACGGGACGATTCCCCATGAGGTGGTGGGCGAGTACGGCGCGGCGAAGGTCCTCCTGCGGCCGGCTTACCCCGGAACAGGCATCATCGCCGGCCGCACGGTGGGCGCGGTGTGCCGCATGGCGGGGATCAAGGACATCCTCACCAAGGCCATGCGCTCCACGAACCCCCTGAACTTGGCCCGGGCAACCTTGGTGGCCCTTTCCCAATTGGAAAGCCCGGAAATGGTGGCCAAGCGGCGGGGAAAGCCCCTGAAAGAGATCCTGGAGGTCGAGGATGACGATCAATCTTGACGACCTTCGTCCGGCACCGGGCGCGACGCACCCTCCCAAGCGGGTGGGCCGGGGATACGGGTCCGGCCACGGCGGGCATGAATCCGGGCGGGGCACGAAAGGCCAGGGTGCCCGCGCCGGCGTGCGCATGCGGCCCGGATATGAGGGTGGGCAAACGCCCCTTTGGATGCGCTTCCCCAAGCGTGGCTTCCGGAACCCTTTGGCCAAGGAGTACGCCATCGTGAACGTGGGGATCCTGGAGAAGCACTTCTCGCCCGGCGAGGAGGTAACCCTGGAGAAGCTCATGGCCCTGGGGATCGTGAAGGACCCCAAGGATGGGCTTAAGGTCCTGGGCGAGGGCACGCTCACGAAGCCCCTGATCGTTCGGGCGAAGAAATTCAGCCGGACGGCGAGGGAGAAGATCGAGGCCGCCGGCGGCCGGGCTGAGGAGGTGTAGGTGCTCGAGCGGATTCACCAGGTTTTCGCCGTTGAGGAACTGCGCAAGCGCATTCTTTACACGCTGGGGATGCTCCTCGTCTACCGGATCGGGGTGTTCATCCCCGTTCCCGGGATCAAGACCGAGGCCTTGGGCCAGATCCTCTCCCAAGCCTTTGGGACAGGGCTTTTGCAGTTCCTGAACCTCTTTACGGGCGGGGCCCTCCAGAACTTCTCCCTCTTTGCTCTGGGCGTCATCCCCTATATCAACGTCTCCATCATCCTTTCCCTCCTCATCCCCGTGGTGCCCGCTCTAAAAAAGCTCCAGGAGGAGGGCCGGGAAGGCCGGAAAAAGCTCACCCAGTACACGCGCTGGGGCACGGTCCTCATGTCCCTCCTTCAGGCCTATGCCATGAGCTACATGGCCATCTCCTACGGCCTTGCGGACCCAACCCCTCAGTTTTTCCTCACCTCCCTTATCGCCCTTACCGCGGGAAGCGTTTTCCTCATGTGGATCGGCGAGCGCATCACAGAGAACGGAATTGGCAACGGGATTTCCATGCTAATCATGGCGGGAATTGTCGCGCGCTTCCCCGGAGAAATTCAGCAAACCTACATCGAAATTTCTGCCGGAACTGTCCATCCCCTTTGGGCCCTAGGGCTTGTGGTTGTGTTTGTGGCCGTGGTGGCCCTCACGGTGATCATGCAGCAGGGCCAGCGAAAAATTCTCGTTCAGTACGCCAAGCGCACCACAGGAAGGCGCGTGTATGGCGGGCATTCCACGTATTTGCCCCTGCGGGTGAACATGGGCGGCGTGATCCCCATCATCTTCGCCTCCGCCATCCTCAGCCTCCCGAGCTCCATCGCTGCCTGGGTTCCTCAGCTTCGCTGGCTCCAGACCTACGTGGAGCCCGGAAGCCTCCCGTATCTTCTTGCCTACGTGGTCCTCACCATCTTCTTCACCTACTTCTACAGCTCGCTGGTGTTTGATCCGGAGGAGGTGGCGAAGAACCTGCGGGAGGCCGGCGGGTTCGTGCCGGGCGTGCGGCCGGGTTCGCCTACTGCCCAGTATCTGCGGGAGATTCTCAATCGCCTGAATTTGGTGGGCGCGTTCTTCCTCGCGGGGATTGCGGTTTTGCCCTACATTTTCCGCGCGGCCTCCGGCATTCGCGGATTTTGGCTCGGCGGTACCTCCCTCCTCATCCTCGTGGGCGTAGGCATCGACACGATCATGCAGATCGAGGCCCACCTCATCATGCGCCAGTACGAGTCCCTCATCAAAGGCACGCGCTTCTTGGGGAGGAGGGAATGAGGAACATCGTGCTCCTTGGCCCTCCCGGTGCGGGAAAGGGAACCCTTGCCAGCCGTCTGGCCCGGGAATTCGGGCTTCTTCACGTTTCCACGGGCGACCTTCTCCGGGAAGAGGTGGCCAAAAACACGCCCCTCGGCCAGCTCGCCCAGGGCTACATGGCCCGCGGGGAGCTGGTTCCCGACGAGGTTATCCTCAGCATGGTCCGCAAAGTGGTGGGGGAGAAAAAGGGCGTTCTCTTTGATGGTTTTCCCCGCACCAGGGCCCAAGCTGAGGGCCTTGAGCGCTTTTCCCCGGTGGATTTGGTGATTTTCTTGGAGGTGGATAAGGCGGAGGTGGTGCGGAGGCTCGCGGGCCGCCGCATCTGCCCGAAGTGCAACGCCGTGTACAACCTCGTTACCCAGCCGCCCAAAAACGATGAGAAATGCGACGTTTGCGGCGAGGCCCTCATCCAGCGCGAGGACGATAAACCCGAGGTGGTGGCGCGGCGCTTTGAGGTTTACATGAGGGATTCCGCGCCCCTTGTGGATTACTACGAACGAAAGGGCCTTCTCCGCCGGGTCCGCGCCGACGGCTCTCCGGAAGAGGTCTTCCGAAAGGTCGCGGAGGTCCTGCGCCCATGATCGCCCTCAAGACGGAGCGGGAGCTGGAAGTGGTGGCGGAAAACGCCCGGCTTCTCCGGGAAATCCTCGTGGATTTGGCGGCGCGGGTGGAGCCCGGGATCACCACCGCGGAACTCGATCGCTTGGCGGAGCGGTGGATCCGCGCCTCCGGCGCGCTTCCCGCCTTTAAGGGGTATCAGGGCTATCCTGCCACCCTTTGTATCTCCATCAACGAGGAGATCGTGCACGGGATCCCTTCGGATCGCCGGATCCTGCGGGAGGGCGACCTCGTTTCCCTGGATCTTGGGCTTCAGCGGGCTGGGTATTTTGCGGATGCGGCGGTGACGGTGGCCGTGGGGAAACTCAAGCCGGAGGCGCTTTCCCTGGTGGAGGCCACCTTGGCGGCCTTGCGGGCGGCAATCTCCGCGGTTAAAGTTGGGGCGCACGTTTCGGATTTGTCCTATTCCATTGAATCCACGGTCCGGCGCCGCGGTTTTTTCCCGGTGCGGGAATTCGTGGGGCATGGGATTGGCCGTTCCCTCCACGAGGATCCGCAGATCCCGAATTTCGGGCCACCGGGCTTTGGCCCGCTCCTCCGGGAGGGAATGGTCCTTTGTCCGGAGCCGATGATCAAGGGAGACGATCTTCCCGTGAGGATTCTTCCCGATGGGTGGACGGCGGTGACCGGCGGCGGAACCCTGGCCGCCCACTTCGAAGAGATGGTGGCGGTAACCGCCGAAGGCCCGTGGGTGCTCACGGATTGGGTAGGGGAGGAGATTTGGGGAAAAAAGAACTGATCAAAGCGAAAGGCGAGGTGATCGAGGTCCTTCCGGACTGTATGTACCGTGTCCGGTTGGAGACCGGACACGAGGCGATCTGTGTGGCCTCAGGGCGCATGCGGAGAAATTTCATTCGGGTTGTGGTGGGCGATAAAGTGGTGTGCGAGTTTTCTCCCTACGACCTTACGCGCGGCCGCATCATCTACAGGGAGAGCTAGGAGGGGGCTATGAAAGTGCGCAGCTCCGTGAAAAAGATCTGCGACAAGTGCCAGGTCATCCGGCGAAAGGGGAGATTGTGGGTGATCTGCCGCAACCCCAAACACAAGCAGCGGCAGGGGTGATGCTATGGCGAGGATCGCGGGCGTAAACCTTCCGGCGAAAAAGAGGATCGAGATCGCCCTGACCTACATCTACGGGATCGGGCGTTCTCGCGCGAAGAAAATTTTGGAAAAGACGGGGATCGATCCCTCCACCCGGGTGATGGATCTCACCGAGGATCAGGTGGCGGCCTTGCGGCAGGAGGTGGAGTCCTACACGGTGGAGGGGGATCTCCGGCGGCAGATCCGGGCCAATATCCAGCGCCTCATCGATATCGGATGCTACCGCGGGATTCGCCATAAAGTGGGGCTTCCTGTGCGCGGGCAGCGCACGCGCACCAATGCCCGCACGTGGAAAGGGCCGCGTCCGGATAAAGCCGGCCGGCGGAGCCGCAAGAAAGAGAAGGAGTAAAGGATGAGCAACCAGGCCCCCACAAAGAAAAAGAAGAACGTAAAGCTCGAGCGGGCCCGCGTGCATATCCACTCCACCTTCAACAACACGATCCTCACCCTCACGGATCTCGAGGGAAACACGTTGGCTTGGCAGTCGGGCGGGACCGCGGGGTTTACGGGCTCGCGGAAGGGCACGCCCTACGCCGCTCAGCTTGCGTGCCAAGCGCTGATTCGCCAGATGAAGGAGATGGGGATCCGCTCGGTGATTGTCACCGTGAACGGTGCCGGGCCTGGCCGCCAGCCGGTCATCCAGACCCTACGGGCTGCGGGGATTCAGGTGGAAGAGGTGAAGAACGTCACCCCCACCCCGCATAGCTAGGAGGAGCGATGGGCAAATACACGGGACCGAAGTGCCGTCTTTGTCGTCGGGAAGGGGTAAAGCTTTTCCTCCGCGGCGATCGTTGCTATTCCCCAAAATGTGCGTTGGTGCGCCGGCCGACCCTTCCAGGCCAGCACGGCCGTTTCCGCCGGCGCCTGACCCTCTACGCCCTGCGCCTGCGGGAAAAGCAAAAGCTAAAGCGCATTTACGGGCTGAGGGAGGAGCAGTTCCGCCGCTATGTGGAGTGGGCCAAGGAGTTCAAGGGCGTTACGGGCGAGGCGCTCCTCAAGTTTTTGGAACGCCGCTTGGATAACGTGGTTTACCGCGCAGGATTCGCGGTCTCCCGGGCCCAGGCCCGACAACTCGTATCCCACGGCCATTTCCTCGTAAACGGCCGCGTCACCAACATCCCCTCGTATCTCGTGGAGGAAGGGGACATCATCGAGGTCAAGCCCCAGTCCCGCGAGAAATTGCGGCCCATGATCAAGGAAATTGCCGACCGCCGGCCGGTGCCCAGCTGGCTCACCCGGGATTTGGAGGGCCTTCGCGTCCAGGTGAATGCCGAGCCCAATTTGGAGGAGCTCGAGCATTCCGTGGATACGAGCCTCATCGTGGAGTACTACTCCCGCTGATATGGCCGAGTTCATCTTTCCGGAAGAGGTGCGTTGGGAGGAGCACACCGACCGCTACGGTCGGCTGGTGATGGCTCCTCTGGAGCGGGGCTATGCCACCACGTTGGGGAACGCCCTGCGGCGGGTGCTCCTTTCCTCCATCCCCGGCGCCGCTGTGGTGCGCATCTACATCCCCGGAAAATTCCACGAATACGACGTGATCGATGGGGTACGGGAGGACATCCTCAACATCATCCTCAACCTGAAGGGCTTGGCCATCCGCGCGGAGGATAGCGGTCTCCATCGCCTTTACCTCAACGTGACCGGCCCCAAAGAGGTGCGGGCGAGCGACATCGAGCTTCCGGCCGGGGTCACCATCGTCAACCCCGATCACTACATCGCTACCCTCGAAGAGGATGGAAAGCTCGAGATGGAAATGGAAGTGGAAGTAGGCCGCGGGTTCAGGCCCGCAGAGGAAAATAAGCGCGAGGACGCTCCCATTGGCCTCATCCCCGTGGATGCGGACTTTTCGCCCGTGGAGAAGGTGAACTTCATGGTGGAGGAAACCCGCGTGGGCGGGCGCTCCGGTTATGAACGGCTGATCCTCGAGGTCTGGACCAACGGAGCGATCACCCCAAAAGAAGCGGTGCAGAAAGCTGTGGAAATCCTGCAGAAGCACTTCTCCCTCATCGCCAAGGTGGAAGAGGCGGTGGCCGCCGCGAGCAAACCCAGCGAGTACCTCCAACCCCTCACGGAGCTGGGGTTTGATGTGCGGATCTGCAATCTCCTTCGAGAGGCAGGCATTGTCACCCTCGGCGATCTTTTGGGGAAGACGCGGGAGGAGATTTCCGATATCCACGGGTTTGGGGAGAAAACGCTGGCCAAACTTGAGCAGAGGCTTGAGGAGTTGGGGTACAAGTTGCGCTCGGAGAAGGAGGGCTAATGCGTCACCGCAAAAAAGTTCTCAAGCTTTCGATGAAAGCGGACCGGCGGAGGCTGGTTCTCGCGGGGCAAGCCCGGGATCTTATTCTCTACGGAAAGATTGACACCACGCCGGCCCGGGCGCGGGCCACCCAGCGCCTGGTGGAGCGGCTCGTGACTTGGGCCAAAGAGGATACCCAAGCCCACCGGCGCATGGCCTTCGCTGTCCTTCGGGATAAGGAAGCCACGGAGAAGCTTTTTTCCGAAATCGGTCCGAAGTACAAGGATCGGGATGGCGGGTACACCCGGGTATTGAAGCTTGGGCCGCGGCTCGGCGACGGCGCGGAAATGGCCCGCCTCACTTGGGTATGACCCGCCGCGCGGTCTCCCCTCCGGGAATCCATACGGTTGGCCCTTATTCCCCCGCCATTCTGGCCGGGGATTTTCTTTTTATTTCCGGGCAAAT
>Ga0272445_1000603_pt1 | contig 32774 bp, 36 predicted proteins | sample YNPCB0031_FD_194404 | JGI IMG/M metagenome (GOLD analysis project Ga0272445, IMG submission 194404) | Hot spring sediment microbial communities from Yellowstone National Park, WY, United States - YNP-CB-003-1 | ecosystem: Environmental > Aquatic > Thermal springs > Hot (42-90C) > Sediment... | reverse complement strand
GGAAGACCGGGAAGTCCGCGCTCCTGCCGCGCAGCGCGTCCGCGATCTCCCTGCTGGTCAATTTGGAGGTGGAGCCCGTCACGTAGACTCTGAATTTCCCCGTATCGTGGATCCTCCTCACCCACTTGTCCCAATCCCTGACCAGCTGGATCTCGTCCAGGAGCAGGTAGATGGGGTGGCCGCTGGACGGCTCAAACATCTCGTAGTACACCTTCATCAGATCCTCGAGATCGTTCGCGTCGAGCCTGCGTAGCCTCTCGTGCTCGAAGTTCACGTAGAGGATGTTGCCCCTCGGAACCCCAGCCTCCCGCAGCTCGAGGACGAGCTGGTAAAGCCTGAACGTTTTGCCGGCCTGCCGGGGACCCGTGATCGCGACTACGAAGGAGGGGTTCGTCGGCAGCCTGACCTCCCGCTCGACCAGCTTCGGCGGGCTCCAAACCTTCCACTCCGTTAAGACCCTGCGGAAGTCCTCCTCGCGCATCCCGTTTTCCAGGAGAACAAGATCTTATGAATGTTGTCCTCCCAGAAAACGATTTACTGAGGATGCGGCGTAGCAAACGTTTATCTTTGAGCCCGGTGAATCGCCAGGGTCCCGTGTGGTCTCGGGTAATCCGTACGCAGACCCCCAGCTGCTCGAGAGGGTGCTAGCGAGGCTCGTGGGCAGGGAGCGTGAGGCTAGGGCGGTTTTGGCGGCGCTGGCGGCGGGGAGGAACGTGCTGCTGCAGGGTCCGCCCGGCACGTCCAAATCGACTCTGCTGCGCGCGATAGCCGAGGAGGCTGGTGCACCCTTCTTCCTGGTCGAGGGGAGCGCCGACCTCACGCCCCAGAAGCTGGTCGGCACCTTCAACCCGGCGAAGGTTGTCGCCGAGGGCTTCAAGCCCGAGTTCTTCGAGCCGGGCCCGCTCGTCCAGGCTATGCAGTCGGGCGGCCTCCTCTACATCGAGGAGTTCAACAGGATGCCGGAGGAGGCGATGAACGCGCTGATCCGCGCAGCGGAGGATAGGGAGATCGCTGTCCCGAGGTTGGGGGTTATCAGAGCGAGGGAGAGCTTTAGGATCGTGTGCGCGATGAACCCGTACGACGACGTTGGAACCTCGAGGGTGAGCAGGGCGCTGCTCGACCGCTTCGTGATGCTGAGGGTGGACTACCAGAGCAGGGAGGAGGAAATCGAGATCGTCCTCCACCGCACGGGCTCGCGGATTAGGTGGCTGGTCGAGCTGGCGGTGGACGCGGCGAGAGCCACCAGGCGCCACCACGCGGTTAGGATGGGGGCTTCCGTGCGTGGAGCTATCGACATGGTGCTGATCGCCGAGCAGCTCGCTGGCGGCAAACCCCCCACGTTCGACGACTTGAAGCTAGCGGCCGTCATGGCTCTCTCCCCGAAGATCTGGCTGAAAGACGCTTCGCGCAAGCCTGAGGATATCGTGGAGGAAGTCCTCCGCGAGCTGCTGGAGAAAGGGTCGTACAGCTGGAGGGGCGAGGGGGAGAGCGGTGCTGAACGGGTGGGGGAGGGTAGTGGAGGAGGGGGCAACGGGGATGACCCAGCCCGCGAGCTCGTTGAGCTCAGCGAAACCGCACCGAGAAAGGCCGCGCTGGTAGCTGCAAGCGACCCGTCGCTGCTCGGCGAGCTGGCGAAAGCAGGTCTGAAGGGGCTCAACGCGATAGCGAGGTTCTACGGCTACCTGCCGAGCTGGGGGAAGGATCGGGCGAGAGCTTACGCTAGGGATCTCGTTGTCGAGCTGGCCCGCGGCTACGCTGGAAGGAGGAAGCTGGCTCGAGGCGGGCGGCTTGAGGACGCTGTAGACATCGACGTGGACGGTACGGTGGAGCGCGTTCTCGACGCTTGCTGCGCGAAGCACGTGGAGCCGGCGTTCTTCTCGATGAGGAAAAAGGGTCGGGCGTACGCGCTGGTTGTCGATAGGAGCTCTTCGATGGCTGGCTTCAAGCTGGTGCTCGGCTCGCTCGCGAGCGCGATGCTCGCCTACGCGGGCAGCGGGATCGACGACTACTGCGTGCTGGCTTTCAACACCAAGGTGAACGTTGTAAAGCGGATTGGGGAACGGAGAGATGTAGAGGATGTTGTCGACGCGGTGCTCTCGCTCGACGCGGAAGGTTACACGGACATCCACAAGGCCCTCCTCGCCGCGAGAAGCGAGCTGCTCTCCGCCGGCTACGAGCCGAGAGCCGTGCTCGTGACAGACGCCGAGTGGACCGCGGGCGAGAACCCTCTGCTCGCCGCCCCCCTCTTCAAGGAGCTAAACGTCGTGTGCGTCCCCACCAAGTGGCTCGGCTTCGCGAAGATGCTGGCCGAGGCTGGGGGCGGGCACCTCATCTTCGCCAGGTCCCTCGAGGAAGCGTTCGAGAAGCTCAGAAACCTTTTAGTGCAGAGCTGATCGACATAGCTGCCCGCTCGGAGCAGTACTAAGAAGCGAATATTTAAAATGGTAGTTACAAAATGTTGTTACTTCCACGATAAAGGACAATATGTACGTGAAGGTTGCGCGTAAAGGTCAAGTGACGATCCCGTTGTAAGCGATGACCCTCTGGCGCAAGCGGTAAATCTCAGCCGACTTCTCACGACTTTTTCGCTCTGATTAGACGGAATCTACCGATCCTCCACGCTGTGCCTAACCCTGTCCTCGTCCGCGAACTTCCAAACGCCCCTCCGCGGGTAGAGTATCTGGATTCCCAGCTCTTCGGCGAGCGCGTCGCTTATCAAAACCTCCTCGGCTAGCGGATCGACGATCACGTTTGCCAAAACTGCCTCGCTAACCCTATCATCCGTCAAAACCCTAACCAGCGCTGAACGTGGCACCATGTAGCCCTCAACCTCGCCACCCGCTGTGCCAAGTATGACGGACAGGGATCCGTCTGGTTGAGGCCAAAGGCCCAGCGCCCTAGCCACGCTTGCGGGGACGAGGATGTCCGGCTCCTCGCTCGTGAAACCCGTATTCACGAGAGCGGTTAGCACGATCGCCTCACGCGACCGCGCACGTCTAATCTCCACTCTTAACCTGACCGGCACCGTCCCCCTCCCTCAGCAGCATTGCAATCTCCTCCCTGCTCAGGGGCTCGATCCGAACCCTCCCCCTAATCTCCTTGATCCTGACGTAACCGACCTTAATCCTCTTACTCACGAGAAACCTCTGCCCGACGAGCTAATAAGCGTACTTGCTAGCTGGAAGCGTCGCAACCGCTGCGCCGGCAGCGGTTAGTGTCCCTGTTCTAGGGACAGGGGGGCGCGCGCTCGAGCTTGGCAGAGGGGGCTCTCAAGTCAAGAGTTTCTCCCGGTTTTATAAAACGTCACGTAGAGGGGGACTCGATGATAACTGTCGAAGAGCTCCGGGTGAAGCTGGGGGGCGATGAGGTGCTGAAGGGGGTCAGCGCGGTCTTCCTGGGGAAGCACATCGTATTGGGGCCGAACGGGAGCGGTAAGACGACGCTCTTCAGAGCGATCACCGGCCTAGTGCCCTACAGGGGGCGCATCGAGGTCGATGGCCGCCCGCTAAAGGAGATCGAGGGCGCTACTGGGGTTCTCGCCACGAACCTCGCGGAGGTTTACTACCTAGCCCCCGTGAAAGCCCTAGAGCTGCTCCACCTCTTTAGCGACCTCGCGGGTGCAGACCCCCTTCGAGCGCTCGCGCTTTTGGAGGAACTGGGGGTGAGCGAGCGGCTGCTCGGGAAGAGGAGGTTCTGGGAGCTGTCAGCGGGAACGAGGAAGGCGTTCACAACGGCCTTGGCGCTCGCCTCCGGTGCGAGGAACGTGCTGCTCGACGAACCGTTCGAGCAGCTGGACCCCGCGAAGAAGGTGAAGCTAGTCGGCGAGCTGAAGAGGTACAACGGCGTCATCACGATGAACACGCATGAAACGTGGGTCCTCGAAGCCCTCCCCGAGTGGGAAGTCCACTTGGCCTTCGAGGGGCGCCTCTACGGCCCGATCCCCGCCGGGAAGCTGGCGGGCGCCGCGATCGTGGAAGGAAAAAGCAGCGGAGCGCTCGCGGTCATCGAGACCCGAGCCGGCTGCTTCAGCCTCGTGGAGGGCGGTGAGGGCGCGGCGCTCACGGAGCTGCTGACGCTGGATAGAGTTTACGAGCTTCTAACCAGCTCGAGCTTGGGAAGGGGTGGGTGGAAGTGACTTTGTACCTGCTTTATAAGCTGAAGGGGCTCGTAACAGACAGGAGCGGGCTTTTCTGGGGTGTGGCCTTCACGCTCTTCTGGGTCCTGATGTGGGTTTACGTGTTCACAAGGGTGGAGGAGCCGCTCCCGCCTCGCGATATCCTCGAGAAGATGCTCAGGGTGAGCGCTGCCCTAGCCTACTCCTACTTGGGTGGTCTCTCGATGGGGTCCGTCGCGGTCGGCCTCGCGATCAGCGCTTTCGCGTCCTCGAGCGCGGTGGCATTCGCAACCCGCTTCACCAGGCTGACGCCAGCCAAGTACCTGCTCGAGGACTTCCTCGCCGGGGTTGCTGCCGTGGTTGCGTACGCGCTCGCGTGCGTGGCGATGGTGGTGGCCGCCACCTACGCACGCTTCAGGGTTCTAGCGCTCCCCGAGAACCCGCCGCTCCTAGTAGCGTACCTCTCCCTCTGTGGTGTGCTCCTCTACTGGCTTAGCCGCGCCGTCTCCCTCGCGATGCTCACCCTCGGAAAGCCGAGGCTCCCCCTCCTTGAGATGGTGCCCCTCATCCTCGCCTTCCTCAACTACGCGACCTTGTGGGTGGATCTCGCCGAGAGGGTTTACGCGCTCCCCCTCGCCCCGCTGCTGAGCTTGGTCGTGAGCGCGGCCTCGGGCATCGAGCCGGCCACCGGCGGCTGGCTGGTGGGAGGGTGGCTGTGGGAGGCGCTAGCGCGGGGGGTGACGCCGAAGCCGCCCAACACCCTGAGCGCGCCCTTAGCCCTGGCGACCACAGCGGCTTGGGCGGCCGCTTTGGCGGTGCTCTCGCTCGCTCTCGCGCGCAGGGTGAAAGGGGTGCCGCTCGAGGAGTTCGTTCCCTCGTGAGGTGAGGACCATGGCTGGAGGGGAGGAGCGGCGAGACGCCCTGGAGGCTGCGGTTCTCTCAAACCTAGCCGTTAGGCTGAGGAAATACTTCGCGACTGTGGCTGCAGCTTACTCATTCTTCTTTTACGGAACAGTGATGGCCTCCTACTGGCTCGCTGTCGCCGCGATCTCTCTCCTCGCCGAGGCTGAGGATAACCCTGTTTTTTGGATTTCAGCTACGGCGGCTACGATCCCTGTGATCGTACTAGCTGGTCTCCTAAGCGGCGCGGCTGGGCCGAAAACCGGCTCGAGAACTTGGAGACAGAAGGGGCGGCTCGCGGGCTTCATTTATACGCTTACTTTCGCTTTAGCCTTCCTCACCGCTGGAACGCTCCACCCTGCTCTAGGTTCGGTGTCTTGGTACCCGGCGCTGGCCGTGGTCCATCTATTAATCCACTTGTCCATCGAGCGCGAAGCCTACAGGAGGGGCGAGGTGGCCGCCCGCCCCTTCCTCGTTTGCGGTTTTTCCGCGCTGGCGACAACTCCCCTCGTCTTTCTCGCCGCGCTGCGCAACCTTGTAGCAGGGTGGATGCTCGCTCTCTCCCTGATGCTAGCGAGCTACTCGGCCGCCGCCTTCGTGGCGCTAAAGGGCGCATCCCGCGCCTTCGAGACGAGGGGTGAACGCGAGGGTGGAGAACTACGCGGGTCTCCTGAAGGAGGTTGACGGGGATCTGCTGAACCCGAAGAGGTTCATGATCGTCACGCTCCTCTATGCTCTGGGGCCGATGAGCTTGAGAGAGCTGAGGAGGGCTCTGGGCCTCACATGGGGCGACTTGGACAGCAACGTGAGGAGGCTGGCGGAGAAAGGCTACGTGAAGCTGTGGAGGGGGCTGGGGTCGGGCCCCCGCGTCCTCGAGGTCAAAATCGGTTTGACGGAGCTGGGCGAGGCCGAGTACGAGAAGCTGGTCGCCAAGCTGCGGAAGCTGCTGGAAAGCGTCGAGAAGAAGCGCGCGTAACCCATTTTTAGCGCGCGTCTTCTGGCGGCTAGCGATGAAGCCGAAGGTTTTCGTGACGAGGCAGATACCCGAGAGTGGCCTCAAGATGATCGAGGAGTACTACGAGGTTGAAGTGTGGGACCGCTACACGCCCCCGCCGAGGGAGGTCCTCCTCGAGAAGGTCAAAGGGGTGGACGCGCTCGTCACACTCCTCACCGATAAAATCGACAGAGAGGTTCTGGACAGCGCCCCGACGTTGAGGATCGTCGCCCAGTACGCCGTCGGCTACGACAACATCGACGTGGAGTACGCGACCGCCAAGGGCGTTTACGTTACCAACACTCCAGAAGTGCTGACCGACGCGACCGCCGACCTGGCGTGGGCTCTGCTCCTCGCAGCCGCCAGAAGGATCGTTGAAGCCGATAAGTTCGTGCGGAGCGGCGAGTACTGGAAGACGGGGACCGGCTGGCACCCCCTGATGATGCTCGGCTACCACGTGACGGGCAAGACGCTGGGGATCATCGGGATGGGGAGGATAGGCCAGGCGGTGGCGCGCAGGGCTAAGGGCTTCGGCATGCGCATCCTCTACTACCAGCGCCACAGGCTGCCGGAGGAGCTGGAGAGGGAGCTGGGCGCCCAGTACGTGGACCTGGAGACGCTGCTGAGGGAGAGCGATTTCGTCACGATCCACGTCCCCCTTACGAGGGAGACGTACCACATGATCGGGGAGCGGGAGCTGAAGATGATGAAGCGAACCGCTGTGCTCGTGAACACGGCGAGGGGCGCGGTCATCGACGAGGTTGCACTTGTAAGGGCGCTGAAGGAGGGTTGGATCGCCGCAGCCGGTCTAGACGTGTTCGAGCGCGAACCGATCCCTCCCGACCACCCGCTGACGAAGCTGGAAAACGTGGTGCTCGCTCCGCACATCGGGAGCGCCACCTACGAGACTAGGGCCGCGATGGCCGAGCTGGTGGCTAGGAACCTGATAGCCTTCTACAGGGGAGAAGTGCCGCCGACGCTCGTGAACAAAGAGGTTGTGAAAGTTAAACCCCCAGGCTTCCGCTAAGCGCGTGCGACCTCCACGACTTTCACGAACTCCTCTACGCTCAGCGGAGCAACGTTTGAGTCGAGGCCTAAGGCTAGAGCAAGCCTGAGCACCTGCGGTTTGGTGAGCTTTCCTTCTTCAGCCGCCGAAGATGTCAGCACGCGTCTCGGGGATCCGCTCGCAACAACCTTCCCGTCCTTCACCACTACGAACCTATCCGCGTACCTAGCGGCGAGAGGTATCGAGTGCGTGATGACTACAACAGCCCTACCCTCATCGGTCAACCTCTTCAGCACTGTGAACAGGATCTCGTTGAACCTCATGTCCTGGCCTGTCGTCGGCTCGTCGACGATCAGCACCTTCGGGTCGAGCGCGTAAACCGAAGCCAGCGCCAGCCTCCTCTTCTCCCCCTTGCTGAGGAAGAACGGGTGCTCGCCCTCCAACCCTTTCAGCTCGAATAGCTCTAACGCTCGGGAAACCTTCTCCCTCACCTCCTTTTCGGGCAGCTTCCTCAGCCTCAGCCCGAACGCAACCTCCTCGTAAACCGACTTGTTGAAGATCTGGTGGTCGGGGTTCTGGTACACGTAGCCGACGAGCGATGACAGCGTAAGCCTATCGTAATCCTCCACCCTCCTGCCTAGAACCCTCACCTCGCCGGCGGATGGTTTGAGCAGCCCGCCCATCACCTTCGCGAGCGTAGTCTTTCCCCCTCCGTTGGGGCCTACCAGCGCTACGAGCTCGCCGCCGCGTATCTCCAGCGAAACCCCCTTGAGAGCGCGGACGCCATTCGGGTACGCGTAGTGGACGTCTCTGCACTCGATGAGGGTGCTACCGAAGGAGTTGCGCTCTACGAAGCTGTAGCTCCTAAACCCCTTCACGGAGGCTTTCAGCAGCTCGAGAGCCTGATCGAACCGGTACACAGATCCCAGCCCCAGATCGGCGGATATCTCTGAAACCTCGGGCGGGTAAACGCCGCAACCCTTCACATAGTCCACCCTGGAGAACACTTCCCCCGGCTCGCCATCCAGAGCTACGTGCCCCTCCTTGATGACAGCGACTCTGTCAGCGAACTCGGCCACGTACTCGGGCTCGTGCTCGATGAGGACCACTGTGGTGTCGAGCTGATCCCTCAAACGCCTGATTGCGGCTACCACCTCCTCCTTCCCGGCTGGGTCCAAGTCGGAGGTCGGCTCGTCGAGTATGAGTAGCTCGGGCTCCCTGGCGACCGCCGCGGCTATGGCAACCCGCTGTTTCTCTCCGCCAGACAGCTGGAGCGGGGACCTGCCTAGGAAGCTCCTGTCGAGCCCCACCAGTTCGAGACTCCACACGATCCTTTCCTTCATCTCCTCCCTGCCGATGCGCAGCGGCTCGAGCGCCAGCGCGATCTCGTCCTCAACTGTGCTCATCACGAACTGTATCTCAGGGTCCTCGAACACGATAGCCGCGCGCTTAGCTATCTCGGTGACATCCGCTTTGATCGTGCTCATACCTAGGACTTCTACGCGACCCTTAAAGGCTCCGGGGACGCGCTGCGGTATGATGCCTGTGAGCGCTAGCGCAAGCGTGGTTTTGCCAGCTCCCGAGTGCCCCATCACAGCGAGAACCTCGCCTCTCTCCACCTCCAGGCTCAACCCTTTGAGAGCGTAGTCGCTCCGCCCCTCGTACCTCCACCACACGTTCTCAACGACCGCCGCTTTCCTCACGCTAACCACCCCCACGCCGCGAAAGCTAGCGTTAAAGCTATCCCTGCCGCAACGGCCGCGTAGTCGCTCCGCCTCATCCTGTAGAGGTGGTAGCCCGACGCGGATCTGCTGCCAGGCGCTATCCCCCTCGACTCAAGCGCCATCGAGACCTCGTAGCTTCGGGTTATCATCAGCGAGAGCAGCGGGATTAGCGCGTTGGCGTACAGTGTGAACCGTTTAACGAGCGGGGTTCGCTCGAAGTCCACACCCCTCGCCGACATAGCTTCCCTAACCGTGTAGAAATCCGAGACGAAAAGGTGGATGCCCCGGAAAAACAGCGACGCTGCGACGCACACGCCGAAAGGCATCTTAAGCGAAAAGAGGCCCCAGACGAGATCCCTATCTGTGACGCTCGCGAGCAGCAGTGTTGCTGAGAGTATCATCGCGAAGATCCTGAGTATGAAGGCGGCCGAGTAGAGCAAGCCCGTGTCGGTTACGGCGATCTTCCACTCGAAAACCCCTTTTTCGGCTTGCACTTTCCACAGCGTAGCTTCGTACAGCACCCTGCCGGGGATGTACGTGAAGAGCGAGAAAGCCAACACGATGAACGCGCTCATACTGACGATCACCGCGAGGAACTTCTTCAGCGCCGAGAGATGGATGCCCGCTGCGGCGCAAGCGATAGCGGATACGGCGACGAGCAAGAGCGCTTGAAGCGGCTCCTTAGCGAACGGGAGGGAAAGCGAGATAGAAAGAGGCACGACGATTTTCGCTAGCACGTGCAGATCCATGTACCTTTCCGACCTAGCCTCTATCCCCGCCAGCTCGCCCAATACCGTAGGCATCGGCTAAGCCCACCAGCCCTTGACGAGCAAGCCCGTCCTCTTGAAAACGGGTGTTAAAGCTATCAGCAGGGCGGTAGAGATGACGGAAAGCACGATGTAATCGCTCAGCACCCAGCCGACGAACACGGGCCAGAACAGCTCGGCCGGCAGCGGCGGCGGGAAGTTGAAGATCGTTAGCGTACCGGCGCCCCAGAGACCGCTGCACACGCCTGTAGCGATTATGCTGAGGATCTGGGCCAGCCAAGTTCTAGCGTTGCCGGCGAGGAGGCCAAGGATTATGCCCACGACGGCGAGGGCTGCTCCGAGGTACACCAATACCACGTAGATCGTGGTGAACGGCTCCCCGTAGGCGACGCCCCACAGAACCTGGATCACGATGCCGAGCAGCAGGAGGATGCTACCAGACGAAACGAAGAAGGGCAGCAGCTTGGCAGCGCGAGGCCTTTTAACCGTGAAGTCGAGGTCGGCCTTGAGAGCCCTGTATATCAGCAAGGGCACGAAAGCCTCGATGAAGTCGGCCCAGGACCATATGAACGATTGCACGGGTGAATAGCCGCTCGGGTAGAGGCCGAGAAAGAAGCAGCTCATGTAACCGGCGAGGCAGCCCCACAGCCCCATCCATATGCCTAAGGGCACGTATATAGCCGAAGCCACGTAGAGCGCGGAGACGCCGGGCGCGCCGAGCACGGGGAATATAAGGTATGAAACCACAGCGAGCACGTAGGAGATCGCGGTGGCGAAAGCGAAAGTCACGATGTGCATCCACGTGATACCTCTCCTCGGCATCTCCTCAACCTGAACTTCACCGCTCATGTTTTATCGCGAGCACTCGTGATAACTCTTTAAAGACCTTTCGTTTACAAGCCAGCGTTTTTCCAGAAAATTTAGCATGATCATGATTACAGGGTGACAGGTAGTGACTGCGGATAGCGTGTGCGAGAATTCGCGAGAAATCCCTTGCCGTCGCCGGTTACAGGGCGAAAACCCCTTTTGAGACTACACCGTCCTCTCTTCTTTGTAGTAGGTTTTGCCCAGGCTGCTGGGCGGCTCGAGCGCTTTTCTTAGCCGCGTTGCTCCGTACACGACCATTAACGCCAGCGAAACCACGAATGGTATCATCTTCGCAAGGTCGACCTGCAAACCGTACAGCGCCTGCAGCGCCGTGGCGAACTCTATCAACCCTCCGAAGACCGCGGCGAAAGGCATCAGGAGGAGCGGGTGCCTGCCGGATGCTAGCGCGATCGTGAACGCGAACCACCCGTAACCGAGGATGTACGTTTTGATGTCCCAGTACCTTTGCCAGAGCAGGGGGAATAGCGAAGCACCGCAGCCGAGTACGAACAGCCCCAAGGCGCCCGCAACCATCCTCACTCTGGAAACCCTCACGCCGAGCGACGCCGCCGCGTGCGGGTTCTCCCCGCAGGATCTGATCGCGGCGCCGAAGCTTGTCTTGTGGAGCAGGTAGTGTACAGCCAGCCCCGCCGCCACGGCTGCTGCGGTAGCTGCTAGGTAGGTGGGAAGCTCGTAGGGGTACGCGTAAGGTCTTATGTTGCCGACTTCAAGCCGAACCCTGTACCCTGCCAGTATCCCGAGCCCGTAGCCTAGGAACATCAGCGAAAACCCTACAGCCGCGTGGCTCACCGGCAGGTTGGTTAGTACCCAAGCCATGAGCAGCCCGATCAGCATCGACGCGAGACCGGCCAGCAGGGTGGCTAGCAGCGGCGCGAGCGCGGTTGGGACGCCCGCTCCCACCAGCGCGTGGTGGACGGTCACTGCGGTGAACACCGAGACTCCTGTGGACAGGAAGAAGAGGCCGTCAATCGCTAGGTTGAGCATTCCGGACTTCTCGAAAAGGCTGTGGCCGAGCGCCACCAAGTACAACGTTGAGAAGGCTGCGGACAGCCTCATCAAGAAGTCGGGGGTCACCTGGACTACCACTCCACCTTCACCTCGTACTCGATCAGGAACCTCGTGAGAGAGTACACGAGGAGGACGGAGCCTATAAGGATAAGGGTTTGCTCAACGCCTCCCAGCCCGGCAACCTGTATCGTCGTCCCAGCGTTCCTAAGGGCTGAGACGATGTAAGCGGAGAGGGGCACCAGCCTGTAGTCGAGCAGCGAGAGCCACGCCACGAGCACAGCCAGGTAGCCGTAGCCAGCGGTCTGCCTCTCCAGTTCGTACGGTAGCCTGCCGAGCTCCGTGAGCAAGTAGAGGCTGCCGGCAAGACCCACCATCGCCCCCGATAGGGCCATCGTAGCTACAGCCAGAGCCCTTGTGTTCACACCAGTCGCGCGGAGGTAGTTCGGGTTCGACCCCATAATCCTTACGTAGAGCCCCAGCTTTGTGAACCTGAAAACCCACCACACGAAAACCGCCGCCAGAAACGCTCCCATCAGGAAGGAGCTATAGTAAGCTACCTGCCTTGCGATTGAGTAGAGGAAGGATAGCGCGGGGTCGCTGATGTAAAGCATCGGCAGCCTAACGTTCAGCCTGTAAACACCCGGTATCTCGTCCGTCCTGAGGTACCCGAACGTCCTCTTCCCCTTGAGGGGGCCCCAGACCAGGAAGTTGAGGAGATAGTAGACTACGTAGTTCATGATCACGGTCACAGGGACCTCGTCGATCTGCAAGTACGCTTTTATGGCGCCGGCAAGCGCGGCCCACGCTGCGGCGAGCAGGGAGCCTCCGATGACGGAGAGCAGCACGACCGCGAAGGGCGGTATCGCAGCCCCCTGCTCCGGGTTAAAAAGGTAGAGCGTGAAAACGATCCCCGGAAGCATCGATATGTAGAACTGCCCTTCGCCGCCGATGTTCCACAGCGAGGCTTTAAACGCGATAAGCAGGGCGTAGCCGAGCATCGAGAGCACGAGCAGGTCCTTGACGACTGTGGGTGTTACGAACGCACGTGCAATGCTGGTCAGCGCGTCCAGCGGGTTCACCCCGAAGAAGCCGATTATCGCGACGTATATCAGCAGCCCCAGCAGCAGGCTCAGCCCGGAAACCACCAGGGCACCGTACTTGAGCTCCTTCTTTCTTCTTAGAACAACCATCTTCATGCCTACATCACCATAAGCTTCTCGACTTCCTCTCTTGGAGTGCTTTCAGGGTCCAAAGGCCCGTACAGGCGCCCGCTGTTGGCAACGTACACGATATCGCTTATCCGCAAAACCTCATCTAGATCCTCGGAAGCCATCAAAACGGCTAGCTGGTCTTTCTCCGCTCTGTCTCTGATCCTCTGCCTAACGTAAGCCGCGGCAACCTCGTCCAAAGCCCTGGTGGGGTTGTAGGCTACAATCGCCCGCGAGGCGGACTCTATCTCCTTGCTCACAACGACCTTCATTATGTTCCCGCCGGAAAGGGACTTCAAGCTCGCCTCGACACCTGGAGCCACCACTTGGTACTCGCTGACGATTTTCTCAGCTACCTCGCGTATCGGGTCCCACTTGAGCAGCAGCCCGTTCGTCAGGGAGAAAGGTACCGCCACGTTATCCAAGACGCTGTGGTCTATCGAGCACCCGTACTCGAGCGGCCTATCTGGTATGAAGCTCACGCCGAGCGACCTCACAAGCTTAGCACCTTTCTTCGTGACGTCTAAACCGGCGATCCGCACGGTTCCCCTTTCTGGCTTCCTCAAGCCGACAACCGCTTCGAGAAGCTCTCTCTGACCGTTTCCCGCTACACCGGCTACCCCTACTATCTCACCTCTCCTAACCACCAGGTTTGCCCCGTTGACAACATCCCTCCCGTAATCGTCCTTCACATACAACCCTTCTACCACGATCTCTTCACCTTCCGGTGCTTTCCTCGCCTTCCCCCGCGTAGTTTTATCGTTGGCGAGGAGCTTTGCGGCCGCGCCGAACATCATCGATCTAACCTCCTGCAGCGTGATCTCTTTCGTGTTTACAACTCCGAGAATCTTTCCGTTTCTCATCACAGCTATCCTATCCGATACTTCGAAAGCCTCTGGGAGCTTGTGGGTGATGAGAACTATTGACCTCCCTTCATCTCGAAGCTTGAGCAGGATATCGTAAAACTTTCTCTTTTCCCTTGTCGGCAGGTACGTTAAAACCTCGTCAAGCAACAGCACCCGCGCGTTGATCGCAAGAGCGCGCAGCAGCTCGACTTGCTGCTTCTGCGTATACGTTAAATTGTAGACTTTTTCGTTGGGATCTATTTTAAAACCGAGCCTTTCGCACTCCCTCTCGATCACGCTGGAAATGCGGGAAATCCTCGATAAAGGAGTTGAACCCTTCAACTTCAACGAGCTCAGCGTTAAAGCTAGGTTCTCTGCAACGCTCAGCTTGTCTATCAGCTGCGGCACTTGGCTCACTAGGACTATACCGTACCGCATGGCTTCGATCGGCTCTCTTATGTGAACCGTAGTCAACCTCCCGCTGATGTTCACCATAACTTCTCCAGAATCCGGGATGTACACCCCGTAGAGCACTTTCACGAGCGTGGATTTGCCTGAACCGTTCTCGCCGAGCAGCGCCAGGATCTCGCCTGAGTACACGTCTAGGGAAACGTCGTCCAGCGCGGTTACACCACCCGGGAAGATTTTGCGCAAACCCCTTACGCTAACCGCGACACTGCCATCTGGATGCATGATCCCACCTGAAGGTGAGACGGGCGAAAACTAGGGAAAGAAAAAATATTCTTGGTTTTTCATCACACCTTCACGACGAACGAAAGCAAGTAGTCCATGTTCCACAGGTCGTCGTGCCCGAGCCTGGTGTTCGCGGGTATCGTGACCTTGGCTCCTTTGCTCGCGCTCTTGCATTGATCGCTGGTGGAGCCCTGCGGATCGTACAGGCAGTAGCCCTCGAGCGGCCCTGTGAAGGGGTCGAAAACGGAAGCTATGTAGTAGGGGCGGGTGCCGATCTTTCCGCCCCAATCTATGGTTACGCTCGGGATGCTCTCGTACTTGTGCGTGAGCGCGGACACCTGGAGAGGCACGGCCATGAAAGCGCTCTTCATCTGCCAGTACCTTTTCATCACCAGATCGTACACGCTCAGCACCTGCCCATCGACCTTATCCTTGACTTTTATCGCCTTGAGCTGGTCGATGTACTTCGGGTTGATCGCGACTACCGATCCGTCGGGCGCGATGTCGCAGCCGAGGTCAACGGAGCCGCTCGACAGCAAGTACCAGTAGTCCACGTTCTCGAGGTTGTAGGGGGTGTATACGCCCGACTTGATCTTGACCAAGATGTCGGCGTAGATCCTTTCCCACCTTACGATCTGCCCGCTGACGACCGCGTCGGGCCCATACTGCATCATCGGGCCGTAGTGGCTGAACACGTATATGCCCTTCTCCTGGGCGAACTCCACGATGGCCGAGGAATCCTCCGTGAACGCGATCGCGTCCACCCCGTACTGGGTCACGAGCGTTTCCGCCGCAGCCCTGGCTCTATCTGGCGCGTACCAGGACCCGATCTCGATCACGTAAACTGTGATGTTCTTCCCGAGCTGCTCGCCGACCTCTTTGGCACCGAGCGCGAACGCGTTCAAGTGCCTGACAACCTCGGGGATCAGGTACGCGGCAACGTAGCCGACTTTCCCTGTTTTAGTGAGAGCGCCCGCCATGAGCCCATCCAGGTAGTACACCTCGTAGAGGTCCGCGAAATAGGTTCCAACGTTGGGAGCCCGCTTGTAGCCGGAACAGTGGAAGAAGATGACGTTCGGGTACTTTTTAGCAGCCTCTATGGTCTTGTCCATGAAGTCGAAAGATGTGGTAAAGATGACGTTGTAGCCCTGAGCCACCAGGTTGTCGATCACGTCGAGGAGCTTCTCCTCGGCTACCGCTTCAACGTACGTTGTTTCGAGCCAGTCTTTAAAGAGCGTTTGCACGTACCTTCGACCGATCTCGTGCATGTAGCTCCATCCCAAGTCCCCGATGGGCCCAACGTAGATCCATGCAGCCTTGATCTTCTCGGGCGGCTTCCACTCTGCAGCCGTAGGTTGCGTAGTAGTGGTGGTCGTCGTTGTTGTAGTCGTCGTCCCCGTGGTGGTCGTTCCAGTCTCTGTTTTGGTTTCGCTCTGAGCGGGTTGGCGCGTAAGGGTGCCGATGAAGTAGCCAGCCAGCCCGGCTGCTACTACGATTATGGCTAGAACAGCTGCTAATAGGGTTCGTGAACGGGTTTTTTGCTCCGCCATCGTGATGCGAGCTTGCTAATTCTTTATAGGGTTTTCGCTTAAACAAAGAGTATTTTAACCGGAACTTAACAAGGCTATGACTATGAGGAAGCTGGAGGCTGTGAGACTGCAGCTGCTGGCTGTCGAAGCTCTCAGAGGGTTGAGGAAGTTCATGAGCGGTAAGGAGGTTCTCGAGCTGCTGGAGGGGGAGGGTTTGAGGATCACCCAAGTGGATCTTAGCCGGTACATCAACGGCGCTGTGCTGCCGAGCCCTAAGCGCTCGCTCGAGATTCTGAAGCTGCTCGCGAAGGTCAACGCGCTCGGCATGGCGGTGCGACGGGCTTTGGTTGTGGACGAGAGGGGGGTTGTCAACGTCGCTAGGATCGCCCACGATACAGCCGTGCTCGGTCTCGCTGCAGCTAGAGTTTACACCGAGCTGGAGGGAGTGGGTGTAGACAAGGTGCTCACCGCGGCGGTCAATGGGGTTCCTCTGGGGGCGCTCGCTGCTCACGTGCTGGAAGCCGGTTTGTGCGTTGCTAGGCAGGAGCCGGACGCGAGCGCCGGCAGCTACATCGAGGTTAGGTACTTCGCCCCCGACCCGCCAAGGTACGCTCACCTCTACCTGCCTTCTTTCGCGCTTGGAGAGGGCGATAGAGTTCTCATAGTCGACGACCTACTGCGCTCGGGTAGGACTTTGAAGGCTCTTGCCGAGCTAGCCTCCCTGAAGGGAGCTGAAGTGGTGGCTGTCTTCTCGCTTCTAGCGCTGGGCAGCGAGTGGAGGGCTGCTGTACCGGAAACCGCTTCAAAGGTTGTGGTGGGGCTCGAGCTCGACGTGGGAGAGCGACCTAAAATATAGGGAGGCCCGCAATGGGTCTGAGGTTGGAATCTTGAAGTGCCCACGGTGCGGGAAAGAGGGAAAACCAGCTGTGAAGAAGGTTCGCAGCAAAGGGCACGAGTACTGGTACAGGGTCGTTAGGCACCCGGACGGTACAGTCTGCGTCGTGGGAAAGTTGAGCGAGCAAGAGATTAAGGAAAGACGGGTTCAAGCTGGTAAGCGGGCTTACGAGCTTCTCGCTGCAGCCTACCTGGTCGACTCGCTGGCTGAGGAGGTTGCTGAGTACCGGAGGGCGCTGCGCGCGGCGATCGAAGCGGTCGGGCTCGCGACCCGCTTGATCGAGATCTACACTTCAACGTTTTCCAAGCTCGCGGGAGGGCTCGCATCGGGGCGAGTTGCGTCCTCGGAGAAAAGGGAGGAAAGTATGGAAGAGACGAGCACTTGAAAAGCGCTTGAAAAACTATACGCCGGAAGAGACGAGGAGCACCAACAACCTAGGCGTATAGTCATTTTATTCAACATTTCCTTATTCAACTTCGCCGCCGTCAAAGGTCGCCGCGCACCCTCGGCGCTCGGGACAAAACGGTTCCGCGTGGGGGAGAGCCGTTGTGCAGCGCGCGCGAGGATTAGTTTGGTGCCCCTTTGGGCACACGATGCACGCGGACTTGAACGTGGCGATGAACATCCTAGCGAGAGGCGGAGTGAAAGTGCTGGCGCGGGTGAGAGTACAAAGCTTCATACCCACAGCGAGCAAGGTAATAGCGGTCAACGGAAAGGAGAAAACCAGTAACCCTGCACCAAGCGCGGGGTAACAGGTGGCGCGCGCTAGGGACGCTAAGCTTATAGCGTGCTTCAGCCAGCTATCCCCGTGAAGTACGCCCTCCTGATAATCGATATGCTGGAGGAGTTCGTGAGGGGGCGTTTGAGAGCTGAAGCGGCTGAAGCGATAATCCCCAACATCGGGAGCCTACTCGTCTTCGCCCGAAGCCACGGGATCCCCGTTGTCTACGCTGTCGATAGCCACTACCCCAAGGTGGACAAAGAGTTCGAGCTATGGGGTCCGCACGCTGTCAGAGGGAGTCCGGAGGCAAGAGTGGTAGAGGAGCTCAAACCCCTTGAAAGCGACTTTGTCGTCTACAAGCGGCGCTACGACGCGTTCTTCGAAACGGATCTCGACCTGCTGCTGAGGGAGCTGGGGGTAGGAGCTGTCGTGTTGACGGGGATTCACACGCACATCTGCGTCCTACAGACCGCTGTCGGAGCGTTCTACAGGGGTTACAGGGTGATCGTGCCGGTGGACTGCGTGGCTGCCGCCACGAAGGAGTGGCACGAGAAGGGTCTCGAGTACATGAGGTCGTTCCTGGGAGCCGAGCTCACAAGGTCCGACCAGCTTATCGAGACTCTGAAGAGGGAGCTGGGCGTCCCCCCAGCATCGCAATACATGTAGCCGTCTCTCAGCCCCAAACGCGCTTGTAGTCCTCCAGCAGCCGACGCCTAACGATGTGCGTGTACACTTGAGTAGTTCTTAAGCTAGCGTGGCCCAGGAGCTCCTGAATCTCCCTCACGTCCATCCCTTTCGCTAGCGAGATCGTCGCGAAGCTGTGCCTTAGGACGTGCGGTGTCACCCTCTTCTTCAGCCCGGCCGCCCTAGCCAGCTTCCGGATGACTCTCTCCACGGTTACGTAGTGCATATGCCCCTCGCCATCCTTCGCCGGGAAAAGGTACTCGCAGCCTTTCACTGCAGCTAGGTACTCGGCCAGCAGCTGCCTGCTGCGGGAATCGAAGAAAACCACCCTCTCCTTCCCACCTTTACCCCTGACCCTTATGCTCCCTTCCTCCAAATCCACGTCCGAAACTCGGATGCTGACGAGCTCGCTAACCCTCATCCCCGTGCAGTAGAGCAGGGAGACGATCAGCTTGTCCCTGAGGTTATCGGCAGCATCGATCATCGCCTGCACCTCCTCCGGCGTGAGGTACCGGGGAAGCTCGCTGGGCCTTTTCGGCAGCTCGAAACCCTTCAGGTTCTCCTTTAGACCCAAGTACTCCATGAACCTCTTCACAGCCACAGCCGCTGTGTAGATACTTCTCTCCTTGTAGCCGGAGGCCCTCAGCTTGGCTAGGAAAGCGTCTACGTCCCAAGTGGTCGCCTCGCTCACCTTCTTACCGTTCAGGTGCTCTACGAACTTTTTCAAAACGCTCCTAAACGTCTTAACGGTTCTGGGGGACCTGTTCCTAGCTAGCAAGTGGGCAACATACAGTTCAACCAGTTCCTCGTTGCTACGCCCATCGACACCCATGGGAGGCTCCCCGCCACCGATTCAGATCGCTATAACTATTACGCGGACGGTAACAGGTTATTTGAAAGCAACTTCTTAGCAAATAGGTATTAGAGGAGGCGGCCGGGTGAGGGTGGTTGAGCGTTTTGCTGTTTGCGTTCTCTCTCGGTTTCCGGTTTGCTCCCGAGCCTTCGCCCGGAAGCTAGCCGGTTTCCGAGAGAGGGGGCAAACAGCTTTACGCCCAGCCTCCCCCACCCGGCAATACATCCTCTACACTATAGGTATAAAACAACACCGACGAAAAACAAAACTTTCAACCAGCTCAAACAATTACAGTCGGAGCGCGCTACTTACCGAAAAAGGACTTTGTCGCGTTTAAGGAGTGTAAGCGCAAGTTGCTGGAGAAAAGGGTGAGGTTGGGGTAACGATTCAGATTTTTTCGCTGGTTATGTCGATGAATTTTTCTTCGCTTTGAGCGTACCTTTTCAGCTGCTTGCTCAAGTATATGGGCGCGCCTGTTCTCACAGCGATAGCCACGGAATCGCTTGGCCTAGCGTCGATATAGTGGCGCTTCACTTCCCCGTTGATCTCCTGCGCGAGCACGATGGTGGCGGTGTAGACGTCCGATATCAGCGCGTCGATAGTCACCTTCTCCACCTTGACGCCTAGAGCTCCAAGCATAGATACTATGAGGTCGTGAGTCATTGGCCTTTGGGTAGGTACACCGTAAACCGCCCTTGCGATAGCTTCCGCTTCACCTTTACCAATGTATATAGGCAGCACCTGCTTCCCCCAATCCTCACCCTTCAGAAGCATCACAGCACCATACGAGTACTCAGTCTCCCCCGACCTGAACACGACACCGTAAACTCCCACCAACTCGGCTTTGGTGTAGCCCTCTTCAACCGGCTCGTTTACCATGCTCCCGTAGACTTCTTCGCTATAGCTCCCTTTAAATGTTCCCTGCGTGCTCGAACCCCCAGACCCCCACGCTAGGGCTCGAGGAGCTACCTTCGCATTTCGACCTCGTACTAGGGTTCTCGCGCCCAACAACGGGCAACCGCGCCCAGTGGTGTAAAAGCTTAAGAAGAGGTGCTCGCACATATCAAGGCGCGGCTCAATGCTGAGCAGGGGGGCGGCAGCGGCTCTGAGGGAGATCCTTGCGAGGAAGGTAGCTTTGGAGTTCGGGGGGATGAGCAAGAGTGAGGAATCTTTCATGGTCGGCGTTTCCGCTAGGGATTTCCTCAACTACGTCAAAGTGGAGAGGGGGTTCCTCTACGATGACTACGCTCCAGACGAGCGGGCTGAAGCGTACGTCGAGAACCTTATGGAAGCGAAGCCTCTCGTGCTCGCCTCCATGCTCGACGAGTGGTTCATGCTGTGGGCTGTAAAGTGGAGGCAGAGGGTTAAGCTAGCGGCGAAAGGCGACGTCGACGAGGAGTACGCGAGGAGGGTTGAGCAAGCGGCTAGACCTTTCGCCGACACGCCCTTGTTCGCCGAGGCTAAGCGGTTCGCGCTGGGCTCCCTAGTTAAGAGCGGGGAGGTCTGCTTCACCGACTTGCTCTCGGACATCGTGGTCAAAAGCACGCTATACTTCATGGTGAGTAGAGGGAGCAGCGATGAGGTGCGCAGAGCTCTGGAGCGGAACCCAGTTCTCATCCTCAGCGAGATCACGAAGCGAGTGAGGTCGATGGCTAAGTTTAAGGGTCCGCTGGTAGCGCTAAAGCTCGAGCGCGTGGTTTTCGAAGACAGGGGGTTCTGGCTAGCTTAGAGCGCTTCGCGAGCAACAGGGGAGATATCCGTTCGAGCTCCGGGCTCCACGCTCGCGCTTTCGCGCAAGTTGTCTCAACCGAACTTGTAGCCGCAGTATGGGCAGAAGAGGGCGTCGGCCGGCACATCTTTCCCGCAGTTGGGGCACTTCTTCGTAGCGGGTTGCAGCCTGTAGCCGCAGTAGGGGCAGAACACCGCGTCCGCGGGCACTTGCCTCCCGCACTGCGGGCACGTTTTAGCGGTGGGTTGAGGGGCTGCAGCTGGTGCCGGAGCTGGTTGCGGCTGCTGGGCTGGCGGTGGAGGCTGAAGCAGCGGGGGTATCATCACGACTCCAGCCCCCACAGCAGCGCCCGGCGATTTCCCCAACTCCTTCGCGACGCTCTTCAGGGTGTCGGTTTGGAGGACGTAAGTTGCAGCTCCCGTCTGCTTGATCCAGAAGAGCCTGTCCCTGTACTCGGGGGTTGTGTCCACTCCTTCGATCTTGAGGTCGATGAGCTCCAGCCCGATCCTCCTCAGCTCTTCTAGGATGAAGGCTTTCGCCTTGAAGGAGACTTCGTCCACCTTTGTGAAAACGGTCGCGAGGTCGTAGGTTGCTAAGTGCTTGATCATCCTCTCGTTGATGAAGCCCCGTATGAACTCGTTCACCTCGCTCGACGTGTACTTGCCTTGCCCCCCGACGACCTCCATCACGAAAACCCTAGGGTCGGCCACGCGGAACCAGTAGGAACCGCGGAACATCAGAGGAGCGAGCTCGGCTGTCTGCGTCCTCCCCCCGAAGAGCCCCCTGAACTGCTTCGTGGAGACGAAGATCACAGTGGCCTTGAAGGGCGTTGAGGGGTAGCCGGCCAGCCGCGAGAGCACCTCGGTGAGGAGGGGGAGGTTCTGGGTGGTGAGAGTGTGCCTGCCGGGGCCCAGCACGTCGTAGGCTTTCCCGTCCCTGAAGAAGACGGCCACCTCGTACTCGTGGACGATCAGCTGAGCGCCCCAGGTGATATTCTCGTTCGGGTAGCGCCAGACGATGTCCTCGGGGCCGGGGTTGACCCACTCGATGATCTGCGGCATCAGCTTTCACCTGCAGCTCCCCTTAATATCTCCTCCCGCTTCCTCAGCAGATCCTCGAGCGCCAGCAGCTCGCCGCGCAGGGAGGAGAGCGCCTCCCCGAGCTTCGCGGGCTCGCTCGCGGCCGCCTCCCTAGCCAGCTTCGCCAGCCTCTCCACTGTGGAGACCAGGTTCCAGTCGTACTCGAGCAGCTTGTCGAGCTCCGCCTCCCTGATTTTCACCGCGTCGAAGAAGCCGCTGTACCCGTAGCTGGCGGTCCGCAGCTTCGCGATGACGCGGTCGAAGAGAGCCTGCACTTGGTTGTAAGTCTGCATGAGCGCCGTGTCTCCCGCAGCGTTGAGCATCGAGCTCTTGAAGTCGCGGTACGCGGGCTCCAGCATTTTGAGCAGGTGCTCCCTGATCAAGCGGTCGGCCTCGCGCCTCAGCTCCTTCTCCTTGTAGCCCCTGTATCCCGGGATCGCGAGCTCGAGCTTCTCGAGCAGCTCCGCGCTCTGCTTGACCTTCCTGTAAACGTGGGTCATACTTTGACGCTGCGCGCCCCCTAATAAAGGCTTGCCGGCGCGTTAGCTCTTAGCGAAAAACTCCTTGACAACGACTTCGCGCGCTGAAGCCTTGTAGAGGCAGTAAGCGCCCACTCCCGCCAGCGCGAGCGGAGTCACTAGCGCGAAAGCTGGGAGGCTGAAAGCCAGGCCAAGCGCGAAAGACGCGGCGGCGAGCGCGAAGGAGGAGCCGGCTCCAGCCAGCGCGGCGGCCCTGAACCTCGCCTCGACAGGGATCTCCGCGTACAGGATGCGCGAGTCGCTCGCGTCGGCCACGAAGCGGTAAGCGCGGCCGCCGTACTCGTACAGGCACGAGTAGACGGGCACGTGCACGAGCTTGCGCTCCATTTTCTCCAGCTTTTCGGCGCGCGCTTCCGCGCTCCGCTTCAACCGCCTACCTAACCGCTCGGTTACTGTGAGCTCAGCGGCGGCGACGGCTGCGCGGTCAGCCTCCTCTGGACCCACGTCCGCAGCAGCGAGCTTCCCGCCCGCCTGCGCCACGTAGCGGTGGCTGTAGTAGACTTTACCCGACAGGCTGAGCTTCAGCTTCTCGAGCGGCGTTCCCCGCACCCAGCTGCAGGCGGGGATCGTTACCTCCACGGCCGCGACCTCTACTCCCCCGGCGGTCCGGAAGGAGCCTGTAATCTCGTAGACCCAGTAGGGGTAGAAGGTGAGGTCGCAGCTCGAAAAGCTAGCTTTGGAATTGAAGTCGTTTGGGGTTTCGGGGATGCGAAGAGCCCAAAGCTTGAACAGCTCGAAGATGTGCTGCGAGGTGTAGTTCACCCTACCCATTAAGTGCTCTCCAACCTCTCCTCCGCTTAGAGTGAAAGCGGTGCCGCAGTAGGGGCATGTGAGCACCGTCTCTCCGGGCTGCTGCTCAACTTCGCTCCCGCAGTAGGGGCATGCGACCACTATCCCACCTTGGCCGGAGCGAAAGCAGAGGATGCAAGCTTAGCGGTTGCCAGCAAGCCCAACCCGGCCGCGAGCAGCATCATGAGCGGATCAACTTGCCACCGCAAGGCCGCTTCGATCACTAAGCCGCTACCCGCCGCCGCGAGCCACGAGCCCGCCAGCCTAGCCGCCCGCTCCGCGTTCGAGAGCGGAAGCTCAACTCTGAGCGGCGAAACCTCTGAACCGACCGCGGAGCCAGAGTAGAGGCCTGACCCCCTCCTGTACGTGAAGAACCAGTAGGGAGCAAAGACGAGCTCCCTCCGCTCAATCGACACTTTGGGAGAGAAAAACTCCAGCCTGACCTCCTCAACGTAGCCTGGCGCTCTCCTCCTAGCGTCGCTCCGAGCCTCCTCGGCCGCGTCATCCTCGAGCATGTCCGTCGCTACCTCGGCGGCTACCTCTCCGCTGAGCTCCGGCGCGAGCATGCTCGGGGCGATCGGCTTCGCCGCCTCCGCCTCAAGGGTTGGCGGTTGCTGGAAACCCCACTTCCGCTCGACCCACATTCTCAACTCTTCGCCCCCGAAAACTTCGGTGTGAAGCCGCGCTGGCACGGCTCTAGTGGCCCTGAACCGAACCCTTCCAGATACCCTCACCCTCTCTATGACGTAGCGGGTCTCGTAGGGCTGCCTCCCGTAGCCTCCAGCTGGGCGAGCCCTCCTGTACACGACGGTGGCCGAGTAGTCGGCTTCAACGCTAGCCTCGAATACCCAGAAGGGTACGTAGCGCAGCTCGATCGATACAGGTTCCCCGCCCAGCCCGCGCACGAGCCCCTCCACGAGCTCCCTTTGGCCCGCCGGCCAAACTCTCACGGAAACTTTCCCCCCGCGCACGTCGCCGACCCAGCCGCAGTACGGGCAGACGTAGATGACAGCTTCCGGGTTTAGCTGGATCGAGGCGCCGCACTGGGGGCACCTGTAGGATACAGCAACCTCCACGTCCTCCACAGCGAAGCCCATGCTCTTAAGAGCTTGAAGCGCGTCAAAACGAACCCTATCGCCGTGGAGCTCCGAGTAGCTGCGGTGAGCCAGCTCGTGCAGAAGGTCGGTTAAAGCCTGCTCCAGCCCCGGCTGAGCCGGCCTCGCCACGGCTGACAGGTAGACAAGGCGCCCGTCTGATGTCGTCTCAGCCACGAAAGCCCTAGCTTCGGGCACGCGCCCACCTCAGGAGCCTTTCGGGCGGGACGCGAAGTGAGCGGCGAGAGCCGATGCCCCAAAGCCGGCGAGGAGTACAGCGGCGGCCGCGTACGCGTTGGCTAAAAGGCCGAAGCTGGAGGCCGCGAGAACTGCCGCTACTGAAGCGAAAGAGCAGCTCCAGAATATTCCAACCGGGTCCCGGGCGGCTAGCTTCCGGAACGCGAGACCCAACGCAGCGGAGAGGAGCAGCAACGAAGCAGCCTGCAGGGGGGCTATAACGCTGAAAGCAACAGCCGCTACCAGCGCAGCCGCTAGGAAAAAGTAAGCGGCGATGTACAAAGCTGCCGATGCCACAGGTAGAGCGCTTACCCTATCATTTAAGCTTACCGTGAACCTAGCCGGGAAAGGCATCGCCGCAAAACCTTTACAACCCTCATTGGATGCGTTTTGGGGATGAGCGGGCGACGGTCTCTCGAGCGGTGAAGAGTCTTTTCGCCAGCGACCCACGCCATGCAGGCATGACCGACGGGCGCAAGTAAAATGCCTATTCCCGGAGAACCAAGCTGATGAACTCCTCGAGAGCTTTCTCGCACTTCCTCAGCAGATCTTCTACCTCTTTCCCAGCTTCGGCTCCAACCCAGTCCGTTCTACGCACCCGCTCGTACCACTCCTTCAGCGAGTCGAACGCCTCGGACAGCTCCTCCGCCTCCTCCTGCGTCACATTACCGCCCTTGATGTTCGCCTCGACCTCCTCGAGAAACTCGCGGCACTCTTCCGCTATCTCCCTATACTCGCGCTCCTTCGCAGCTTTCAGGATGCTGAGCGCGATCGAAGAGTCGGATTCGCTGATGGGCTCTGCCCCCATCGCAATGGCTACGCCAACTTCCCTTAGATCCCCGAGAACCTCGCTGAGCGCACTTCTCACCTCCGGCGTGTCCGGTAAGACGCACAGCGAGAGCTTCGGATAAACCCCGCCCAGCCTTTTGAGCTTCCTCCACGCGCTTACCTTAAGACGCGAAGGTTTCTCGGGCACGTCGTACATGACGAGCAAGAGCTTCACCGCAGCTCACCCTGCGCGTTTAAAGCGGTTAACGGTATTTATTGTTGATCGCTCCGTGGGGCGAGCGCCAATCGATCGGTTGTTCCGAGGTCCCGCGTAGGCTGAAGGAAAAGCTTAAAAGGGGTATTGTAACGACCGTTACAACAAAATGAAGCTGCTCACGGCGAGGGTCATGGAAGCTTTGAAGAGCGCGATGCTCGTAGATGTGGTAGAGGATCTTAGGCAGCTCATGCTGGGTGGGCGCGAGCTAGAGGTGGCGAGGTACATCGAGGCTAGACCCCACGTAGTCAGCGTCCAGGTGACCGGCAACGGGGTGCTTGTGGGCTGCTGCGACGGCGTTATGAGCGACGGCGAGATCGAAGCTTTCGAGGAGTACGGGAGGATAATCTCGAGCACGCTAACCGTCGTCGGGAAGCGGGAGCTAGAGCCCTTCAGGCTTAGAGGGCGAAAGTTCGTTGGCGAGGAGAAGTTCGGGGATCAGCCGCGCGGGGTGCTCCCCGTGGAGGATTTTGTCGAGCTGCTCTACTACGGGCCGGGCAACGTGGTCATTTTCCCCTACAGGTTCTCCAGGGTAGATTTGGGTTCGGGAAGGGGGTTGCTGGTCGTCTTGCACAGGGGTTACAAGCGCGAGCGCGTATCTGCGAAGCACCCCGTTTACGGTAAAGTGTACAAGGGGGAGGTGCTAGGGGTTGAAGTGGGGGTCGACGCTTTAGCTAGGAGGCGCGCGAGCTTGGGTGCGGTTGTGGGCGAGGATAAGCTGCACGGCCGTATAAGCTTCGTCTACGTGATGGGCGACGAGGATCTGAAGTGCCTGCTCGAGAATCTGGGTGGTGGGCATGCTGGCTAGGCTGAAAGCGAGGGTCGACCTGGAGGCGGCTACCAGGTACGTGCTATCGAAACGGGGTAGCGACGGAGGCTACCTTTCCTTCCAGTTCATGGACATGTTCGAGTCTTCAGCTGAGGATACGTTCTACGCGCTGTACGCGCTGAAGCTGCTAGGTGTCGAGCCCCCGCGGGCCGCAGAAACCGTGGAGTTCCTCAAGCGCCTGCAGAAGGAAGATGGGAGCTACAGCAGCGTCGAGGTAGCGTTTTTCTCGATCTCGGCTTTACGCCTGTTGGGCACTCTTCCTCGCGACCCGAGCGGTGCTGCCGAATACCTCGAGCGTGCTCTCGCGGCGAGTGCCGAAACGGCCTCCAAAGTTTTTCCAACTTTCGAGGAGGAGCAGCTGATCGACGAGAAAGGAGTTCTCAAGTCGAAAGATGCCACCTACGTGCTGACGCCCGCCGACTTCACGCCCCTGCCGGTGAGGGCGGCGATGGCTGTACTCGCGCTGCACGCTTTGGGGGAGGTGAGCGGGGAGGCTGAAGGGCTCGCCCGCTCCATCCTAATGGCCAGCATGAACGGGGGTGGCTTCGGCGTACCGGCTCCCTCGCTGGAGGTGACTTGCTGGGCCCTTGAGACCTTGTCCCTGCTTGGTAGCTTGCCGGAGACGGGAACAGCGGAGAAATGGGTTCTCGCCTGCGAGAACGAGGACGGTGGGTTCAGCTCTAACCCCTACTCGCGGACCGCGTTTGTCGAGAACCTCTTTTTCGGCTTGCGCGCGCTCGAGATCCTGGGCCTCAAGCCGAGGTACCCGCTAAGCCACGCGGAGTACGTGACCAGCCTCCAGAACGCCAACGGCGGCTTCAGGCGCTCTCGGGAGCTCGGCTCCTCCAGCCTCGAGTTCACCTACTACGCCCTCCGATCGATGCGGCTCCTCGACATCCTGTGACTCGTCGGCAAGCCTTAGCAGCTCTTAAGCGATTGGATGATAAGAAGCCGTGCACGCGCTGAGTCCGTGGATGCCCTAATCTCGCCCAGCCTGGAGCAGGCCAGGGAGGCGGTCAAGCGCGCCGTCGAGGCGGGTTGCACCTGCTTGCTCGTGGCCGAGTGCAAGGTCAGGTACAGGGGCAGAGCGAGCTCCGAGCTTGGTCCCGGCCAGCGGCTCGTGGTGCTGAAGCAGGACGGGAGCGTACTGGTGCACAGGCCTTTCGGTCATGAGCCTGTGAATTGGCAGCCGCCCGGCTCCATTGTGTCGACAGAGCTGGCGGGCAGCCGGCTGGTCGTTAGGGCTGTGAGAGTTAAGCCGCACGAGGAGCTCGTCGTCGAGGTTTCGCGGGTCGACCTGGTCGCGTGGGGGAGGTTGGTGGATGAGAGCGAGCTGGCGATGCACGGGAGCGAGGAAGAGCTGCGGGACGCGCTGGTGGAGGACCCGAGCGCCATCGAGCCGGGCTTGAAGCCTGTGGAGGTCGAGCGGAGGACGCGCGCCGGCTTTGTCGACGCCCTCTTCCTGGACGGCCAGGGGAGGCTCGTCGTCGTGGAGGTGAAGCGGGGAACGGCGGGGGTCGACGCGGTGCTCCAGCTGAAGCGGTACGTGGAGGCGCTGAAGAGGGAGCTGGGCGTGGATGTGAGGGGCGTGCTCGTAGCGGAGCGTCTCGCTAGGGGAGCTAGGGGGGTGCTCGCGAGGGAGGGGTTGGAGTTCAAGAGCATCAACCCTAAAGCCTTGAGCAGAGCAAAGCGCTCCGCTAGGCTTATTTAGAGGGGGGCGGGGCGGTCACTCGAGAGATGGTTTGAATGAGCCTTAGGGAGAAGATAGGGGCTGTGCGCCAGGATATACCGGTCGACGACGCGACGCTTAACGTCTTCCTCGAGTTGATCGAGATTCAAGTTCGGTTGAAGGGAGCGTACTCCTCTACGCTCCAGCGTGTGGACGCGGACGCAGCTAGGTCTGCGGTCGCATCGGGGAGGCCGGCAGCCTCGGCTGTCGGGATTTGGCTTACAGAGGAGGAGATCGACGAGGGGGTGAGGGCCATCGCCAAACCGCTGTCTGAGGGTCTACCGAGCGAGACCGAGCGCGTGCAGGAGGTCCTCGAAGCGGTGGGGGAGGGTAAGCTCAAGCTTAAGCCTGTAGCGGAGATGATGCTGAAGGGCGACTTAGAGAGTGCAGAAAAGGTGGCTGAGGAAGCTGGGGTGGACCCGGCGGCTCTCAGCTCCCTGGTAGCTTGGGCTCTGCAGCCCGCTTTCGCCGCTCTCTCCGAGTCGGTATGCGCTTCCCTCGAGCTCGGGGGTTGGAGCTCGGGGAGGTGCCCGGTGTGCGGTAGCTACGCGGCTCTCGGCTACATCGACAGGGGAGGGAAATTCCACCTCAAGTGCCAGTTCTGTGGAACCGAGTGGAGCTACCCGAGCGGCAAGTGCCCCTTCTGCGGGAACGATGAACCCCAGCTGGTCAGTCTCGTGGAGTTGAGCGAGGATAAACCGCTATCGCTCGGCGTCTGCCACGTCTGCGGCAGCTACTGGAAAATCGTGGACGAGAGGAAAACCGAGGCCGAAGTTCCTAGGGACTTGTACGACCTCTGGACTCTGGTTCTAGACGCGGTCGCGAAGCGCCTTCTCCGCTAGTTTCCACAAACCTTTTTTGCACCTATTAGATCGACCGCAGCGTGAGCGCTAGCGAGTGGTTGAGCCGGAGGGAGCGAGTCCTAGCGGCTCTGAGACACGAGGAGGCCGATCGAGTCCCCATCGATCTAGGGGCGATGGCTTCCACCGGCATCCACGCTGTCGCGTACGCGGCTCTGAAGAGGTACTTAGGCCTTAAGGGCGGCGTTGCGCGGGTTTACGACACGGGGCAGGTGCTGGCGGAACTGGAGAAGGAGGTGCTGGAGCTCTTCCACGTCGATGTGCTCGATGTGACGAGGAGCCTGGAGCCCTGCGGCCCGGACGGGAGGAGGTGGAAGCCTTGGGTGCTGCCCGACGGAACGCCGTGCGAGGTGCCCGAGTGGTTCAACCCGGAGCCTGACGGGCAGGGAGGATGGGTGCTGCGCGACGCGAACGGAAGGGTGGTCTCGAGGATGCCGAGCGGCGGCTACTACTTCGGTGGGGTCGACAGCTGGCACGGGAAGCCCCCGCTCGCCGACTTGAGGTCGCCCGAGGAAGTCGACAGCTACAACTGGGACGCCCACAAGGTGGGTGAAGCAATCGTCGAGTGGGTGAGGAGGAAGGCGGAGCACCTCTACCGCACCACAGATTACGCTCTCATGTTCTCCACTTACGCGAGCTTCCACGAGTGGGGGCAGGGCCTCCGCGGCTGGAGCACGTGGCTCGTCGACCTGACCTTCAGGAGGAGCTTGGCCTCGAAGATCCTGGACCGCATGCTCGAGGTCCACCTCCACAACGTGAGGAAGTACGTGGAGGCGCTGAAGGAGTACGTGCAGGTGATCGAGTTCGGCGATGACCTGGGGACCCAGGTCGGCCCCCAGATCCCGCCGAAAGTGTACAGGGAGACGCTGAAGCCGTACCACGAGGAGCTGTTCCAGTACGTCAAAAAGCACTCGAAGATGTTCGTCTTCCTCCACTCCTGCGGCTCCATATACGCGCTCATCCCAGACCTCATCGACGCCGGTGTCGACGCCCTGAACCCCGTCCAGATATCGGCGAAGGACATGGAGCCCGAGAGGCTGAAGAGGGAGTTCGGCGAGCAGGTCACTTTTTGGGGCGGCGGCTGCGACACGCAGCGGGTGCTGCCCTTCGCGAAGCCGAGCGAGGTGGCGGAGCACGTGAAGAGGAACGTCGAGGTGTTCAAGCCGGGAGGCGGCTTCGTCTTCGTCCAAGTTCACAACATCCAGCCCCACGTCCCGCCCGAAAACATCGTTGCGATGTTCAAAGCCGCTTACGAGCACGGCTGGTACAGAAGGGCCTGACAGCGAAACGTTTTATCCACCCACTCAGCCCACCCGTGTGCGCCGCGCTTTCCGGATGGCAGCGCTGCTAGGTCCCCCTTTCGCCGCAACCCTTACGCTGTTCGCCGTGAGGGGTTTCTACCTCCCAACCCTACCCCTCATAATCGCGGCTTCAACCGGCTCCTACGCTCCCGTCGGCCTGGCGGGAGCTGCCTCCACCCTGGCGCAGCTAGCCTCGCAGTACGCGCTTGGAGCGCTCTCCGACGCTGTGGGCAGGGGGGTTGTCGCCGCTCTCGGTTTCGCGCTCCTGGCCGTCTTCCTCTACGGCATTCAGCTCGCAAGCTCAGCCCTCCAGTTTGTGGGTTTGAGAGCGCTTGAAGGCGTGGCTTCAGCCGCCGTGTACACGAGCGCCGCGGCCGCGGTAGGCGACTCAGCGTCTTCGCTGGGGGTGAAAGTCGGCCTAGCAACGGGGGCCGCTAGGATGCTCGGGTCGGCAAGCTTCGCCACCGCTTCCCTCGTATCACGCGGCGAGAGCGCAAAATCGATCCTCCAGCTCGCCCTCCTGCTCTGCCTCGCTTCGATCCCGCTGTCGCTCGCTGTAAGGGGGAGAGGCGGGCAGCGGCTAAGTCCTACGCCGGGGACCACCGGGCACGCCCGCCTCCTAGCGGCTTCCGCCGCTTGGTCGGCCGCTTTCATGGCTGTGACGAACCTTTGGCCGAACTACATGGTCAGCATAGGCTACAGCAGCGACGACGTCTACTTGCTCTGGGCAGTCGCCGCCTACGGCGAAGTACCCTTCATGGTGATCGGCGGGCACCTGGCTGACAGGGGGCGCGCCAAAGAAGCCTTTGCGGTCTCCTCGGCCGCGCTGGCCGCAACATTCGCGGTGTACGCCGCGATCCCCCGCTGGAACCTCCTCCTCGCCGCCCAACTGCTGAGATCGCTCGCGTTCGCTCTCTTCGAATCCTCAACGCTCGCACAAGCCAACCTGCTAGCCGACCCCGCAGCAAGAGGGCGGTTTGTAGGCTTGAGGAACACCGCCGTCGCTGCCGGCTGGGCTATAGGCTCCGCGCTCGGAGGCTTCGTCGCAGACTTTGTTGGCCTTAAAGCCCTCATCGCTGCGAGCTCAGCCATCTTGGCGCTACTCGCCGTTGTTTCCCCAAAGCTCAGGTAGCCTGCTGCTGTGCCAGAATTTCCCCCTATAGGAAGAAACAATTTTAACTTGTTTTCCCCTATAGGGGTATAGATTTGAAGAACTTCATGCTAACCAGGAGGAAGTTCTAAAGGGTTTGGACGTAAAAGAACGGTTAATCGAAGCGAGGGAGAATAGGAACTTTGTAGTCTCTGTCATAGGTTCCCGAAGAGCGGGTAAAAACGTACTTCCTCTACCGTTTGATAAGGAAAAGAGGGTTGAAGGACGAGGATTTTGTCTTGATAAACTTCGAGGAGCCGGTCACATTGAAAGAGCTCGACGAAGCTTTGGCAACGCACCAGGAGATCTACGGTAGAGAACCCTCGTACATTTTCCTCGACGAGGTTCAAGCCTTCAAAGGGTGGGAGAGACGCGTGTACGCGCTTTTCGAGAGGAAGAGGTACTACATCTTCGTGACCGGCTCCTCCTCGAAACTCCTGGGCAGAGAGATCGCCACCCAGCTGAGGGGGAGGGCTTTCCCCGTCTACGTATACCCATTTTCCTTCAGGGAGACTCTGAGAGCGAGGGGTGTGGCCGAGAGCAGATACTAAAGTGTGTACGGAGAAGCCCAGGTTAGGCACATGCTTTCGCTCTGCTTAAGGAACGGCTTTCCCCCCCGACATCGTCCTAGGGAACATCGAACCGCTCAGGTTCTTTAGGGAGTTCATCGACCTTGTGGTGTACAGAGACATTATCGAGAGGTTCGGGTTAAGGAACTGGCGGGCGCTCGAGATGTTTCTCGAAAGCTGCATATCCTCCAACGCTGCGCTATTCTCGGTTCACAAGGTCTACAACTCCCTGAAGTCCCAGGGTCTCCGAGTCAGCAAGAAGACGCTCTACGCGTACCAGAAGATTGTGGAAGATTTGAACTTCGGCTTCTTCCTAAGAAAGCTCGAACCTAGCCGGGGGAAAGCTGCGGCAAGCATCCCGAAGTTCTACCTCGTCGACAACGGGATCTACACGTACTTCGAAGGGGAGAACCTCGGCAGGCTCATGGAGAACGTCCACTTCCTCGAGCTGGTCAAGATGGGGTACACGCCCAACGTCGACCTCTTCTACTGGAGCGCGCGCGGGGAGAAGAGGTGGATTTCGTCGTCAGAGAGGGCGGGAGGGTGAAGCTGATACAGGTCACGTACGCCAGCGGGTCAGACGAGGTCGATAGAAGAGAGCTAGAGGCGCTGGCTAAGGCTAGCCGCTCGCTCGGCTCCCCGAACCTCGAGGTCGTAACGTGGAGCTACGAGGATATCCTCGAAATCGAGGGCAGAAAGATAGCTTTCGTACCTTTGTGGAAGTGGGTTCTCGCTGGGGGCGCGATAGGGGGCTATGACAGATGAATACAGCACCTCTCAACGCTATTTCATTTCCCTCTATGTTCGAATATAACATTTAACGGTCAACTTTTTATAGGGTGCGATGCGAGGCTCGGCTGTGGAGCCGAGGGTTTACGTGGAGAAGGTTGCGGGAGACCTGTACCTGCTGAGGGTTGACGACGTGCGGGTGGAGTTCTTCGAGGCGATGTGGGAGGTGCCCGAAAAGATCACGTATAACGCTTACGTCCTCGCGGGGG
>Ga0272445_1000597_pt1 | contig 32959 bp, 52 predicted proteins | sample YNPCB0031_FD_194404 | JGI IMG/M metagenome (GOLD analysis project Ga0272445, IMG submission 194404) | Hot spring sediment microbial communities from Yellowstone National Park, WY, United States - YNP-CB-003-1 | ecosystem: Environmental > Aquatic > Thermal springs > Hot (42-90C) > Sediment... | reverse complement strand
TGCTTAAATTGTCGATTGACACGGAGCCTTAAATAGTGCCTTAAATAGTAGTGGCATGACGCCACCTAATGGCCGGGCCCGGGGCGGCCCGGAGAGCCCGGTTAGCGCAGCCCAGTGCGGATTATCCGGGAATCGGTTTAAATTGAGCCTTATCCGTAGTAAGAGTGCCATGAAAGGGAATGAGGAGGTGGTGGGTGATGGGAACTAGAAGCGAAACCGTGATCTGGGACGGCCGTGCGATGGTGGTGCTCCACAAGCACTGGGACGGATACCCGGAGTACATGGTGGATTTCTTCAGGAGCGCCGCAAGGCTCGCCGCATACATGGCGAAGGACCACCGGCACTTCCTGGGCTATGCGGAGGACGTGGCCGGCTACATAATCCTGGCCCACGGGCTGGAGAACCTCAAGTGGATCAAAGGGAAGCCGTACCCGGCCAACACGGACTTCAGGCCGGCCGCATGGATATGCGACCTGATAGAGTACGTCTACGTGTTGGATGTGTCCAAAGCGTGCGACGACCCGTTCTACTACAGGCTGGTGGGGAAGGACAGGGTGCCGGATGGGGCCGGGAAGTGGTACCTGAGCGTCTACGAGGTCGGCACGGCCTTCTGGAGGGTCAGCAGGAGGTCCCGTGACGCCATCTACAGGAGGATGGTGAAAAAGGGGATCGTGCCGGAGCAGTACCTGAGACTCCTGGAGAGGCACGAGATAGAGCTCCCGAAGAACGTGGCGGAGATAGAGGTCATAGCCTGAGCCCCGTCCCCTCCCTTTTTTCCCGCTCTTTTTCTCCGCTTCCCCTTCCCCTGGCCGGCCTCCCGTGGGGGCCGGGCCCTTCACGTGCAAGCCCCGTTCCGGGAAGGGCCCGAGTGGCGTGGCCGAGAGGGGAGATGGGGGCCGGGCCCCCCTTGACAAGCGCCCCCTCCCGTGACGGGGTAGCGGCCCCTGACAAGGCGGCGAGGCCCGTTAATCCTGTCCAGAATGGATTGTCTGGAGATCGGTTTATATTGTGCCCTTTCTGTTGTTATGGTGCCATGAGCAAGACCGACATGATGGATGAGATGATTGCTGAGCTGCGCTCAGTCATTGGCAAGTACAAAGCTGTGATCAGGGAAGCATACAGGAGCGTGAAGGACCCGCAGGCGCTTGACGAAACGCTCGACGGCGCCGTCGCTGCAGTCATAAGCGAGCTCGAGGATGCGGGCTACGAATTTGACACCGCTTCGGTCGACAACGTCCTCTACTTGCTGGACAGAACGATCGAAGCCGACGTGTCGGGCTGGTCTGTGGTCAGACGGAAGTGACCAGCCCCAGTCGCTCCCGGAACGATTAGTCCCTTTTTTTATTCCGTTGACACTTTCAACTCCCTCTCTCGGGATCACTAACTACTAAGGATCTATATCATCATCTATATCATCCTAGGCTGCATACTGCGGGTGCTCAAAGACAACGTCAAATCTCATACCGAGTGAGTTTTTTTCTCCCCTTTCTCCCGCTCCTCACCCCGCCTCCCGTCCCTCTGGACGAGGCCCCCGACGAGGTACCCGACGAGGTTCTGGACGAGGGCCCTGACGAGCATGCAGACGAGGTTTCTGACGAGGGTTCTGGCACGTGCGGGCACGGGCCCCCCAGCTTGAACAGTTCAAGCGGCGAGCACGGCCACGCAAAAAAAGAGGGGATGGGACTAGTCGATCTTCTGTCAGACAGTCCTGCGCCTGAAGAACTGGAACTCGAGGGTCTTCGGGGTGCCAGCGGTCTGTTGCACGGTGACCTTGATGCCGTAGCGGCCGGGCTTCGTGACGACGTAGAGCATCGGCGGGTCCACGGGGCCTGAGTAGGACTCCTCGGCGTACTTCTTGTACGTCCCCGTCGGGGAGATCTTCATGTACTGCCTGATGACGACCGTGTCGCCGGACGCCAGCGGCGAGAGGTCTATGTAGCCCTCGAGGAAGCGTGGCGGGTTGCCAGCCACTTCGTCCAGCACGACGTCCGTCTCCGTGGTCGATGTCGTCACCGTGCCCTCTATCGGGGTGTCGAAGGCGTCCATGTACGCCAGCCTATCGATCAGGCGCTTCCTCGTGCCAGTACCGGCCTCGAAGCTTGCGTCCTCGCCGAGGAGGTCTATCCTCGGCTGGCCGGCCAGGCTGGTCAGCGTCCTCGTGGCGTGGGTCCAGACCTCGGATGCCGTCAGGGTGCTCCTTGTCGAGACGGGCACGTCGAGGTAGTCGAGTTTTGCGGCCCTTGCGGAGGTGTAGCCTATCGTGGCGAGGTCCTGGTCGGTGCCGAGGAGGTCGGCCCTGGGCTTACCGGTGAAGTCGGTGAGTGTCCTCACGCTGTAGCTCCAGATGACGGCCGGGTCGACCACGGCCTGGATTCGGGGGAAGTCGGGCATCCTCCCCTACCTGTAAGCATCATGTTTTGGACAGTCTAAAAACTTTTTCCACTCGCAAGGATGGGGCCTAGGCGGCTAGGCTGAAAACTTGCTCTTGAGTATGTTGGCCTTGCCACTCTTGATCACTGTCAACGGATAGTTTTGGCTGACCTTCTGGATTGCGGCCCCGCTGACCTTGCTTGTCAGCTGCGTGGCCCTGGCGGGGGCCGGCAGGTATTCCGCCGGGTAGTCCCTAGCGACTATGGTTTCCACTACGGCGGGCGGCGCCCACACACCGGACATCCAGAACTGTTTCTTGGCTACGTGCATGTCAGTCCTTCTCGTAGACGATGATCAAGAAGCCGAGCTCGGAGTTGAGTTCGAGACATTTTATTTCACTCGGTTGCTCTTCCGCAATAAAGTCGTTTATGATCTTCTCAAGCTTTGGGGCCGAGAGCCCTTCCTTCGGGAGGTCGATCACTCTTGCCCTCATCACGGCCTTATCCCCTCGACTGCGAAGTACATGACTGCGTTGAACAGGCCGACGCCGGCCGTACCGTACTGCTGAATCGTTAAACCCTCACTCGGTTGCAACACTATCGGCTTCGGAGGAACGAAGAGTAACCAGGCGATGCCTCCGGTCTCCTCCGGGTTTAAAGCGAAGATGGCCAACGGCGCCTCCTTCAGGGTCACGGTGGCTCCGGTCACGGCCGAAATCCCGGCCGGTGGATCGGGATCTCTTGGGTCGAGTTTCACCACCGTCAGGGCCGTCCCGCCGGATACCGCACTCGCCCTCTGCATTATATACTGCATGATGAACCCTGAGACCGCCGCCGTGGTGTGCATGGACAGCATGGCCGCCAGGATCCGCAGGTATCTGGTCGAGTCGTTCCATAATGTCAGGTGGTGCTTGCTTGCGGCCACCGCACTTGCGTTCACAGCAACCGCATACACTGGGTTCTCGTACTCGATCGGTTTTGACGCCTGGACCTCCTCGTAGCTGTCGAGGCCCGGCAGGTATATGGCCCTGACCCTCTTCCCGGTCCCGTCGGGCGGGAGCCGGATGAAATCCTCAGACACCGGGCATCACCGCCGTGCTCCCCCCGTCCGTTGGGATAAGAGTATACCTTTCACCGCCTCGGCCGGGTATATGTCGAAGAAGAGGCTGAACGTGGGCGAGGCCGGGAGGGGCTGGTAGCAGAGGACGGCCACCACGCCGCACTCGCAGACGCCCCTCGCCGCCGCCTCGTACCCCTGCTCCCTCATCCTCTCCAAGGTCTCGGGATCCTTGACCTCCTCGAGGTCCAGCCTCCCGCCGCACCTCGGGCAGAAGATGTAGGGCGGGATGACCCTCCTCGACACGTGCGTCAGGCCCCCTTCACGAAGAGGTAGCCGAAGGTCTTGAAGGTTCCGGCGGTCTGCTGGAGCGTGACCCTCATGGCGAGTCCGCTGAGCCTCGGGAGCACGTAGAGCGCACTCTCGATCTGCCTCCCTTCGAACGTCTCGGAGCGGTAGAGCCTGAAGTCCGAGTCCTCGGTCACCCTGACGTAGATCCTGATGACTACGGCGTCGCCCTCCTCCATGTTGCCGAGGTCCACGTAGCCAGCTATGGTCGATATCCTCCCGCTGTACTCCAGCAGGGCCTGCTCGGTCCCGTCGGCGGTGAGCGTCCCCTTGGCAACCACGCTGATCAGGGCCGGCGCCAACACCCTCTCCACTATCTCCTCCAGCGGACTGATCTTAATCCCTAACGACTGGGCGACAGCCCTCAGGGCGGCGTCGCTCCTCCCCCTTGCGAGGTACCACAGGTAGAGTGCGTCGGCCTGCCTCTGTAATGCGTCACCGCCGTACTGCTGCGTGTACTTCCACAGCTTCTCGGCGTACCACATGTACTCCTGCACGAGGGACTGCTCCGTGCCGAGGGCGGCGAGCACGCTCTTGACCGTGGATATGAGGCGCTCGTGCGTGGCCTGGTAGCCCGCCACCGCAGGGAGTGCGAAGGGCTTCACGGCCTCGAGCTGCTGGGCGTAGATGTCGCCCTTCACCTTCGCCTCCCACATCATGGTGCGCAGGACCGGGTCCCTCACGAGGGACCTACGCCTCCTCGCTGGCATTACGGACTCACCGGCTTCCTGCACACAAGGACGTACTCGTGCAATATCCTCGGCACGCTCGGTTCGTGCCGGTAGTGCAGGTGCCTCCAGAGGGACTGCCCCTGCAACCTCAGCTTGTACACGGCCTCCAAGGCGAAACCGCACCTCTCCAGGAGGAGCCGGGTGATGTGGGGGATGTCCACGACTCGCCTCTCCTTCATGTAGGGCTTGACTATGACAGCAACCCGCCCCCCGTCCCTCAGGATCTGGTGGCAGTTGTGGTAGACGATGAGCATCTCGCTCAGGTACGTCGGCCGGCCCCTGCTGCCGAGGAGACGCCTGTACAGGTGCTGGAGGCTCTTCGCCTCGGACTCCAGGAGCCCCGGGTCGCCGAGGGGCAACCGCCCGATGTTCCCCTCGGAGGGCCTGCCCATTCCGTAGTGCCTGAGGACCGTGTTGGCGGCCCTCCCGTGGATGTAGTCCCTTGGGTCGTAGCCTGCGGCCACGAGGCGCTCCAGCCTCCTGCTAGGGTCGCCCCCCGAGAGGTCCGTGTCGCCGTAGGGAGGGGAGAACAGGACGAGGGCGACGTGCCCCCTGATGTGCCTCAGCAGCTCCGCCAGCCTCCTCGCATCGCCCCTCATGACGACCATCTCGCCCCTCTCCCCGAGCAGGCCGGCCCTCTCGACCCTCTCCTTGGTCTCGAGGCCCCACCTGTAGTACTCCTCCTCGATCTCCACGCCGACCCCGACCCGGCCCATGAGGGCGGCCATGACGCACGTGGAGTACGTCCCGGCCATGGGGTCGACGACTATCGACCCCGGCTCAGAGTATCTGGTGATGAGGAAGTTGAGCAGGTGGAGGTTGGCCTTGGCGGGGAAGGCACGTGTCTTCTCCGAAAAGAGCACGGCCCAGGGGCCGAATCCCGGCGTTGGTTGGAAGTCCAACTCCACGGCCGGCATCAGATCCTCAAGTCTACTCCTGAAGACGTTAACAGTCATCAAGTGGCTCCCTCCTCACTCTGATCAGATCTGGAAAAACGCAAAAAAAGGGTTTTCGTTTTTTCGGAAGGGGTTACTTACCCTGGAACGCCCTGAGTTCGTCGGCCTTCCCAGTCTTGTAGAACCTTGCGAGGGCCTCCTCGTACCCCTCCGGGACCTCGTACCCGGCCAGCCTCATCAGGTTCACGTGGAACCTGGCCGTGTGCTCGCCGCAGACCTCGAGAAGCCGGTTGTTCGCCCTGACGGCGTGGTACAGGCCGAAGAAAAGGCCGGCGACGATCAGCGTCAGCCCGATCAGGACGTAGCCGACCTCGAGGTACCAGGCCTGCCTCCACGTGACGACCGGTATCTCGACGAGCCTGACGTCCCTGAGGACCTGCGTGGTCCCGACAACAAGGTCCGTGGGGAACGAGTACCATTTTCTAGCGAAAGTCCATCCGTCGAAGACGACGAACTGGTCCGTCACCCATCTGCCGGAGACGTGGTCGACGACGTTGGCGTACGACTTCTCGAGCAGGTACCTGTAGCCGGTGACCTCCGTATAAGTGTACGTCCTTGGCGAGGCGGCTATGGCCCAGAGTCCTATGGCGATCAGCACGACGGCCACCACGAGCCTCCAGTGCTTCGTCCATCCGAGGGCTACATGTGCAAGCAACCCGAGGGCCTGCTTCCAGCCGAACTCGCCCTGCGTCATCCTGTGGCTGATGATCCCGTAGACGACGGCGAGCACCACCGTCAGGAGCCAGAAGATCCCGACGAAGGCCACGGCCGGGTAGACGGTCCTCTCGAGCCACGGCGCCACGGCGGCATAGGCAAAGAAGACCACGGCCGCTCCTACCAGGGCCGCCACCACCGGCTTGACTCCCGCCATCTCCCCCTCGGGATGATAATCCCCAGGGGAAGTATTTATAGCATTTCGCCGAGGGAATGCCGGGATGATCCTCTTCCTGCTCGGACTCCTGCTCGGGCTGGTGCTGGACAGGGTATGGTGGGAGGGCGGGTTCAACAAGTACGAGAAGGGCATGGAGGAGCTGGAGCACTACCACTGGGGCCTGGTCAGCTGGATACTCGCCTACCTGACGCCCCTGTGGCTCTCGCAGGTCCTGTGGGGCCTCGGGGCCGCCCTTGTCCTGGCGGAGTGGGCGCAGGTCGGCGAGTGGGAAAATGGCACGTGGAGGAGGGGCCACCCGTTCGCCTACGGAAGCGGGCACTTCAAGGTGAGTACGACGATAGGGATTGGATTACTCGTCATCCTTGTAATGCCATTATTATTGACACTTTTGGGTTGACAACACCCCATGGCAACCATCTGCCTACCGTGTCTATACTGCGAATGTAACAGCCGAACCACTAGTACCCGGTTTTCCGGTCTGATAAGCTTGTCCATATCCGCCGGTGGCGCCCAACCCTCCGGTACCACCCGCCACACTGAAGGTGAACGTGCCAGATAGCGACTTGTAGAACACATAAATGATGCCGCCTCCGCCGCCACCCCCGCCGCTATCATAGCTGCCTTCTGTCCCACCTCTCCCACCGTCCCCACCGTTGGCCGAAACGCTCCCAGCCGTTATTGAGGTACCGTATATTATGATTTGGCCTCCCCCACCGCCGCCGCCCCCTCCCGCACTATAACCATCATCAGCTGTTCCCGCTCCGCCACCAGAACCGCCCAGTGCCGGGATGGATCTTGTAGTTGTTGGAGTCTTGCCAACGACATTAACGAGCCAGAAGTCAATCACGGCCTTGAAGACATCTGCGATCAGACTCATGCCACTAGGATAAGTAACCACGGTCGCCGTGCCCCCAGACCCACCAGCCGGATGAGCGTATCCATAACCGCCACCGCCGCCGCCGCCATTCTTCTTTCCAGCGCCCGCACCACCACCACCGCCATCACCACCCGTCCCAGCAGGAAATCCCGTTATCTCCCAAAAGAGACCAGCCCCACCGGCGCCACCGGCCGCACTTGCGGCTACTGTCGTCCCAGCCGCACCGTTGCCTCCGTCTGCCGTTATGGTCCCCGTACTGATGGAGCGTGTAAGTATTATGATGCCGTGCCGTCCGGCCCCACCAGCACCAGCGCCACTAGCGCCGGGTGTCCCGCCCGCCCCCTTGACGACGTTCGTGGTTATCGTGCCGCTGTTCGTGAGCGTGTCGGCCACGAGGACGCACGGCGATGCGCCAAGCGTGAGCGTCACGCCGCTGGCCACGCCCACGTTCCTCAGGAAGTTCACGCCGGTGGTCAGGGTCGTGCTGGTCGAGTACGTTGCATCGGGCCTGTCGAAGGTGAACAGGTTGACCAGCCTGTCGAAGAAGCCCTGGTCCGCCATGGCGTACAGTATATCTTGGACCCTGCTGGCCGGTATGTCCGATTCGGCTAGGATGGACTTGACCTTGCTTACCGAAATGTTCGGCGAGTTCAATATCTGGCCAGCCCTAGTAGTGGAGAGTTTGGCAGAGTTGAATATCAGGGCAGCGGCGGCTGTCGTCATGTTGGGCGAATTCAGAACGCTTGCTACGTTATCAGCTGTGATGTTCGGCGACTCGAATAGGGCGGCCGTGGGGTCTGCCCCGTTCAGCGCCCTGACCGCCACATCTATCGTGCCCGCCAGCGTGTCCACGAGGCCCATGTCGACGGCGTCGTTAAACAGCTTGGCACTGAGCCAATCCAAGAAGAACTTGGAGCTGGAGGCGAAGAGCCTGACCAACAGGCGCTCGATGACTCCGGCGTGCAGAAAACTCACTTCAGATCACCTCCGTCACCTGGACTATGAACACGTAGGGGAAGGATTTTAGAGTTGAGCCAGCGGTCTGCGTGATGGTCACCCTGAACTTCCCGTTGTACGGGATCGTGGCGGCCGGTACCCTGATGACCGCCGGGTCCTGGGGGCCGCTAGTCATCAACTCATCGACCTTGTCCTGCGTCACCCCGTCCACGGCCATGTACAATCTGACTATCACGGCGTCGCCGGTTGCCATGTTCCTCAGACTAATGTAGCCCTCCACTATGTAGTCGTCGTACTGGTCCGGGAGGTTGATGACGTCGGTCTCCACGTTCAGGGCCGACGGGGTCACGGAGCCTTGGAGTCTCGTTTTGGACCTGATCCGGACCGGCACGTGCAGTCACCCCCCACTAGCTCCTGATCATCTGGACGAAGTACCGGATGAGTATCGAGTCGCCTGCGTTGAAGTCGAGCGGTATCCCGGGGAAGGTCTTCCTGGCCAGGAGGATGCCGCCGCTCGGTGCGTTGAATATGCCACTCTCGCTTACCGTGGCCGTGCCCGTGAGCCCGTCGGCGGACGAGAACTCCGCCTCCAGCTTGGCCGTGTCGCCCGTGATTGCCGTGGTCATCTGCGTCACGGAGGCCGCCTTCCTCTTCAGCTCCGACTGGAGGGCCGTGTCGGTGACCGACTCGGGCGTCGTGCCCGTCCCTATGGCCAGATAGCCGAACTTGTCTTCCGTGAGGCCGGCGAAGACGAGTCTGACCACGGCCCCTATCCCGTCGTTGGTGACCACGTTCTTCCTGTAGTAGAACTCCGGCATCTTGGCCGGGAAGGAGGAGAAGATCGGCGGGTCGTCCCCTCCGCCACCCTCCTCCCCTTTCGCCACCTCCTCCGCCTTGGCCTCCGGGTACCGGTACTTGATGCGGCCGTGCCTGTCCTTGACGATGACCTCGACCCACCCCGCTATCCCTATCTTCTCCGCCTCCTCCTCACGGGAGGCCTCTCCCGACATTCCCAATCCACTTATATTGAGCGGTTTTTATCTCTTTTAGGCCGGCGATGTTCAGCTGCTTCCCTGCGAAGCTCGCCGACCTCACGATCCTCCCGTCCAAGTTCACCGTCGAGCTGGCCGACTCCCTCGCCCTCGCAGACGCCATCTCGAAGAGGGGGGCGAAGGGGGTGGCAGACTCCCTCGGCACCACGGACTTCACGAGCAGGGCCCCGGGGAAGTCGCTCCGTGACGCACTCTCTCCCACGGACGCCCTCTCGAGGACCGTGCATTTCGTGCGTGAGTTTCAGGAGGCCGTCGGTCTGGCGGACTACGTGCGGAGGGGCAGGGGGGTGACCCTCCTAGACGCCTTCTCCGCATCCGACAGGCTCTCGAGGGCGCTCGCCAAGTCCGTGAGGGACGAGTTCCTCGCCGAGTTCGTGACCTCCAAGCGCCCAGGAATCCAGCGGGAGGAACTCATCGGGGCTTCCGACGCCACGGCGAGGGCCGTCTCGAAGGTCCTAGAGGAGGGGCTGGCCGTGGGGGACGCCCTGAGCAAGGCCGTCTCCCTGCCCCTCAGGGAGGAGCTGGCCCTGGGGGACGCCGTCAGCAAGTCGAGGCCCGTGGTGCTCATGGACCGGATGGGCGTGAAGGAGGTCGTCCAGAAGGTCGGGTTCACGCTGGCCGCCGAGTTCGTCCCGAGGGTGTACTTCCTCCCGGACCAGTACAGGCCCCTCTGGGACATCATCGAGGAGGAGTACCACAACGCCAAGGTCCTTGCGTGCAGGAGGATCTACAACTACCTGCTCTGGGTCAGGAGGAGGGTGCTGGGCCTCAAGTTCCCGGGCAACCTGAGGGACACAGTAGGCATCAGGGACTACATGGTGAAGAGGGTCATGGTGACAAGGCGTGAGAAGCTGGAGTACGACTTCTCGACGGAGGAGGTGAGGGGGTAGGCATGGCCCTGATCGAGACTCAACTCACGAAACTCAGGGACCTGCTGGACAGGATGAGGTACGTCTCGGAGGGCGAGATGGTGCTGGCCGCACACACCAACCTCTTCAGGGAGTACGTCCTGACGGCCCTCGATGCCCTGAGGGAGCTCTACGAGTTCTACAAGGACAAGTTCGGGACGGCCCTGCCCCTCGTGGAGGACATGATAGAGCTGGTCGAGAACAGGATAGGCTTCCTGCCGGTGGTCAAGTACGGCGACGTCGTGGCCACGAGGGACCACAACATAATCATCGAGTGCCTGAAGGCCATCGAGATAGCGCTCATCGAGATCGACAGGAGCCTGTTCATAGGGGAGCAGAGGCTGCTGTACGAAAAGATCCACGAGATATACAGGCAGACGACCTAGACACTCGGGGTCGACGGGGTCTTGACCGCTATCCACCAGACGTAGAAGGACGTCGCCGGCGGCGGCGACTTGAAGATGATAGTGATGTTGGTGGCGTCGGCCGTGAAGTGGTCGATGTCCGGTATCCCGGGACTCCCCTTCCCCACCATGACTGCCATGGGCACCTCTCCAAGGCCGTGCGGTATGGCGAACGACGTGGCCGACCCGTCGCCGGTGAACTGGGCCCTCCCCCCTACGACCCTGGAGTCCAGCTCGTTCAGGGCGTCGACGAGTGCGTTCCACTCGGCCGGCTCGACTATCTCGGCGCCCTTGTAGGCGAGGCCCCACCGGCTCATCTCAGCCACCTATCGGGATCTTCATCTTCCTGGCCTTCATCAGGGCGGCCCTCGCCTTGTAGAACATGATCTCGTTGTCGGAGAAGCCCCACTCCTTCATGGCGTTCAGCTCCTTCTCGAAGTCGGCGTCGCTGATCAGGCCCTCGGCGTAGAGGTTGGAGAGCTGGGTGATGTACAGCTTCGCCTCCGACTTCACGGGCCTGTTCTTGATGTACTCCTCCCACATCGCCTTCAGCTCGTTCTTGTCGGCATCGGGGAGCGGGAGGGCGTCTATCATCTCACGCATCTTGGCGAGGGCGTACCTCGATGCCCTCGGACTGTACTCGGACAGGCTGACCAGCCTCTCGACCGAGCCTATCAACTCGGTCCATGCGTTCCTCCACCTCTCCAGCTCGACGGTCCTCATGAGGAAGTCCCTCTCGTCCTTCGTGTAGCCCAGCCTGTCCAGCACGCCCGCTATGAGCTTCTCGAAGTCATCCCTCTTCATCATGAACCGGATGTACAGCTGCTCGGCCCTTGAGAGGAACCTCTTCATGTCGTCCACGAGCGGCCTGATGTCGATGTACTGGGCCCAGACGGCCTGCCACGTGGGCGATATCCTGTACCTCTTCACGACCTCCGGGAAGAGGGCCCTCGCACCCGGCAGGACCTCCACGATCGTTGCGAGCTGCTGGGGCGTGGGCACGTACTGGCGTGCGGAGAAGGCCAGCTCCTCGAGCTGTATCCTTGCGTCCAGGATCTTCATCTCCTCGTCCCCGAAGCCTATCCTCGCTGCGTACGTCTTGACCACGCTCTCGAACGCCTTGGCCTCATCCGTCATCCGGAGGGCCCTGAGGTAGGAGGAGATGAGGTTGCGGACGTCGTCCACGAGGGGCCTGATGCTGATGTACTGCGCCCAGAAGGGCCTCCAGTCCGGCGCTATGCTCCTCTCCTCGAGGGCCTTCTGGATCATGGCGTCGGGTATCCTGACGTACTCGGCGAGTGTGGCCAGCTGGGAGGGGGTCGGGACGGACTCCCTGAGGCCCGCTATCAGCTCCTCTATCTCGACCCTCAGCTGGAACAGCTTCATCTCTTGGTCCGTGAAGCCTATCATCGCCATGGCGCTCTTGACTGCGTTCCTGACCGACTCCGGGATCCTCTCCTCCTTCTTGACGGCCCTGAGGAGCCTCACGTAGGCGGAGATGGTGGCCCTGACGTCGTCGGCTATCGGCCTGACCTCTATGAACTTCGTCCACACCGGCCTCCACTCCTCCGGGACCAGCCTCTGCTCGAGGGCCCTCTGGACGGTGGCGGCTTCGATCTTGACGTACTCGGCGAGTGTCGCCAGCTGCATCGGCGTGGGTATGTACTCCCTGAGGGACAACTCGAACATGAACTTCATGACCTCCTCGATGTACTTCCGCTCATTCTCAGGTAGCTTGGCGGACCTCGCCATGAACTCCACGAGCTTCACTACCTCCTCCCTCTTCGAGACGCCCTGGGCGATCCTGAACATGAGCCAGCCGAGCCAGCGCTGGGTCCACATCCTGATCCTCCTGACGGTCCATACGTCACGCCAGATGTCCAGCGACCCGACAAGGGGCTTGTAATACTCCTCGATGAACTTCAGGGTCAGCTCCTCCGGCGGCCTCTGCCCGGCTATCCTCTCGAAGTCGGCCGAGTACACGCTGTTGACGTTCTCTATGACCTTGGAGAACCTCTCCTTGAACTCCTCGTAGGTCTCTATGATGAACTCCTGGTAGCCGGTCAGGACATCCCTCTGGATCTCCCTCAGGATGTCGAGGGCCCTGTCCATGATGGCCCTCAGCCCTATCAGCCTGGCCTCCATGTCGAGGTACCTCAGGGGCACGTTGATCCACTCGTCGGACCATTTCCTCCGCTCCGGGTCGAAGTAGGACACCTTGAAGGAGGTGCTGAGGACGCCCGTGAGCATCCTGTGGACGGAGGCGGTGTCGAAGAAGCCCTCCTTGTACAGGTTGATGACGCCCGTCCTCATCAGCGTCCTCTCGTCGGCGATCGTGTTGATGACCTCGGCCACGGCGGTGATCGGGACGTAGTGCGGGTGGAGTCCGGTGGCCTGGAGAGTCCGGCAGAAGTTGGTGAGGTCCAGCTGGATCTGGCTAGCGGGCGAGCCCTCGACCACCTTCTTGATGAAGTCCTCGCTAGGCGACGCACGTGTGACGCCCTTCTCACTCATCAGTTCGTAGAGTCCGAACCTGACCATCCACCTCTGGTCGATCTTCGTGGGGATGTCCGCTAGTGTGTCGATGACTATTAGGTTGTCCGAGGGCCAGCCGGACTTCCAACTGAACCTCGCAAAGTCGTGCCACTTCATGTAGGTCTTGATGATATCGTCGAGCGTGGCGGCCTGGAAGTTCAGGTTCTTCGGCTCCTCGATCTTGTGTCCCTCCGGCAACCCGGCCGCCACTTTCTCTTTGTCGAGGACTCTCCTGTCCGCATCCGTTATGGTCGCCCACAGCAGCCCGCTGATCCCCCTAGTGTAGAACGTCCACAGCCTCTCCGGCGGCGGGTACCTGAAGTGGAGGTAGTAGAACATGGCGGCGAGGTCCTTGTTCAGGCCGGTGGCGGCGAACAGCTTCCTGATGGCGTCGGGGTCGATAATGACGTCCCTGATCACCATCCTCGCTACCTCTGAATGGGAGGGGAGCGCATACATCAGACTGAGCGGAATGGTCCTCTCCACCTCGAACCTGTCCCTAACCTTGATTGACGCTCCGGCTTCGTCCTCCCTCTTGAAGACCATGTCGACGACGTCGTCCGGGAACCCTTGGATGGCGGTGTACAGCCTGGCCAGCTTGAGCCGGGTCTCGAACAGCTCCTTGTTCTCAGTGAACATGTGGGGCATGCTCCTCCTGACCGCCTCGACCATCCGGTCCAACGGCGGCATCTCCATCGGCGCTATGTTCCTCAGGTGGAAGTTGACCAGCTTGGAGATGGGTTGCATGGTCCAGATGCCGACTCCGTAGGCGTAGGCCCTGAGGATGTGGTCGAGGAACTCCTTGAGCTCTCCCGAGAGGTGCGACAGCCCGGCGCCGAGGGCCTTGCCTATGTCGAAGGTCGTCTGGATGCCTATGCCGAAGGGCCTGAGCAGGACGCTGAGGGGCAGTCCGTGCTCCATCAAGGCGTTGCCGAGGGCGTGCAGGGCCTTCCTGAGGGCCCTGACCGGCAACTGCGCCCAGAGCGGGACGGTTATCATCGCCATCCCTGTCAGGTGCCACATGACCAGCTTCTCCTGTATGACATCCATCTTGAGGAACTCCGGGGTCCCCAGTCCGAACGCCTTCAGGATCTCTGGCAACCCGAGTGACCCGCTAAACTCGAAGATCTGGAAGACGGCCGTTTTCGTGGTGTTCCTTATGCTCTCGACGTCCTTCCTGAAGAACTGCTCTATTACCGTGGCGAGTCCGCCCAGCGCCTTCTCGAGCGCCTCGAAGAGCGCCTGCGTGGCCGACGCCAGCCCCGTGGATATCGACTCGAAGAGCGACCTGACCCCCGCCGAGACCCCCTCGATGATCGTCTGGAGCGTCGTCTGCCCTGCGGACACCAGCGCCTTCAGTCCTTCTAGGATGGCGCCGGCGATGGTGTTGAAGGCCGGGACGACGTACGCCGAGAAGGCGCCGAGGAGGGGCTGGAACAGCATCGAGGGCAACGACAGGGCCGCAACGTTCTCCTTCTCGGGAACCTTGGTGAAGTAGTCCACGAGCTTGTAGGTCGTAACCGCCATCCCCGGGACGGGGCCGCCTGCGCCGCCGGGCACGATCACGGACAAGGGCGCCCTCGCCGTGACGGACGCCTGCAGGGCGACTATCAGGGCCTCCCAGCCGGAGATGGACCCACGCTTGAACATCTTCGGGAACTCGCCCCACACGTCCTCCCAGCCCTTCAGCTGCTCCTTGATCAGCTCCTCCCAGTACGCCTTCGCCCACGGCCTGACGAACCTGTCGAACCGGCCTGGCAGCTCTAGTATCGAGTTGATGAAGCCGGTGAAGAGGGCGCCGAGCTGGTCGAGGGCCTTGGAGAGCCTGTCCATCTCCTCCATCAGCCTGTCCATGAACTTCGAGAAGTTGTCGAGGAGGGTGTCGGTGATCCTCCTCGAGGATTCGTCGATGAAGTCGATGGTCCGCTTCCCGGTGTCGAGTATCATGTCGACCATCCTCTGGTTGGCCTCCCTCAGGGCGTCGGACATCTTCGTGAACTGGTCCCTGAGGGTGTCCATGAACTTCGCAAAGTTCTCCCTGATCGCCTCGGAGGCCTTGTTGAAGCTGGAGATGACCGCATCGGTGATGTCCCTGTGGATGTTGGCGATGGCCCTGCCCAGCCTCTCGCCGGTCTCCGCTATGGCCTTGACTGTCACGTCCATGTTCCTGACAAGCGTCTCCGTGGTCCTCTCCGATATCCTGAGGATCGTACCCACAACCCTCTCGATGTTCTCAAGCACCCTTGTGACGAAGACGCTTAGGTTGTTGGTCAGGGTCTGGGTCAGGCTCTCGGAGAACCGGAGGAGCGCCGAGGAGACGGACTGGAAGGACTCCCTGATGGACCTGGAGATCGTGGCGAGGTTGTCGGCGACCGACTTGGAGAACTGCGGGAAGAAGTCCCGCATGATGGCGATGGCCACGTCCACACGGCCCTGGAGCAGTTGTATCCCCGCTATCGCTGTGGTCATGAGGCCCCCGAGGGTGCCGATGACGGAGGTGCCAAGCTGGGTGATGGCCGTGGACAGGGCGGCCGACATGGAGAGTATGGCCCCGGAGATCGAGGTGGCCACTTGGCTGATGGCGAAGGAGAGGGACGTTCCGAGCGTTGCTATTGCGGCCGACAGGGACGTTGCCACTTGGGTTATCGCCACGGACAAGGACGTGGCGACCTGGTTGATGGCGACGGAGAGCGACGTGGACAGTTGTACTATGGCGCCCGAGATGGACGTCGAGAGTTGGACTATCGCCCCGGATATCGATGTCGCCAACTGGTTGATGGCCACGGAGAGCGATGTCGACACGCTCAGGATCGTCTGGCTTATCGATGCGCCGACCGAGGCTATCGCCGCCGAGAGGGACATCCCGACGTTGAGGATGGCCTGCGAGAGGGCGGCCGAGACACTAACTATCTGCGTCGCTATTGATGTCCCGAGCATCGTGATGGCCGCCGAGAGCGACGTCGCCAACTGGTTGATGGCGAGGGACAGCGAGGTGGCGACAGCCGCTATGGCCGCCGATAGGGATGCCGATATTTGGGCGATGGATGTGGCTATGGCCATCGAGATCGCCGAGGCGGCCGACGCTATGGCCGCACCTATCTTCGTGATGGCATCGGCAACTGCTCCAAGAAGTTCTGTGAACCTCGGACCCATGTAGTCTATCAGCCTAGCGATCACCCTTGCCGTATAGTCGGCCACGGCGTCGATGATCGTGGAGCCGACGCTCCTGACAGTACCTATTATCGCATCCCGCACGCCCGCTATGAATGCGTTGATGCTTGCCACGATGCCGTTGGCTATGCTCTGGAAGAACCCGACAATCTGCCCGACGATGTCCGTGATCCCGTGCTCCGATGACGCTATGAGGTCGAGGTCGATGGCCTCGGCTATCAGGTGCTCCGGCACGACGGTGTACATCTGGAGGAGCTGGCCGCCGGAGGCCTGCACGTGCAGGGCCTCCCCCTGAGCCAGGTGCTCCGTGAGGGCCTGGGCCAGCTTCCTGCTGATGAGCTCTATCTCCTCCCTGCTCAGGCCGAACTCAGGATCGCTCACGTTATCACCCGCTTGACCTCTTCTAGTCCGTAAATCGCCTCGATGAATTTAATTTTTGTAATCTCGACCTTCAGCTTGTTTCTCAGGTCGTTTTCGTCCCTCACGACCAGGGGGAAGACCTTGCTGTGTATGCCCTTGTATATGACCTTGACGGAGGCCACGTAGTAGGGGGGCCCGTAAGCGGGCGTCTGCTTGGAGACCTCCACGAGCATCACGGGGACGCCGTCGACCTCAAGAAAAACGGGGAGGAGTTGGAAGCGCTCCGTGGACACACGGAGTCACCTACATCCCAGCCGGGGGCTGGGCGAGCTTCCTCACGTAGTCGTAGATCTCCTTCGTGGTCCTGAAGATGTCCTTGCACTTCGGGGCCAGGGGGCACTCCATCAGGTGCTCTTCGTCGAGGGTGGAGTACTCGAAGGCCAACTCCTGCGTCTTCAGGAGGAGCTCCTGTATCAGCGTTGTGAGCCTGTCCCTGACGTCGGGGGCCATGATGGCCGACTGGGCGCCAGCGGCCTGCTGGACGACGACGGGCTGCTGGACTATAGGGCTTGGCTGAGCAAGGCCAACCGCTTCCGGGTCTCCCTCACCCTCCTTCCGATATCGAGCTTTCTTTCCCGAAGGGTCCGCAGCCATGGCTTTATCCCCTCATACAACTGAAGCAACGTGCTCTCCTTTAAACCTTGTTGCTTCCAGTTATCGAGCCACCACGCCTTGAACTGCGCTTCGTCCATGGCCTCGAAGCCGTCGTAGCCCCATGCGTGGGCCTTCGCCTTCCACGATATCAGCTGGAGGACGGCGTTCTTGTACTGCCTTATCCTCACCGGGTTGGCCTCATCCGGCGGTATCCTCTTCTCCACCCAGTCCTCTATGAAGGCCCTGTCCGTCATCAGGAGATCGTACTGGGCCGTCCTCTCGCTCCTGTGGTAGTCTATCATCTCCTCCGGCTTGTTGTAGTTGGCGTAGGCCCATGCGGTGAGGCCGATACTCCTCGACGCCTTCCTGGCCTTCTCCGTGATGACGTTGATGATCGGCGGGTTCTCCCTCGGCGTCGGCATCTTGTACACGGACTCCTTGGGGAGGAGGTAGCCGTAGCCGAGGGGGGTGACGCCCAGTATGAACCCGAGCTGGAGGTGGTCGAGCGTCCTGAACCTGACATCGTAGACCTTCCCGTCGGAGGTCCTCGTGGGGACGACGCCCCACCCGCCCTCGGTCCTGGTGAGTCTGCTCCGCCCGAGGACGGAGAGGCCGAGGACGAAGGCGTAAACCTGTGCGGAGGAGATGAGGAACAGCCTGTTGTACTGGACGTCCTTGGCCACCCCGGCTATCTCGGCCTTCTCCGTGACGTTCTGGAGCGTGTCGAGGTAAGACCTGTCCGTCTTCCTGAGGAGTCTCAGGCGGTGGAAGGTGGACCTCAAGAACTCCCTTGCGACGGGCGGGTCGTAGAAGCCCCTGCCGTACGGCGTGACCCCGTAGAGGGCCTTCGGGTAGAGCTTCAGGATCACCTCCGGCTGGAACTGCTCCTTGAAGTTGGCTATCACATACTCTTGGAGGTCCGTCAAGAATGCGTACAGCCTGCCGAAGTCCACCGGCTCGAAGACGAACCATATGCCCTGCCCCATCTCGTTGGGGTCGGCCAACCTGTAGTCGAACGAGACGGTCAGGGGCTCCAGCTCGACGGGCGTGATGGCGTTGAGCAGCCCGAGTCCCACGACGGCCATGTCCATGGACGTGGCGTCGAGCCAGACGTCGCTTGCGAAGAGGGGCGCCACGCTGAGCGTGTTGGTGATGTTGACCGATATGGCCGAGTCGGAGAGCGTCTTCTTGAAGTACATCTGCTTCCTGAGGATCTGCTCGCTAAGGTCGGTCGACATCCCCCACCACCACGCTCCTGCTGGCCGTCTGATAGAGGTATTTGGCGACTATCTCCTTGAGAATCGCACCCACCCTCGACCACGTGAACTCGTTCTTGATCCTCGTGTCGACGTACTCAGCGACCCTCGCCTTGTAGTCGTCCATGTTGTCAAGGACCTCGTGGAGCCTGTCGACGGCCTTCTCGACGTCCATCTCAACTCCCGTGCCGGTGTGGATCGGGTTGTCCGGCAGCACCGGCGGGCTCTCGTGCGAGTCCACTAGGGACCACGGCGGCAGGTAGTCCTCCCACGCACCGCCCCTCGCCCCCACGGCGACCGCACCCTTGGCCATGGCTAGCAGGGGCGGGTGCTCGAAGCTCCCTCCCCTGCTGGCCAAGAGGAAGACATCGCACATGCTGAACAGCTCCTCGAGCTGGCCCTCTTCCATCCACAGGGCCACCGACCTGTACTTCGACGCCGCCTCGACCCTCAGCACGCCTTGGCTGACGGTGTAGGGGACCCGGGAGTCGTAGAGGTCCAGGGCCCCGGGCCTCCTGACAAGCAGGGCGACGTCGCCCCTCTCCCCCACAAGCCTGTTGAACACCTCGTACGCTATGTCCTCGCCCTTCCTGTACCAGCTGTGGAGGACCCAGAAATGCAGGAGCTTTTTGCCGGATTTCTCCTTGTAGTCTGTGACCCACTTGAGGGAGAACCTCGGGGTGACGGCCCTCCCTATCCAGTCGTCGGGGACGCCGTGGGGGACCACGTAAACGGGCCTCCTGCACCCTGAGTTTACATATGCAGTCTTGGCGAAGTTGGATGGGACTATCAGGGCCTCCGCATTCTCCGTGAGCCGGACGGCGTACTCGCTGATGCGGTTGGTGTCCGCCACGTCCACGCCTATGACGTTGTCCACGTTCCCGAACCGCATCCTGAGCAGCTTCTCGTACCTCGAGATCGGGTAGAAGAAGGGGTGCAGGAGGATGGGTGCGTTGTACATGTACAGCAGGACCGTGTAGACGGTGGGGAAGGCCTCTTCGTCGAAGGCCCGGACGTTGTACCACCGCTTGAGCTGCGCTATGTGGGCCTCCGCCACGACCCTGAAGCTGACCCGCTTGCTCATCGGGTAGAGGTAGACCACCAGCTGACTTGTCCCGGACAACCCAAAAAAAGAAAAAAAGGGTTTAAGTAAAGTTTAGCCCGGCGAGTCAGCGCATTTACGGAGTCGGCGTAGTCCTCACGATGATGGTGTTGGCGATGTCGTTCAGTATCGTCCTGTCGAGGCCGAAGGTGCGGGCGTAGTACTCGATCAGGCCGTCGGCGAACTTGTCGGCCGCCGGTCCCCTCTGCCTCTCCGTGTGCTTCCAGAGGGCCAAGGCGAAGGCGAGGTACGTGGCCCTCTCGCCACCGGTGATGCCCCGCAGGTCGAGGTAGTCCCTAATCATCGACCGGATGGTGTCGACGACGACGAGTCCGCCCTGCGCCCTAGCTAGGGCAACGTCCTTGACATCGGCGAACCTGGACCTGATGACATCGGGGTTGTACTTGGCTGCGTACTTGCTATACATCTGGAGCCCGTCCCTGTAGAGTGGCATCCCCTTTCCTCACCCCGTTTTTCTCGCCCACTATAGGAAAACGGGACCTAATAAACCGATGTTCCTCCACGTAATATGTCTTCCTAATAAAGTTTAATAACTGCCGCAAGCACAGTTGCGGATGTAGGGTGACATGCGACATCCTATAATGTGCGTCATGCTATGCGGTATGCTACGTGGGTCAAAGCGATTAAAAATTTATGAGTCACGAAGCTCGCATTTTGCTGGGAATGCCGACCACGGAGGAGGAGAAGCTTCGGAAGAAACTCCAGCTGGCGAAGGTGGCCTACGAGGTGAAGACCAAGCCGATAGCGGACATGGACTACCTCCGGGGCATCCACCAGCTGGCCGTCGAGAAGAAGAAGGAGGCGGATGTCATATGGCACGAGATGGAGGCGAGGCTGGCCCCCGTGCTGGACGAGTTCGGGGTCGCCGGGCCGCTCAGGCTTTCGTATAGGAACTTCGGCAGGAGGCTTCTGTCCTACTTTTTGAAGTACCCAGAGTCCGTCTGGCAGTCCTACATCGACGCCCTGAAGACGTACTACACGCTCTCGCAGAGGTTGCACGGGGAGTGGCTCGACAGGATAGCCGAGGTGGTGGCCCAGTTCGCCAAGGACGTCAGGGAGGGGAAGTGGGGGGTGGAGGATGGCGGTAAGGAAGCTTGAGATCATAGTCCCCGGCAGGCTGTGGGAGAAGCTGGAGGAGCTGGAGAGGAAGGCGAACGTCAGGAAGGAGGACATCTTCCTGAGGGCGGCCATCGTCATACTGGAGGGGACCAGGTGCCCGAAGTGCGGAACTATCATAAGGGAGTTCGAGTGAGTGTTGCTGGGGCATGACGCTGTGGACCAAGATCAACGCACTCATCGCCGGGATAAGCGACCCGAAGACAAGGATCGACGTCGCCACCTCCATCAACTACCTCTACAACCTCTTCTCGCACGGGGCCATCTCGGAGGACCAGCTGAGGAGCGACCTGAAGGAGATCTGCGCCTCGGTATTGGAGGCCTCCAACCCGCTGCTCACGGAGGAGGAGGCGATGAGGAGGGCGGAGGCCGTGGTTGACGATCTCATCAGGACGATGAAACTCGAGAGCGTCCACCACAGGGTCAGGGTGAGACTGAAGAGCCTATTCCCGCCATAGCCTCTCGCTCCTCATCTCGAGGAGTCCCATGATGAGGGCCACGAGCGTGATGAGCCAGCCAACCGTAACGAGGGCGAAGACGATAGTGTTCCTCAGCAACTTTTGGAGGCTCACGGAGTCCCAGGGGTAGAGGTTCAGGAGGACGTCCGTCCCGAGGTAGTCCAGCACGTAGTTCACGCCGAGGACGATGAGCGCCAGGACCGACACCGTCAGGAATGCGACAGCGGCCCTGTTGGCCATCCCCTCACACCTCCTCGAACTTGTACTTGTCGCCCCTCTTGGTGTAGACCATGGCCCTCACCGTGTACTGCCCCGCCATGGCCCTCAGGTCCCTGAACTTCTGGGCGACCTTGGCCGGGTCGAGGGGGACGTGGGACTTCTTCACCTGGACCAGCCAGATCTCCTTGGTCGAGGGGTTGATGGCCACGAGGTCCATCGGGCCCTTGCTTGCGGCCATCCTGACCACGACGAACCCCATCTGCTCCAGCTTCTGCTTCGCCCTGTACTCGACGCCACGCCCGATCATGTAAGGGGTCCGGTACGGTGGCATCCCGGGGTCCCACCTCCCGAGACTCAGATTATGTGCTTGATGCCGAGGTACTTGTTCCTTGCGACGCCGAGGGCGCCGAGGACCCTGAGTACCACGAAGTTGGTCAGCTTCCTGTTTTCCTTGATGCACCGCTCTGGGACGTAGAACTCCTGCTTCCGCAGGCTGACATAGATGGGGATGAGGTCCAGCACCGAGCCGTCGAGCTCGCCCACCGGGTCCCCCCTCACGACCCTCGTGATGACGTGGAAGACCCTCTTCCGGCCGCCGACCCTCAGGACCACCCTCCTTATCGTGAAGCGCCTGTCAGGGTATTTCTGCCTGAGGCGCCTGACGTACTCCCACATCTTCTCGAGGGTCACCTTGGCGCCCTCCACCCTCACGACCCTGTAGGCGTACTCGTAGCGCCCCTGGACGATGCTGGAGACCTCGATGTCCTCATACTCGTCGAAGAGCCTGACAAGCCTAACGTCCGTGCCCTTCCTCCGGGACTCCATGGCAGTCCACGTGGTCGATGTGGCCATCATCCCACTCAGGTATTGGGGAGCGGTTCCTAATTAACCCCACCTCACCCTCAGCAGCTCCAAGATGTACTTGTATTTGGATGTGACCCACGTCTGGTCCCCTCCTGCAAAGAGGAGGCCGACGAATGCGTCTTCCTCGCTGGGCTCGTTGCCGAGCATGACGAACGTCGGGGAGCCGGAGTCGCCGCCCTGCGAGTGGCCACGGACAAGGATCTGGTCGTCGAAGCGGGCCCACCTGTCGCCGTACCACACCTTCACGGTGGCGGAGTCGTCGATGACCTCGCCCACGGTGAGGCCCGTGGTCCTGCCGACCTTCCAGACCCTCCTTCCCGCTATCCCGTCGCCGGTCATGGTGCTCTTCGGGAAGACGATCCTACCGTCCTCGAGGTACACGCCCCTGGTGGCCGTCCTGGAAGGGTCTAGCGGCCGAAGAGTGGCCACGGCCGCATCGACGTAGTTGGGCCCTCCGCCGGAGTCGAAGATCCATCCGAAGAGTATGGCGAGGACCCTCAACCACCATGGCAACGGCTCGTACCCGTCCACCGGGACGTACCTCTTCAGCACGCCCACCACGTCGTCCGGGGCCCTCCCGCCGTCGTGCCTGCCGGGCTGGAGGATGATCGTCTTTCCCGGTTTCCCTCTGAAGACGTGGAAGTTGGAGACCAGGACGTCCGAGCCGTCCGTCAGGTCCTTGAAGAGGCCGGAGAGCGTCCCGGCCGTGACCTCCTCCGAGCCTACGCTGATCCCCCCAGCAAGGACGCCGAAGCGCCCGGTCCGGTCCATGGCACCACCCTCACAGGATCCTCAGCTTGCCTATGACCTTTATCTCGACCTCGTAGCCCTCCAGCGTGAGGGCCCTGTACCTCAGGGCGTGCTGGTCGCTCTCGACGTAGATGATGACCTTGTTCCCCTTGAGGGAGTACCCGCTCACGCCATCCTCCTTGAGCAGCTTCCTGAGGGCCTTCTCGATGTCTTGCATCATCCTTCACCCCCGAGGAGGTAGCGGTCCAGCACGAGCAGGGCCCATCCGGCCACCACGAGGCCGCCGCCGATGAGGTAGTCGCCCTTCTGGATCAGCTGGACGCCGACGGAGATCATCGCTACGGCCGCAGTGTCCTTCAGGGCCGTGCCCGAGTTCACAGCGAATTTGCGGAACTCCATCCCACGTTGCGATGTCAATTGGTAAATATTAGTGTTTAAAAAGAAAAGGGAGGCGGGATTGGCCCAGGCCCCTACGGCCGCTGGGCGGCGCCCGGGACCCCGCCCGCAGGCTCCGCCCGACTCCTCGCCGACTCCACGAGGGGCCTGAAGAACGGCAGGTAGTGGTACTTGTAGAAGTAGTCGAGGGCCATCCGGACGACGGCGCCCTTCCCCTTGACGCCGAGGGCCGAGGCCATCTCGTCCAGGATCTGGGCCTGGGCGGCCGGCATCTTGAAGCTGAGCACGTCGCTCATGGCCGGGGACTCCGAGCCCCTGCGGCCGTCGGCGCCGAGGTCCTCCAGCAGGCCGTACTTGGCGAAGACGTCCGGCAGGCTCTGCGTCACGATGGTCCTCACTGCGCTGGACCTGTCCGGGTAGATGCCCTTCTCGATCAGGAGGTCGATGGCCTCAACGATCGCCTCCGGCAGGTGGATCGTGACGATCTTCATCTTGCGGCCGTAGGTCTTCTTGCTGTACGGCTTCCTGCGGGCCATAGCATACTACGCTCGGAATGTCCACGTATTGAACCTGACCGTGCGTGGGAGGGCCCCTCACCCGGATGCGGCCCTCATCGCACGGTAATACTTCTCCACCAGGGCCGGGATGTAGGACCTGAGCGACTCGATCCTGTTGAACGTCCTGTGGAAGGCCTGCGCCGGGTCCATGCCGTGCCGGACGGCCCGGAAGGCCGCCAAGGCAGCAATCATGTGCGCTATTGCGTCCTCCATCCTCTCCGGGTCGTAGAACTTGGCGGGGTTGAAGAACTCCCTGCCGTCGAGGCCCTTGGAGACCTCGAGGCTGCCTACGGCCACGCAGTCGTCGTACTTCTCCGTCCTCGGGAGGTAGGCGATTGCGAAGTACCTCTCGTACTTCTCGCCCTCGTCGCACTTGATGGCGTGCACGATCCGCCTGGTCCTCAGGCCGACGTGGCTCATCACGGGTCACCCGTGTCAGGAGATGTACGCACTCACCTCCTCCGGCAACTCTTTCGGTACCTTGATGGGCCGGCCCGTCCCTCCTTCATAGAGTGTACCGGTGATGGGTGAGAAGTAGTGGTGTCCCGTAGTCCTGGCCATTTCGGCTGCGAACTGCTCCATCTCGTCCAGCGTCGGGGCCGTCGCCATGTAAAGCACCTTGAAGATGAAGATGTCAAGGGGGTAGCCGAACTTGGTCGCCTTGTTCAGCAACTCCCTCAGCATCGCCTTGTCCGTGTGGATCTTCAGGACGACCCTCTTCCCCGGCCCCTCCTCGACCTCGACCCTGTTGTAGGTATAGAGCGTCTCTATGAGGGGGACGTCCTTGCCGAGGTGACTCTTCGTAATATGGGAGTTCAGGCCCTTCTCCGTGCCGAAGGACCGGCCGCAGTACCTGCACCTGAAGCCTATGGGCCACTCTCCGGAAAGACCGAAGTCCTCCAGCTTGGTCTGAACGTCCATGTGGCCCTCCCGTCCATGTGGATGGTCTTTTCCCGTTATCAACCTTACTCCAGCAACTCCCAGACGGACGGGCCCACGGGCTTGGCCAGACCCACTTCATGGAAGGCCCGGAGCCACCTCCGGACGGTCCTTTCGTGGACGCCCCTGACAGCCATGATGGCCTCCTGCAAGTGGGCCAACGGAACCTTAGACCCGGGCTGGAGGTCCATGTAACGGCCCTGAAGGAGGTACTGTTTCACCTGATTGAAGACTTCGACCACCTTCGAATTAACTGTTTTGTTACTTATAACTTTTTCTTCGTAGTCCGGCGTAGTCCCGCCGAGCCAGAGCCTGATGGCTTCCTCGATCGCACGGCTGTAGGCCCCGTGATAGTAACCTTCATACCTCAGGATGACAGCCTTACGGAAGTTTTCATATAGTTCCGCATCGATGTAGAACTCCGCCTTGACCTTTCCGTAATTCTGTCGTTCTGTAGTCCGATGCCTGTCCTTCACCTCACCTCACCTCTTTCCTACTTTCCGACTTTCTGTCGATCTGTAGTCCTCTATTTAGTGTCATCGTTTTCTGTTCGATTTAGTGACAGACCTATAACGTCGTTATGTCAACTCTAAAATTTAAAATTTACGGTATTACGGTGCGTTTTGGGGCGCAGAAGAGTCCCGGACTACGCTGGACTACGGTATTACCGCCCTCTCCGCATTACAGTTATATCATACTGATAATCTCTTGATGACGTAAGACCTCACGTCGGGGAAGAAGGGGCCCGGCTCGATGATTCCGAGGGCCCGCAACCACATTATCCGGTCCTTGATCCTTCTCCTGCTACAGGGTCCTAGGGCCCTGATGATCATATACTCAAATTTCTCTTCTGAAAGATTGTCACCTAACTTACAGGTCTTGGCCATCTCATCCAGTATGGCTTGCAACTCCTTCAGCAACTTCGGGTTGGCCTTAGGTTTTGCACCCTCATCCTCTTCTCGAGTTGTGGCACTAGTTTCCATCCGATGTCTTCATGCAGAACGGGAACTAATAAACATGCCATGATGTCAAGCTGACCCGAAAGATGTCACAAATTTGTCAGAAAAATCGCCCGAAAACGGGTCCATCTTGTCATCAGGTTTATGAGGTGGCTTTTTCATACAAATTTGTCGGAAGGTGGGGTGAGCAGGTGTGTCGGAGGTTCGGGTTGAGTCCCCTTCAACTCGAGCCAAGACGAAGGTGTTCTGTCCACGTTGCGGCGTCGAGGGTTACATGACCATCCGTGCTAGGGGCAACAACGCATACTACTACGTCAAGCACGTCGAGTCCGAGGGCGGAACTAGAAAGGCCAGGTGGTGCTACCTCGGCCCCGACGAGTACATCTACGTCGAGGCGTTCAACGAGCTCGGCCTGGCCGGGATGCACGACGAAAAGCGCTTCCTCAGGTACGCCCAGTACCTAGTCTCGAGACTCGACCAGGGCACGCTGCTCGAGTTCAGCCGTTTCATCGTCTCTAGGCTCGGCCGGAGGGCGCTCCTGGAGCTGAGGGAGATCGTGGACAGGAGGCTCGGGGAGGTGGGTGAAAGTGGGGCCTGAACCGAGGCCGCCCCTCAACGACCCGGCGAGGGCCTACTTCACCCTCCTGCACGCCCTCAGCGTCGCCGTCCCCGACACGAGGATACTCGACGGGTTGGCCCTCGGCGACGACATCCCGCCGCACACCAGGCGCCTCATGCTGGAGGCGGTTGCGAGGGCGAGGGAGAGGCTCAGGGCCGTCGAGAGGAGGCTGGGCGAGATAGAGCGGGCTCTCGGCCAATAGGTTCATATATGTACCGTGTGCGACTCCTTGTGAGGCATGATCTGCCCGCTGTACTCGGCCGGCACATGCAAGGCCAAGGTCGACATAGATCACTTCCTGAAGTACTGCAGCAACATCACGGAGGACGCCTACAAGAACTGCCAGTTCTTCAAGGAGCAGGCCGGGGGCGTCAGGTCGCCGGCGGAGTGGGGCCGGCTGCTCGGGACGGGTGCGATAACCACGAGGACGTAGGGGGATGGCTCAGAAGAGGGTCGTGGGCCGGTGCCCCTACTGCGGGCTGCCGCTGACTCCCGACATCTCCCTTGATCATATGATGAGGTGCAGGAGGAGGCGCCTCACGGGGGTTGAGGTGGGTGCGGCCCCCTTTGCTCCTCTTCTCTGTGCCTCCTGACGTACTCCTCCAGCGCCTCGTTGACGATGAGGTAGACGGTCTTCATGCCCGTCCCGAACTTCTTCACCGCTATCATGCTGATCTCCCTGTACAACTCCCTGTCTATCAGGAGGTGCTTGTGCACGAGTTTGTCTCTGTTCTCGATCCACTTCCTGTACCTGGCCATAGGGTCCTCCTGCGACATCCGCCACACGAATAACACGTGTAACATATCTACCTTGTGGACATGGCCACATCGTCCACACATACCTTGATATACACGTTATCAAATATGTCCGGTGCCATGTCCGGACCCAACGGCAGGAACGGGCGGGGGAGGATGCGGATGGTCTCGTTCGCCCTCCCTGACAGCCTCTACGACCTGATCGGGGAGGCGATGCTGATGTGCGGTGTGGCGAACAGGAGCAGGTTCTTGAGGATGGCGGTGGCGAGGGGCATAGCGGAGCTCCTGAGGGAGAGGGGGGTCGGGTGAGGCGTGAGGTTCAGGATCTCCGAGGGCTTCAGCATCGACTACGACGACTTCAGGGAGGAGGGCCTGAGGGTCGCCATACTCGCACGGAGCGGCGGCGGGAAGTCCAACCTCGCCGCCGTCCTCGTGGAGGAGGCCCTCGACCAGGGCGTGCAGGTCTGCGTCATCGAGCCGGTGGAGGAATGGTTCACGCTGAGGAGCGCCTACGACAGCGTCGTCTGGGTCGGCGAGGAGGGCGACCTGCCCCTCGTGCCGGAGGCCGCCCACACGTACACGAAGCTCCTCGAGGACGGGGCCAGCCTCGTGCTGACGGTTGCGACCGGCGACGAATACAGGGACAAGGAATTCGTTGCGTCCTTCCTCTGGGGCCTCTACTCGAGGTGGAGGAAAGTCAGGAGGCCCATCTTCCTTGTCGTGGAGGAGGCCGACGCCTATGCGCCGCAGATGTGGGCTTCGCAGGACAGGTTGTGCCTTTCACGTGTCGCTACCATAGCGAAGAGGGGCCGGAAGCTCGGCATCAACCCGGTCTTCCTTTCCCAGAGGCCCGCCGACATCCACAAATCCGTCATCTCCCAGTCCAACATCTTGTTCATAGGGGGGTTCAGGACCACGCAGGACCTCGAGGCCGTGAGGCAGCTCTCCAAGCTCCTCCACCTGGAGATCCCGACGGATGAGGTCGCCAGACTCGGCCCCGGAGAGTTCTTCGCCGTGGTCAGGGGCGAGGTCTTCAGACTCAGGGCCCGGCTCCGGAGGACCCCGCACGGCGGCGTGACCCCGGAGCTACAGAGGCCCGTGAGGCCCGACCTCCAGCGGTCCCTCTCGGGGCTGAGGGAGGCCCTCGAGAGGGAGATGGAGAGGGTCAGGGAGGAGCAGGACACGCTCAGGAGGCTCGTGAGGGAGAACGAGGAGCTGAGGAGGAAGATACAGGAGTACGAGGAGCAGCTGCGGACGCTCAAGATCGTGAAGGAGGTCCCGATAGAGCTGAGGGTTACACATGAGGGGGCCGCCTTGGCCCAGTCACCCACGGACACGGTCCCGGAGATCGTCCACAGGTGCAGGTACCCGGGCGCCGTCAAGGTCTACCAGTACCTCGCCTCGGCCGGAGACTATGTCAAGATCAAGGACATAGCGAATGCGACCGGGCTGTCGATGGTGAACGTGAAGAGGATCGTGCGCTACTTCAGGAAGAGGGGCCTCGTGAAGGCAAAGACTGTAAGCATGTACGGGAAGGAGATCATCAGGATGGTCAGGCTACGGTGACGGCTTGGCCCTCTCCCTGGCGGTCCTCAAGGCCGCCCTCGCCAACTCGTCCACCTCTTTCAGCTTCAGCTCGGCCTCTGGGACGATGGGTGCGACGGCCATGGCCCTGTTCTTGAAGTACTCCCACCTGCTGTAGATCCTGTCGACAAGCCTGTTCAGCTCCTCCTCGGAACTCACCTCGCCGGCCTTTTTTGCGGCCTCGGTCAGGTAACCGACGACGGTGCTGTAGGACTCGAGGAGCCTCTTCCTCGCTACCTCCCTGAAGGCCCCGAACTGGTCCTCCGTCAGCTTGACCATGATGAGCAACGGCTCCACGTCACCGTAGCTCAGGCCCTCGACCCCCATTTGTTCGGCCCTCTTCCAGAGCTCGAGGTAGATCATCCTGATGGCCATGATTGCCCCTTCCGTCTCCTGTATCCTCTCCCTCGGGACCAGGAGTACGCCCTCCGTGACGTTGATCCCGTTCCGCCTGAGGAGGTTGGAGCACTTCGACCTAGCCCTGATGAAGAGGTTCCTGAGTTTTTCGTCCCTGATGGCGCCGATGTAGCCGGAGGGGAGGTCGTAGATGACTATCGCTCCTGCAACCTCGCTCATGGGACCACCCCCGGCTTTCCGTCAAAGTTCATAATTCTTCACCACCTCGAGCAGCGACTTGACCCACGCCCTGTCTAGGGTGACCCTCTTCACTTCGTCGTAGATCTCGACGGTGTTCAGGAATCCGTCGGTCTGCTCTACCTCTATCCACCACCTGTCCAAGTCGCCATATTTCACTAAATAGACGTCCTTCCTCGTGCTGGTCCTGATGACCTCCATCCTCTCCCCTGTGGCCCCGGCCATGCCCCCTCACCCCAGGAAGTGCGTGATCTCGTCGCCCTCCGGGGCGGCCTCTTCGGCCCTGGCGACCCTGACCCTGAACTCCCCCCTCCCGAGGTACCAGACCAGCCTGTCCCCCTCCTTTAGGTTGAGGACGGTGGCGGCCAAACTGGGTATCTCTGTGGCCAACCTATCCCCCCCTTTAGGTTCTACCTTGGAGACACCAAGCTTAGTTAACGGCATGCCATCATCCCCTTCATTACGACATAATAGTGCATCATACTGTATTTATACCTTTCGGCACGTACTTCCTGATGACCTCGAACTTTCTCGGGTCGCCCCTGAGCAGGCCTACGACGTGGTAGGCGAAGTTCAGGGTCACGGTGACGAAGCTCAGGAGGGCGCCCCTGACGCCTTGCTTCCACCCCATCACCCTTCCTATGCTGCAGCCCCTGAAGCCGAACCAGAGGGCGAGGGAGAAATACGCCAGCAGTTGCTCGTGCCAGCTCAGACTCACGAGGCCAAGGGGTACAAGGATCCCGAGGGTCGTGGCCACGGCGTAGACCGAGAGGCCCGAGAACTCGGCTAACGCAACTAATGCTAGGCTCCTCGGCGGGAGCATCCTGTTCCTGATCAGGCGGATGTGGCCCCAGAGCCACCTCCTCCTCTGCTTGACGGCGTCCCTGACGCTGAGCGGTGGCGTGATGTAGACCCTCTTGTCGGATGCGAAGACCTTGAGCCTCCTCTTACTCGCCTCCAGCACGTAGTACTGGTCCTCGGCCAGCGAGTTGTGGGCGGCCCTGTGGAGGTAGAACAGGTCCTCCGAGCTGATCAGGGGCCTGCCCTGCGGAGACTCGTAGCTGATGAGCCTGTCGGCCCTTGCGGAGATCACCATGCCCTCGCCGTGGCCCCAGACGGGGAGGCCGAGGTTGGTCGAGGGCAGGCAGGCCATGGCGCATGCGACGGGCCTCTCGTAGTCAGCCACCAAATGTCCGATGGGCCTCGGCGTGATGGTCCCGATAATGATGTCGGCGTCCACTTCAAGGGCTTCAAGCATGAACTCCCTGCTCGGCGTCGAGTCGTCGTCGGCCTGGACCACGATGTAGTCGCCGTGATCCTCGGAGGCCCTGAGTCTCCTCGCATACTCGAGGCTCCTCGACTTGAACATGCACGAGGTTTTGAAGCTCTCCGGCACTATCACCAGCCTGTCGCAGTTGAACCCCATCTCCGGCCTGTAGTGCTTGGCGTCAATTATGACCCACGACTCAACAGGCACGGGGAGGTTGTAGGACTTCACGGTCTCGATGATGGTGTTGCACTCTTCGACGTTCCCGATCGTCGGTATCTGGAGGATGATCTTGGAGACGGGGCCACGCCTGCCGAGACTCCTCCTCCGCCACCGGTACAGGAGTCTCCCGAGTGCCGTCAGGGCCGTGTAGGCGATGGGGGTGTACCAGAAGATGAGCAGGGGGTTCACGGCCGCACCACCTACTCCCCTTGGACGGGGCTGTTGGGGAGCTTCGTCTTGAGCAGCACGATCTCGACGAAGCGCAGGAACTCCTCCGCATCGTCCCTGCTGAACACGAACTCGTCCCTCCCCCTCGTGACAAGGACGGACATGGGCCTGTACCCCCTCAGCGTGACGGACATCTCGACCTCATCGCCCCCCTCGTCCACGAGGACGTAGTAGAGGTAGCGGACGCCGCCCCTGAGGTCCTCCGCCACAAGGTCCTTGACGCTCCAGACCATACCGCATCACCCACGGGCCTTCCTCTCCCGCCTCTTCTTTTTCCCTGTGAACTCGTAGAAGTAGATCATGTCCTTCAGGATCTGTTCCGGGTCCCTAAAGTGCTCGCTCACCCCCACTCACCCCCGGCCACACCTACCACCTCAACACACCGACCACGTGTCCACCATATCAACCCTCGCCCACACAACGGCGCAATCATTATGAGTAAGGGCGGCCGGATGAGTCTCAGGTGACCTGACTTGCCTAGGAAGCTCCGTTGCCCATATTGTGATTACAGGGAGTTCATGCCGAGGGACTCCTTCGTCCTCCACCTCCAGACCGAGCACGGAGTGCCGAAACTGGAGGCGGAGCAGTTCTTCGACACCCTCAAAAAATACGCACTGGAGAGGTAGCCACGTCCGGGACTCCGCTACGGCACTATGATGGACTGCGCCAGCACATCCTAGCGTCCCGGAATCCCTACGGGAGTCCCCGCACTACTCGCCCACCATGGCGGCCCTCTTGAAGTAACTATTTTCGTAGAATTCATCGACTATCAGGGCGTATAGCCAGAACATCGGCAGGACCTGCTTGACCATCCTGTGGGCCTCCCTGCCCTTGAAGACAGCCTTCTTGTCATTTACGAAGGTCCTCAGCTCGGTCACCCTGTCGCCTTTGAGTGTCACTACCATGTCGAAGGGGGTGCCGTCCCTCAGGAAGGTCCGTATGTAGTAGGCCCTCTCCCTCTTCCGGGCCGTCTCCAGCCGCTCGACCGTGACATCGACCGTGATCCTCACCCCGTCCGTCGCACCCGCCCCCTCCTACGGGTAGTGGGCCACGGCCCTCACACCTCCTCCTCCAATATCATCCTCCTCACCCTAACGAACCTCACCGTCGCCTCAAGCCTCATGCCGGCCCTGGTGTAGAGCACCTTCCACAGCATGTGGGCGTGGTGGCCGGTCTTGGTCACGCCCATGCACATCTTCCCCCCGGTCGGCGACTCCCTGCCCTCGTTGAGCAGGTCCTCGTCGCACTTGTCCCTGAAGTCGAGGTACACGCTGCTGGGCAGGAGCCTGTAGAGCGTGTCGAACGCTATGCTGGCTAGGGTCCTCGGATGGAAGTGGGTCCCCCACATCGGAATCTCCAGCAAGACGTACGTCGACTCCAGCATCCTCATGGTCTGTGTGTCAAGTGCGTTCACGGCATACCGCATATCCTCGTGTCGCAAAATAAACCCTACCCCCGCCCTCGTCGGGTACCTCGTCCGGGCCCTGCCCCCCACATTCGTGCTCGCCGCTTGAACTGTTCAAGCCCCGGGGCCCGTGCCCGCACGTGCCAGAACCCTCGTCAGGTACCTCGTCCGCATGCTCGTCAGGGCCCTCGTCGAGAACCTCGTCGAGGGCCTCGTCTGCGTGCTCGTCCAGAACCCCGTCCAGAGGGACGGGAGGCGGGGGAGAAGGGGACGGGAGAAGGGATCAGGCGGGAGGCGGAAAAGAACGCAAAAATGCGTAAGGGACTGGCGGTGCGGCGATAAGAGTCACTGGTCCTCCTGCACGGCCTCGGCGAAT
>Ga0272445_1000596_pt1 | contig 32964 bp, 29 predicted proteins | sample YNPCB0031_FD_194404 | JGI IMG/M metagenome (GOLD analysis project Ga0272445, IMG submission 194404) | Hot spring sediment microbial communities from Yellowstone National Park, WY, United States - YNP-CB-003-1 | ecosystem: Environmental > Aquatic > Thermal springs > Hot (42-90C) > Sediment... | reverse complement strand
TCCCGGGAAAGTTTCTCGATGAGCCGGAAAGCCACCTCGGGGTAACGCCGCATGAACGCCAGGAAATCCTCGCGCGCGATGAACATGAGGCGGGAGGGCTCCAAGGCCTTGGCATAACAAGTATAGGTTTCCTGATCAAATAGGGTTTTTTCGCCGAGGACCTCGCCGGGCGCCAAAAGTTTGAGGATCTGCGAGCGGCCGTCTTTGGTGCGCTTGGCCACCTTGATCTTTCCCTCACAGAGCACATAAAGGCCGTAAGCGGGGAGGCCCTCATAAAAGACGAGTTCTCCCTCGCCGATCTCTATAGGCCGCATGAGGGAGGCGAGCTCCATGCGCGCGGACTCCGGAAGGCCGGAAAAAAGGTAGGAACAGGCGTGGGTACAGGCGCGGCAAAGCTCTTGAGCCTTAGTTGGCCGGGTTTGGACTCCCCACATATCGATAACGGTTGTACCTCAAGCGGAGGAGCTCGTCCAGGGGAAGGGAAGAGAGCTCCTCCAGGTGGCGGAGGAGGGCCTCGCGCACCAGGGCCACCGTTTGGCCGAAATCCGCATGAGCCCCGCCGGGCGGCTCAGGGATCACTTCGTCCACAGCGCCTAATCTTTTGAGTTCCGCGGCGGTGAGCCTGAGCTTCTCCGCGGCTTCCTGACAGAATTTCGCGTCCTTCCAAAGGATGGACGCCGCGCCTTCGGGGGAGATCACCGAATACGTGGCGTTCTCCAGCATAAGCAGGCGATCCGCGGTGGCGAGGGCGATGGCCCCGCCGGATCCGCCTTCCCCCAAGATCACGGACACCGTGGGAGCGGGATGGCGAAGCATCTGCCAAATGCAGGAAGCGATTGCTCCCGCGATGTTGTGGGATTCCGCTTGGACCCCGGGATAAGCGCCGGGTGTGTTGATGAGGGTGACGAGGGGGAGCTTGAGGCGGCCGGCAACCTCCATGATCCTTTTGGCTTTCCAATACCCATGGGCGGAGGCCATCCCGAACCGCGCGAGCCTTTGCTCCTCCGGCGTTCCTCCCCGATGGTGGAATAGAATAGCCACGGTTTTTCCGCGGAGTTTCCCAAAGCCTCCCCGCAAAGCTGGGTCATCGCCCAAGACGCGGTCGCCCCGAAGCTCATAAAAGGCTTCGCAGAGGGCCTGGACAAAGGGAAGGCCGCTGGGCCGGTCGGGCCGGCGGGCAAGCTGGACCCTTTCCCAAGGCGAGAGCTCCGCAAACAGCGCTTTTTTGAGCTCGGCGATCTTTTTCTCAAGAACGGCGATTTCCGAAGAGAGATCAAGCCCATTTTCTTGGGCCAATCGCCGCAGCTCGGCCGCTTTCTCCTCCAAAATTTTTAGGCGTTCCTCGTCGGTCATGACGTCCCCATAAATACGGAAAGAACGCGGACCAGTTCCTCTTTAAGCTTAGCCCTGGGAACGATGGCGTCCACCATCCCATGCTCCAAGGCGAATTTTGCCGTTTGGAACCCGGGAGGAAGCCGCTCGCCTGTGGTCTGTTCGATGACCCTTGGCCCGGCAAAGCCAATGAGGGCGCCTTCTTCGGCAATGGTCACGTCCGCAAGGCTTCCGATGGAGGCGAGGACCCCGCCGGTGGAGGGATAGGTGAGGAGGGCGATGTAGGGAACGCCGGCGGCGGCCAGGCCGTCCCTCGCGGCCACCACTTTGGCCATCTGGAGGAGGGAAAGGATCCCTTCTTGTACGCGGGCCCCGCCGGAGGAAACCACGAGGACAAAAGGTTTTTTCCCTTGAGCGGCGCGTTCCATGGCCTGGCGGAGGATCTCGCCCACCCCTACCCCCATGCTCCCACCGATGAAGCGGAAATCCATGGCGGCCAAAACCACGGGTATGCCCCCAACCTTAGCGGTTCCCGCCAAAACCGCCTCGAAAAGCCCAGTTTCCTCGCGCGCCCGGCGTAGTCTTTCTTTGTACGGGATTTGGTCCGAGAAAGCGAGGGGGTCCTCTGGAATTGCAGGAATGGGGAACTCTTCGAATGTCCCCTCGTCGGCGAGGGCGGAGATCCGTTCTTTTGCGGAGAGGAAAAAATAAGCGCCGCAGCGCGGGCAGATGTAATAATTTTCCTGGAGCTTTCGCCGGAAAATGAGTTCGCCGCAGGATTCGCAGCGCACCCAAAGGGGCTCCGGCGGCGCGCTTACTTCAACCTCCACATACCTCTCGCGTTTATCCCTGCGAATCGGCACTTTTTTCCTCCTTGGTCAAAAGACCGCCGGAAAGCACCAAGGTCAGGCCCTCGTCCATGGTAAGGTCCGTGGAGATCAGGCGCTCCTTGGGAAGGAAAAGGACCCAGCCGGAAAGGGGGTTTGGCGCGGTGGGAACATAAACGGCGCACACCTTTTGCCCCAAGGTTTGGCTCACATTCCCCACCTCTTCTGCGGTGAGCATGCCCAGAACATAGCTTCCGGCGCTGGGGAACTCCACGAGCACCACCTTCCCTTTGGGGTTGGACCGGAAAAGGAACCGGGAAAGTTCCCGGCCGGTCCAGTAAAGTTGGCGTATGAAGGGTACCCGAAGGAGGGCCCGCTCAAAACTGTGGAGGATGGTACGTCCTAACCAGTTTCTGGCCATGGTCCCGACAAGCAGGATGAGGATAAGGCTTGCGAAAATTTCCGTTCCGGGGATATAGAAGCCCAGGGTGCGGCGCATGAGATTGGCCAAGGGCGTATGGGGTCCGAAGAGGCCATAGGCCCAGCGGTAAAGGAGCCAAAGGACAAAGCAAGTAAGGGCCAGAGGGAGGATAGCCAAAAGCCCCGCGATGAAGCTATCCCGCAACCACCGAATCGCCCGCACCTTCCACCGTGGGATTTTTACGGGCTTCTTTTGTTTCTTTCAACCGCGGGGAAACAAAGCTCGCCGCGGTACGTCCGACCATCCCTTTCGGCGGTGAAGCGGAAGCCCCGTCGTCTCAGAAAATCGATGATCCGCAGGTTTTCCGGAATGATCTCCACTAGGATCTTTTCCAGCCCCATGGCTTTCGCCAAATCCAAAGCGAAATCCGTGAGGGCTGCGCCTATGCCCACCCCTTGCCAAGGGTCGGCGACGAGCACGCAGAATTCCGCGGATTGCCCGCCGGGAAGGAGACAGAGCCTGGCCTCTCCCACCAACGCGCCCTCCAGTTCAGCCACGATCACTACCGTTTCCGCATCCCAAAGTTCTTTTGCCCGGGAAAGCACGGCCTGATGGGAGCGGACCTCGAAACGGCGAAAAAGCGTATCGCTACTGCAGGAAAGGATCATTTTTTCCCAGGCGGGAAGATCTTGGGGCGTAATCGTTCGCAGTACCACGGTTTTCCCGTCCCGCAGGGGGAGGACACGACGAAGTGCGTGCATCCTTTTACTCCTCTGTCGGCTCCACGCGGACGGCGCAGGCCTTGAGGCCGGGCATTTTGGCCCAGGGATCTAAGGGAAAGGCCGAGGTAAGCATATTGGCGGCGGTCTCCCCGAAATGGAAAGGGATGAACACGATCCCCCTGGGCACCCTTTCCGTAATTTTGGCCTTAAGGACAAGACTGGCTCGCCGTGAGGAGACCCGAACCTTCTTACCCTCTTTTACTCCCAGGGCTTTCGCATCCGCCGGGTTTATCTCCACATAAGCCTCGGGCACAAGCGTGTGCAGCCCCTCTACCCTTTTGGTCATGGTGCGGGTGTGGTAATGCCAGAGGATCCGGCCGGTGGTAAGGATGAAGGGATATTGGGCATCGGGAGCGTCCACAAGCTCGCGATGCTCCACGGGATGGAACTTTCCTTTCCCTCTGGGAAAGCGGTCCTTGTGGAGAAAAGGTGTGCCCGGATGGTCCGGGGTGGGGCAGGGCCACTGAATCCCTCCCCTCTCGAGTCGGGGGTAGGAAATCCCCCCATAAATCGGGGTAAGGCGAGCGATCTCCTCCATGATTGCCGCGGGGTTTTCGTAATGCATGGGGTAACCCAGGCGGGTCGAAAGCTCACAGATGATTTGCCAATCCGGCTTGGCCTCCCCGGGTGGCTGGAGGGCTTTGCGTACCCGTTGTACTTTCCGTTCCGTGTTCGTAAAGGTCCCGTCTTTTTCCGCGAAGCTTGCCGCCGGCAGGATCACGTGGGCAAAGGGGGTGGTTTCGTTGGGAAAAATGTCCAACACCACAAGGAACTCCAGCTTCTTTAGGGCTTCAGCCACATGAGGGATTTCCGGGTCGGAGACCATGGGGTTTTCGCCCATGATGAGCATTGCTTTGATTTCCCCAGTCCGCGCGGCCTCAAACATTTCCACCACGGTAAGGCCTGGTTTTTCGGGGATGGGCGTCCCCCACGCAGCCTGGAATTTCTCGCGGACCGGGGGATCCCCAAGGCGCTGATAGCCCGGGAGAAAATCGGGGAGGGCCCCCATGTCACAGGCGCCCTGCACATTATTTTGGCCGCGGAGGGGGTTCACGCCGGTAGAGGGCCGTCCCACGTTCCCCGTAAGGAGGGCCAAATTGGCAATGGCCAAAACGTTCTCCGTGCCGAAGGGGTGCTGGGTTAAGCCCATGGCGTAAAAAATCATGGCCCGCTCAGCTTTGCCAAAGGACCGGGCCGCGGCCGCCAGCCTTTCCGCGGGGATCCCGGTAATCCTTTCCACTGCCTCCGGCGTGTACTTTTCCACGGTGGCCCGGAACTCCTCAAACCCCTCACAGCGCTCGGCCACAAATTCTGCATCCCAAAGCCCTTCCTTAAGGATGACGTGACAAAACCCGTTGATCCAAGCGATGTCCGTTCCGGGCCGAGGTTGAAGGAAATGGTGAGCCTTTTCCGCGAGCTCGATTTGGCGGGGGTCCACGACGATCAGGGTTGCCCCCCTGCGTGCGGCGCGGAGGATCTCTTGGGCCACGATGGGATGAGCCTCAGTGGTGTTCGATCCTGCCACCAAAATGCAGTCCGCACCCATGATTTCTTCGATGGAGTTGGTCATTGCTCCGGAGCCAAAGGCCAAAGAGAGCCCCGCCACCGATGGCGAGTGACAAAGGCGCGCGCAATGATCTACATTGTTCGTACCCAGTGCTGCCCGCACCATCTTTTGGAGAAGGTAGTTTTCCTCGTTGGTGCATTTCGCGGAGGCCAGGGCGCCAATGGCATTTGGTCCATATTTTTCCCGAATGGAAAGGAGCGTCTTTGCGACCAAATCCAGGGCCTCCTCCCAGGTGGCCTCGCGAAAACCCTTTCCTTCGCGGATTAACGGTCGGGTCAAGCGGTCCTCTCGGTGGACGAAGGAGAGGCCGAATCGGCCCTTCACGCACAGGCGAAAACCCTGGTAACCGCCGGAAACGCGCACAATCTTGTTATTTCGGACATGAAGGGTGATGGGACAGCCACAGCCACAAAATGGGCATACAGTCTCCACTCTTTGGAGCTCCCACTCCCGGCCCTGGAAGCGGCGGGCCCTTTCGGTAAGGGCACCGGTGGGACAGACGGCCAAGCACTGACCGCAGAGCTCGCAATTCACCTCCGTGAGGGGGCGACCCAGGCCTGTGCTCACCTGTGTGGAAAAACCGCGGAAAGCGAAATCCCATACCCCCCTTCCTTGGATCTCCTCGCAGGCCCGCACGCACCTTCCGCACAGGATGCACTTTTCCGGCTCGTAACGGATGAAGGGGTTGTCCTCCCGGGGAGGGATCTTTCTCCTTTCGTGCCCTTCGCCCACGAAACGGTTTTCCGCAAGGCCGAATTCATAAGCATAGCGCTGAAGCTCACAGGAGCCGTTGCGCTCACACGTGAGGCAATCCTGGGGATGGTCGGAAAGAATAAGCTCGAGATTCAAGCGCCGGAGGTTCCACAATTTCTCGGTGCGGGTAAGGACCTCCATGCCTTCCTCCGCAAGGTGATAGCAGGCTGTCAAGAGGCGACCATTGGCTTCCACTAAGCACAGCCGGCAAATCCCCGCCGGCGGGAGAGCGGGATGGTGACAAAGATGGGGGATCTCAATGCCCGCCGCTTCCGCGGCTTTAAGGAGGGTAGTTCCCACAGGCACTTCTACTTCTTTTCCGTCAATCCTCAGACGCACCGTGTTCATTTTGCTGAGATCGCTCCTTTCGGACAGATAGAGGCGCAAGCCCCGCAACGCACGCAAAGCCGGAGCTCAATTCTGTGAGGCTTGCCCCTTTCCCCAAAAATCGCGCCTTGCGGGCACGCTTTGGCGCACAGGCCACAGCCCACGCACATTTCGGGGTCGATTCGATAGGCAACGAGGGCTCGGCAAACCCCGGCTGAGCACCTTCCGGAAAGGTGTTCTTCGTATTCGGCGCGGAAATAGCGAAGGGTTGTAAGCACCGGATTGGGCGCAGTTCGGCCCAGACCGCACAGCGAGGCCTCCCGCACCCCCAAAGCCAGCTCCTCCAAGAGCGCCAAATCCCTGGGTTTTCCGCGGCCTTGGGTGATGCGGGTCAGGATCTCGAGCATCCTTTTTGTTCCCAAGCGGCAGGGTGGGCATTGGCCACAGGATTCCGCTTGGGTGAATTCCAAAAAGAACCGGGCCAGCTCCACCATACACGTGTCCTCATCCACGACGACCATGCCGCCCGAGCCCATCATCGCACCGGCCTGGGTGAGGGACTCGTAGTCGATGGGCAAATCCAAAAGCTCTTCGGGAAGACATCCTCCGGAAGGGCCTCCGATCTGCACGGCTTTGAAACGCTTTCCCTCCGGCGGGCCGCCACCGATTTCGAAGATAAGTTCTCGTAAGGTAATGCCCATGGGAACTTCGACAAGCCCGGTATTTCTCACCTTTCCTGTGAGGGAAAAGATCTTGGTTCCGGGCGACCCCGGGGTTCCCATGGACCGGAACCATTCCGCACCGTGGGCCAGAATGAGAGGGATATTGGCCCAGGTTTCCACATTGTTGATGACCGTGGGTTTTCCAAAGAGGCCGGATTCCACGGGATAGGGCGGCCGCGGCCTGGGCTGGCCCCGCTTTCCCTCGATGGAAGCGATCAAAGCTGTTTCTTCCCCGCACACGAAAGCGCCAGCGCCCTCGAAAATGTGAAGGCGGAAGGAAAAGCCGCTGCCCAAAATGTCTTTGCCCAGAAGCCCGAGCTCCTCAGCCTGAGCGATGGCGATGCGCAAATGTTTCACGGCGAGAGGGTATTCAGCGCGCACGTAGATATAGCCCTCATCTGCGCCCACGGCGTAGGCACCAATGATCATGCCCTCGATGACGGAATGGGGGTTTCCCTCCAAGATGCTCCTGTCCATATATGCGCCGGGATCGCCCTCATCCGCGTTACAAATGACGTACTTTTTCGTTCCTGGCGCACGATAGCAAAGTTCCCACTTTTTCCCTGTGGGAAATCCAGCCCCTCCTCGTCCGCGCAATCCTGAACGTTTAACTTCTTCGATTATTTCAAGGGGTTTCATTTGCAGCGCCTTGCATAGCGAAAAATAACCTCCGCAAGCGATATACTCTTTAATGTTAAGCGGATCGATTAGCCCACAATTTTTTAACACCACCTTCTTTTGTTTGCTGTAGAAGTCCAAATCGCGATCAAGAAAAATTTGTTCAATTTTGGGTAAAAGCGGATTCGGCTGATCCCTTTCATCTTGGATTCGGCAAAGGGCCCACTCCGGCTTAAGATCTTTTTGTGTCCACGCTGTTATTAAAGCATCGGCCTTTTCTTCGTCGATTTGTTGGTAAATTATTCTTAGGCCGGAGGGAAGGCGCAGTTCCATTAGCGGTTCCCGGCTGCAGAAACCCAAGCAAGCCGTTTTTCCTACTGTGAAATTTAGTCCGGAACTATTTAACTCCTTTGAGATTTTGGTATAAACTTTGTCCGCTCCTGCGGCTAATCCACAGGAAGCCATTCCTACCAAAATCTTCCCCTCTGCCGGGAAAAGATCTCTTTCCCCTTCTTGACGAATTCGTTCAAGATCTTTGTAAGTTCTAACTTTGGTCATACAAATCCTCAACAAGGCGCAGGGCCTTGTCGGGCGTCAGGCGGCCAAAGAGCTTATCTCCTACAACCATTACGGGGGCGAGGCTACAGCAGCCAAGGCATCGAACAATTTCTAAACTGACTTCCAAATCTTCGCTTGTTTCCCCGGGCCGGAGGCCAAGTTTTTCCGCCACTTTTTTTACAATTTCCGTTCCGCCTTTTACATGACAAGCCGTGCCTAAGCAAATCCTTATGTGACGTTTTCCTCGTGGATTTAACGTAAATTGGGCATAGAAAGTAGCAACCCCATAAACTCGACTCAGAGGGATTTTCAAATGCCGAGCCACCTCTTCCAAAGCTTCAGGGGGAAGGTAATGGAAATTTTCCTGAACAGTTTGAAGTAAGGGAATAAGAGCGTGAGGTTCGCTTGGCCAGCGGGCTAAAACCCCATCGAGCTTTGACCGTACAACCTCTGCCCTCTGCACAATGGTGAAAAATACCTCGAACAAGAGGGTCTCGTCAAACGTTCGGGGATTTGTCTTGTTCTTTCTCCTTGAGTAATCTAAGTTTCCGTGTGGAAAGGGGGGCGGGTGCGGACAAGCTTATCCCTAGTATGGTTTCAGGCGGCAGGCTGCACCGGCTGTTCCGTTTCCCTTCTCAACGCTGATTATCCCAGCATCAAAAATCTCCTTTTGGACGAGGTGGTTCCAGGGAAAGCCTTGGCTTTGCGCTTTCACCTCACCCTCATGGGCCCCACTGGCCAGCCGGCTTTGGAAGTGCTCCGGAAGATTCCTTTAGAGGCAGCCGGGGATTACATTCTCATCGTGGAGGGCGCTGTCCCCACCGGCGCCCAAAATTTCGGAAAAGTTGGGGAACTTTCCATGGCTCAGCACCTTTTAGCCCTGGTGGAGAAGGCCCAGGCTGTGGTGGCCATGGGCACCTGTGCAGCCTTTGGAGGAATCCCTGCAGCTTCTCCTAACCCCACAAGGGCCATGGGCGTTCAAGAATTCCTTCACAAGGAAAACCGAGACCTTCCTGTGGTGAACGTTCCTGGATGCCCTCCGCATCCACGCTGGCTTTTGGAAACTCTGGTCCATCTTTTGGCTGGACCAGTTCCTGGACCAAAAGACCTCGATGAGCTGGGGAGACTGAAATCCGTTTATTCCAGGCTCATCCACGAGGGCTGTCCTCGGCGTGCCGATTTCGACGTCGGTCGCTTCGCCCAAGCCTTCGGGGAAGAAGGGTGTCTGTACGAACTTGGCTGCAAAGGGCCTTATACATGGGCCCTTTGTCCTTACCACGCTTGGAACGGCGGGGTGAACTGGTGTATTAAGGCCGGACACCCGTGTATCGGCTGCACTGAGCCGGAATTCCCTGATTTTCCTGCGCCTATTTTTCGGAAAGTTACGGAACCTGCGTACAGGAGGACAAAATGAGGGTGATCGCTGTGGATCCCGTAACCCGAATCGAGGGGCACCTCAAAGTCGAGCTCACCGTGGAGGATGGGAGGATTGTGCGCGCCCGCTCTTCCGGAGCCCTTTTTCGCGGGATCGAGCTCATCTTGGTTGGCCGACATCCCCTCGATGCTCAACGCATCACTACCCGAATTTGTGGGGTATGCCCGATTGCCCATTCCACTGCGGCTTCCTTCGCTTTGGATGAAGCGCTGGGGATTTCCCAAGAGATACCGCAAAATGGAAGGATTTTGCGCAACCTCATTTATGCAGCCAATTGGATACACAACCATATTCTCCACTTCTATCATCTTTCCCTTCCGGACTACGCGTCCTTCCGTGGTCTTCCCCTTTCGGAGTTTTTGTCCGCGGGCATGGAGGAAGGCCGCTTTTCTTCTGAAGAAAGCGAAAAACTTGTTCAGCATTATCTTGCGGCTCTGGAGATGCGGAGGAAGGCCCATGAGCTTGTGGCCCTCCTCGGCGGGAAGATGCCGCATGATATGGCCATTGTGCCCGGCGGGGTAAGCTTCCGTCCTGACCTTGCAACGCTTCTTGCTTTTCGCGCTCGTCTTGCGGAAATCCGGAGTTTTTTGGAAAACGTTTATGTTCCTGACGTGCTTTCGCTTTGTTTGCGCTATGCGGATTACTTTGAAATAGGGAGGGTTGGGCGACTTCTGTCGTTCGGGGCTTTCCCCGAGGGGGGTCTTGGGCTGGAAGCTCGCCTTTTCCCGGGTGGCTTGCTGAGAAACGGTGAACCAGAAAAATTAGATCCCCAAGAAATCCGGGAAGGAGTCGAAAGCTCTTGGTACAAAGGCGCGGAAGCCCACCCTTGGGAAAACTCTACCCATCCGGATCCGCAGAAAGCGGGGGGCTACTCCTGGGTGAAAGCGCCCCGCTACAGAGGTGAAGCCTACGAAGTTGGCCCTGCGGCGCGGGTTTCCTTGTGCTTTCTTTTTGGTCCCCCAGAGTTCCGTGTTCTGGCAAAGGAACTTTTGGGAGAAGCCGGTGTAGGTCTGGAGGCTCTGAGCTCTGTCATGGGCCGGCATCTCTCGCGGGCCATCGAAGCTGTTTTCCTAGCGAAAAGGATGGATGCCTGGCTTTCCCAAGTGGATTTGGCTCAACCTGTGGCGAAGTCCTTCCATTTGCCCCGGGAGGCTGAAGGCCAAGGTCTCACCGATGCTCCCCGCGGGGCTTTGGGCCATTGGCTGCGAATAAGGGACGGGAAAATTGCACATTACCAAGTGATCTCACCCACAACCTGGAACGCCTCCCCTCGGGACGAGAAGGGAAATCCTGGCCCAATTGAAGAGGCTTTAGAGGGAACCAAAGTTGGGGATAACGCCCTCCTTGTGGCAGGAAGGATTGTGCGCTCCTTCGACCCCTGCATGGCGTGTGCCGTGCAATAGGAGGTGGGGAATGCTGGTTTCCACGCTGAAACCCAAAGAGGAAATTCTCGGGTACTTGAGAGATGGGGAGCGCGTTTTCCTGGTGGCCTGCGGCGGCTGCGCCGAGGTTTGCGAAGCCGGAGGTGAAAAAGCCCTGGAAGAATTGCGTTCTGTTCTCGAGGCTTCCGGTCATCCCGTGGTTGGTGGTAAAGTCCTCCCCTTTCTTTGCAATAAGGCTCTCGTGGGAATTGGACTTTCTCGGGTCAGCGCGAAGGTGGAAGAGGCGGAAGCGCTCTTGGTGGCGGCTTGTGGGGTAGGGGTGCAAACGGTGGCCGCGGTTCTGGAAAAGCCGGTCTTCCCAGCCTCCAATACCTTGACCTATGGCGCTTTTCAAGGGGTCTGGCCCTCCGAAGAGCGGTGTGCGCGCTGCGGAGAGTGCATTTTGGCTTATACCGGAGGGATTTGTCCTCTCACTGTTTGTCCCAAAGGGCTTTTGCATGGGCCATGCGGCGGTTCGTATCGAGGGGAGTGCGAGGTGGAGCGGGGCCGGCCCTGCGGATGGCAGAGGATCTACGACCGTCTGGAAAAAATCGGCCGTTTAGACCTTTTCATGCGCTTCAAACCCCCCAAGGATCGTCAAAAGGAGCTTGACGTGCCCCTTTCCCGCCGCAAAAGCATCTTTTGGGCCCTGGAATACACGGAGGAGGAAGAATGAAATTCCGGGAAAGGCTAGCCCAAGGGGAGTTCGTCATCACTTGTGAGGCCGCGCCGCCCAAAGGGGCGGACACAAAAGAGGCCTTAGAAAACGTCCGGCGCCTGGCTTCGCTGGTCCATGCCTTCAACGTGACCGATCTTCAATCCTCTGTGGTACGCATGAGTTCCTGGGCCCTGTGCGCTCTTATCCAACGCGAGGGCTTTGAGTCCATCCTCCAGGTAACCTGTCGGGACCGAAATCGTTTGGCCCTGCAGGCGGATCTTCTGGGCGCCTGGGCCTTGGGGATCGAGAACGTTTTGGCCCTCACGGGGGACTATCCCACGCTGGGCGACCACCCTCAAGCCAAGCCTGTGTTCGACTTGGATTCCGTCCAACTCATCGCCCTTATTCAGGCCCTCAATTCCGGAAAGGATCTTGCGGGGAACGAGCTTTCCGGGAAAACCGACTTCTTTGTGGGCGCAGTAATCAATCCGGCTGCTGACCCTTTGGAACCCCATCTTCTCCGGCTCCGTCTCAAGGTGGAGCTTGGGGCGCGGTTCGTTCAGACTCAGGCTGTTTTCGATCCCGACGCGTTTGTGCGCTTTGCCCAGAAAGCGGAACCTTTCCGTGTCCCAATCCTCGCCGGGATTATTCCCCTTAAGTCCGCGAAGATGGCGCGGTTCATGAACGAGAACATCGCGGGGATCCGTGTGCCTGAGGAGTTGATTCGCGAGATGGAAGGAGCAAAAACCGCGGAGGACCGCAAAAAAAGAAGTGTGGAAATCTGTGCGCGGATCATTCGAAAAGTTCGGCCCTATTGCCAGGGGGTTCACCTCATGCCCATGGGCTGGGAGGAGCTGGTCCCGGAGATTTTGGAATTGGCGGGACTGTCTTAAAAGAAAGGAGGGAGCGTGCCTTACGATCCCACGGTGCTTGCGGATTGGCAGATCGCTCAGGAGGCGGAAAAACACATGCCCACCCCAGAAGAGTGGGCGGAGAGGCTCGGCCTTAGAAAGGATGAAATCATTCCCTATGGCCGCATCTGCAAACTTCATTACCTCAAGATTTTCGAGCGCCTAAAAGAACGGCCCAATGGGAAGTACATCGAAGTCACGGCTATCACGCCCACGCCGCTCGGTGAGGGAAAGACCACCACCACGTTGGGCCTCATCGAGGGCCTGGCCCGGCGGGGGAAGAACGTGGGCGGCTGCATCCGCCAGCCCTCCTCTGGCCCCACCTTCAACATCAAGGGAACAGCCGCGGGCGGAGGAAACGCCCTCCTTATCCCCATGACCGAGTTTTCCCTCGGCCTCACCGGCGATATCGACGCCATCACCAACGCCCACAACTTGGCCATGGTCGCCCTCACCGCCCGCCTCCAGCACGAGTTCAACTACACCGATGAGGAGCTCGCAAAACGTGGATTGAAGAGGCTGGACATCGATCCAAGGCGAGTGGAGTGGAAATGGGCTATTGATTTCTGTGCCCAAGCCCTCCGGCGCATCATCATCGGCCTTGGCGGAAAAATGGACGGATTTATGATGGAGTCCGGTTTCCAAATTTCTGTCTCAAGTGAGCTCATGGCCATTCTTTCCATCGTCAAGGATTTGCGGGACCTGCGGGAACGCATTGGCAAGATCACTTTAGCCTACGACAAGCGAGGAAATCCTATTACTGCTGAAGATCTGGAGGTAGCGGGCGCTATGGCTGCCTGGATGCGCAACACCATCCACCCCACCCTCTGCTGTACCGTGGAGTACCAGCCCGTTTTGGTCCACGCGGGCCCGTTTGCCAACATCGCCATTGGGCAATCCTCCATCATCGGCGACCTTTTGGGCCTAAAGCTTTTCGATTACCACGTGACGGAATCGGGGTTCGGTGCGGATATTGGGTTTGAGAAATTCTGGAATGTGAAGTGCCGGATTTCCGGCCTTGTCCCCAACGTTTCCGTGATCGTCTGCACTGTGCGGGCCCTCAAAATGCACGGCGGGGGTCCGCGGGTTGTTCCTGGCCGGCCCCTCCCCGAAGAGTACAAGCGGGAGAACCTCGCCCTTCTGGAAAAGGGGATCGCGAACCTCCTCCATCACATCGGGATCGTGAAGAAATCCGGGGTGATCCCGGTGGTGTGCATCAACCGTTTTCCCACGGATACCGAGGCCGAGCTTTCCCTCATCCGCCGCGTGGTGGAAAAAGAGGCAGGCGTGCGCTGTGCGGTGGGCGAACACTGGCTCAAAGGAGGGGAAGGGGCTCTGGAGCTCGCGGATGCGGTTTTGGAGGCCTGCGAGGAGCCCGTGGATTTCCGCTTTCTCTACCCCATGGACCTGCCCCTCCGCCAGCGGGTAGAACTCATCGCCCGGGAGATCTACGGCGCGGAAGGCGTGATCTGGGCTCCCGAAGCTGAAGAGAAGGCCAAGGAATTTGAGGCTCCAGAGTTTCGGAACTTCTTCACGATGATGGTGAAAACGCATCTTTCCCTGTCCCATGATCCTCAGCGCAAAGGAGTTCCCAAGGGTTGGTATTTGCCGATTCGGGACGTTTTGGTCTTCAGTGGCGCCCGTTTCCTCTGTCCTGTAGCCGGTGAGATTACGCTTATGCCAGGAACCAGCTCCGATCCAGCCTTCCGCCGTATCGACATCGACGTGGAGACGGGAGAAGTAAAAGGGCTGTTTTAACTATGGCTTTAGCCAGCCCTCCCCAGTATAGAGGTTAAACCGCCGGCCTCTTAGAAAGCCGATGAGGCCCAAGTTATAAGTTCGGGCCAGGTGGATTGCTCCCAAAAGAGCAGCCCCTTGAGAAACAAGGAGGGGAACGCCCGCACGCAAAGCTTTCGCCACCATCTCGGCGGTAACGCGTCCGGTGGTGAAAAGGAGGGTTTCCCCTAAGGGCTGGTCGAGGAGAAAAGCCTTGCCAATGGCTTTATCTACGGCATTATGTCGACCGATATCTTCGCCTACCGCCACAATCCCAAGGCTTTTGTCAAAAATAAAGGCGTAATGGTACGCACCGGTGAGGCGGAATGATCGAATATGCTCGTTGATTTTGCTAGGAATAGAAAGAAGATCCGCAGGGCGGAAAAGGGGCCGCGGGGAAAGAGGGTTGAGGTCCAGAAAGGATGGGGGGTTCTCCGCACAAGAGCTCCAAAACATCTTGTTTTCGGATTTTGACGGTCTCTTAGCCAAGCGCACTTTCGCCCGCGCCACTTCCCCGGGGATTCCCACGGAGAGATCCCATTCTTCTTGGTACTCCAAAACCTCTTCCCTTTTACGCACAAAGCCTTGGCTCAAAAGGTGGCCCAACACGAGGGCTTGGATATCCGCTGGAGTGCAAACGAAGGCGAGTTTCGGACCGTCCTCGATGTGTAGCTCAAGGAGCCCCTCCTCGGCCACTTCGTCCAGCGTTTCTTCCCACTGTGATTGTTTGAAGCGTCGAATTCTTACCTTCCGCAAAGGCGCTCTTTCACCTCCTCCTTGGAGTTCAGGTTCACAAAGGAAAGGCCATTTGGATCGAGTTCCTGGACCTTATCCTCCGGAAGAAAGCTGTGAGGAGCAAAGCGGATGAATTCTTGAACCCCAAGGTTTTCGGAAGCGAGCACCCGGTTCAAAAGGGGAAGGAGGCGTTTGGGATAGATCCCAGGAAAGGGCTCGATCAGACCGTTTCTTACGCATACCGCAATTTTTTCGGCCTGCGAAAGCTCCAAAAGCTTGTGGATGAGCGGGGCCACGAAAAAGGGCATATCGCAGGCTAAGACCAAGGCCAAAGGAGCACGGATGGCGGAAAGGCCCGCGTGAATGCCGGCGAGTGGTCCTCTGTCCGGGAAAACATCCTCCACCACCGGCACCTTAAGCTCAAAAGGAAGGGCGCGTCTTTTTCCTAAAGCCACCACTACTTCCTGAAAGCCCGTGCTTTGAAGGGCTTCGATTTGGCGAAGAAGAAGGGGCTTTCCCTGGAAAACGAGAGTTGCTTTATCCATCCCCATTCTCTTCCCGCGTCCCCCCGCCAGAATGATCGCCGCCGTTTCCATCGCTTAAGGTTATAAACTTGGGAAGGGATAGGCCATGGCCAAATACGAGGAAGAGGGACTTGTGATCACCCAGATCGGTTCCTTGCCTTTAACCGACCCGAAAAAGGCTGTGGAATACAGCCTTCGGCACGACATACCTTTTCTTCCGGAGCTTCCTCTCCTGGGAGAAGGGATGCTTTCGTATATTCGGCGTCCGGGATCCTTGGTTTGCCTTGGGGAATTCAAAAAACACACGTTCACTACCGTTAAAATCCAAGCAGTGGGACCCGCTACCCTCATCCTTTCCGGCTTTCCTCCGGACGAGGCGCTCATCCGTATTTGGCAGCATATCGCAGCTATCCTCGAGGGATTGAAGGCTGAAGAGGTCATTCTCTTTTTGGACGAGCCGGCCCTGGGCCAAGTCGGCTTCGATTACGAGGAATTGTGGCGTGCGCTTTTCCAGGACTTTCCGGTGATAAGAGGGGTGCATGTGTGCGGAAATATGCAATGGGATCGCCTTTTCAAAAGTGACACCATTGACATTATCAGCTTTGACGCCTCCCACTATGACATTACCCTTTATTACCCGCGATACGGAAAACGGATCGCGTGGGGAATCACAAGAGCCGAAGACGTTCGCGATTTTCGCGCGGGCGATCTCCTCACTCCTCCCTGCGGCCTTGCCCCTCCCAAACACACTCCGGATGAGCTGGATGTAGTTCTCAACCTGCTTCGCGCCTGTGCCCAAAAATTTCGGGGGCGCTAATCACTCCAAAATCCTGAGCGTGTCGTCCTTTTCCCTCCATTCGAAGCGACGAACATTGGTAAGCACGATTTCTTCGGAAAAAAGGCGCTTTAGGCGCAGGGTGCCCTCATCATAATGGAATTCCACAACTTCCTCAGCCACCGTTTCTTCGCCCCGCTTCACCACAATGGCACACATTTTTCCTCCTTTTTATGCATACATGGGCGCTGGGAGCTTCAAGGCATGGCGTTTGCGCTCAATGTGCTCAAGCATGAGATGCGCAGCCTTTATGGGATCCGGCTCAAACGCGAACTTCCCGCCCACCAGCTTTTCCACCTCTTCCGTAAGAAATCGGGTGAGGTTCTCCGAAGCCTCTATGGGGAAAGGATTTCCCAGCACCGTAAACACCCCAGAGGCTACGAAATAGAAAGCGATAGCCACAGCCTTTTCCGACATCCATTCCGGCGCGGCTCCCGCGGCGGGGATTTCGGAGATGTCCTCCCCAAGCCCGCCTTCCTGGACGATATTGGCAAGGGCGATAAGGATGCGGGAGTTATCTACACAGGAGCCCAAATGTAAAACCGGTGGGATTCCTACAGCCTCGCAGATTTCCTGTAACCCCTTTCCCGCGAGGTCAAACGCCGCTTCCGGTCGCAGAAGCCCGGCTTTGGCATCCGCGATGGCCGCGCATCCCGTGGTCACCACCAACACGTCGTTTTTGATGAGCTCTTTGGCCATCTCCACGTGGGCGAAATCTTGGGTGATTTTGGGGTTGTTGCACCCCACGATCCCGGCGATGCCCCGTAACCTTCCATCGATGATGGCGTCATTCAAGGGGCGGTAGGTGGCGCGCAAGCGGCCACCGAGGAAGTAGAATACGGATTCCGCGGTGAAGCCAGCGATGAGGTCCATAGCTTCTTTGGGGATGTAAATTTTGCCGTTGCGGCGGGAAAAATTTTCAATTCCCATTCGTACAATTTCTTTGGCCACTTCCAGGGCGCGCTCCTCTGCGAATTCCAGATGCTCCGCGCCCGGGATCTTCGCCTTCGGGGAGGTGGTCACTAGGAGGGTGTGGAAATGTCTCACCAGGTCCGCAAGGGCGGGCATGATGCACTGCACATCCACCACCATGAGGTCCACGGCACCGGTCATCACCGCGAGCTCCTGGTGGAGGAAATTCCCAGCCACGGGAATTCCGTGACGCATGAGAATTTCATTGGCTGTGCAGCAAATCCCAGCAATATTGATTCCGTCCGCTCCTTTTGCCCGAGCTAGCCTTTGGAGCTCCGGATCCTGCGCGGCCAAAACCACCATCTCCGAGAGGGTGGGCTCATGGCCGTGGACCACGATGTTCACCGCCCGCGGATTGAGGACCCCGAGGTTCACCTTGGCCCGCAACGGATTGGGCGTGCCAAAAAGAATGTCCTGAAGCTCGGTGGCGATCATGGAGCCCCCCCAGCCGTCGGCAAGCGCACAGCGCATCCCCTGAAGGATGATGTTCTTATAGTCTGCATCAACACCAATGCTCGTCCGGTGCAGCACTTCCACGATTTCCCGGTCAATCCCGCGGGGCATGATCCCCAGCTTTCGCCAGCGCTCCACACGGGTTTCCGGAGCCCGCAAGGCCAACTTTAGCTCCCCCTCCTGTCGGCCGAACTCCGCTAAACATTTTTCCGCAACCTCTTTAGCCAAAGACAAGTCGTCCTTACCCGCGAGCTCTACCCCCAAAGAGTAGGCCACACGCCGGAGTTTCACCGGATCCTTAATGGAGTAATCGCTGTTTTGGCTCGCGAGGAGAAGGGTGTGGGCCACGTCCCTGCCGTGGTCGGAGTGGGCCGCAGCGCCGGCCGCGATCATGCGGGCCAAGTTGCGGGCGGCGATGGTGTCCACGCTTGCTCCGCACACCCCACGGGAGGCTTTCTTTTCCACAATGCGACATGGCCCCATTACGCATATCCGACAACAAAGGCCGCTTGCACCGAACCGGCACTGCGGCTTTTGTGCTTCCCACCGGTCCCAGGCCGTTTCCATCCCTAAGTCCTGGGCCACCCTCAGCATTTCCTGTGCCGCCCGATCCGCGCTCCTTTCCATCACTTGCCTCCTTTGGCCCGCCTCAGGCTCCAAACTTTCAGGTAGTCATCTGAATAGATTTCTTTGTTGAGGATAAGCTCGGCGGTAGCGATGGCCGCGCGAAGTTCTGGATCAAGCACGTTACAGATCGCTGCATCCAGTCCAGCCGCCATGGCCATCACCACAAAAGTCCTAGCAATAAGGCTTTTTTCTTTGGTTTGAGAGCAAATATTCGAAAGCCCAACGGAAATGTGGGGCGGTGGATCCGAAAGTATGCGGTACTCCCGAATCGCCTCCAAAACCTTAATCGCTTGGTCCTGCATGAACCGGAGGGGCATGAGGACAGGGTCTAGGAAGATCCGGTCCGGGGTAAGCCCCGCTTCTGTGGCGGCCATAAAAATTTTCGCGCCCAGCTCCACCCGCCGCTCCACGTCCTGGGGGCTTCCTCGCTCGTCCTGGGCCACGCCGATCACGGCTGCCTGAAACTTCACTGCCAAAGGCAAGATTTTTTCGAGCTTTTCGTCCTCAGCGGTGGTGGAGTTCACGATGGCTGGCCGGCCATCCAGGGCTTCGAGCCCAGCCCGCAAAACGTCTGGGTGGTTACTGTCGATACAAAGCGGCGTAGACACCGTTTCCTGAACCACTTCCACCAGCCAGGCCATATCCGCGGGATTTTTGGAAACCGCACCGATGTTGAGATCAAGATAATCTGCGCCGCAAGTGGCCTGCTCTCGAGCCCAGTGCCGAACCGGCTCGGGATCGTGGGTGCGGATGGCCCGGCCGATGTCCTTAAACCCCGCGTTAATTCTCTCCCCAATAAGGATCATCCCTTTCCTCCTGCCATAAGGGTGCGAATCATTTTTTTCACCGCCTGCACGGCCCGCGGGTGGCGCATCACGAGGATGTCCGCCCCGGCAAGAAGGTAGACGTAAGCCGTGGTGGCCTCCCAAAGGGGCCCGCGAAGCCGTTCATCGCCCCATTTGGGTTGCTCATCCTTTGTGGCCCGGGCCTCCTTGACCGCCCACGCTTCCGCTCCTATATCGCAAAGGATGGGTTGGGCCAAAAGCTTGTCTCCGCCTAGCCCGGCAAGCCGCGTCCGTTCCATAATGGAATACACGTATTCGATTCCGTAGCCGAGGGCCCCCGTGGAGGGATAAATCACCAGATCCTCCAGGGGAAAGCCCGCATCCAGAGCTAGAATGTTTACCTGCTTGGCGATGTTGATGTCCACTGGAGATTCTGCGATGAGTTTGTGCTTATAGGCGGTGGCCACGGCCACCAGGGTCTTGTAGTTGTCCTGGGTGATGGTGCCGAGGAGGCAATTCTCTCCGGCGGCAGCTTCTCCTACAACAGGGAAGACCTCGTTGTCCTTTTCGGGGTTTCCGCAGCCCCAAATGATGAGGGGCACCCCTACGGCGCGGAGGACCTCCTTGACCACGGCCGCGGCCTCCGCAGGGCTGCGGTTTTCTCCGGATGGATCACAGCCCACCAATCGCAGGCAGATGAGGTCTGCTTCGTATTCCTCTACGCATTTTTTCGCCCATTCGCTTGGAGAAGAAAAGACATCGGAAAAAGGCTCGCGTACCGGGGCCGGCCAATCCTCAGGAGGGATGTCCCAAACCTCCATGGCCACGACCGGGGGGTTGGGGATTTCTCCGTCGAAGTGGTGGAAAGGAAGGGCCCGCTCTCCGCCCACGGTAACCACAGAGGTTCGGGTACCGCCTTCCTTCGGGGTGGCGCCAAGCCGCACGGTATAAATCGCCTGGGGGGAGCTCTCACGCACGTCAGGAATTTCCATTACCCCTCCTTTTCAGGATCTCTTCTAGCAGCCGATTTACCGCCAGGCGGGCCGGGGAATGGCGGGGGAGCTCCCGCAGGGGCCGGCCGCCTGCCCACAACCTCTCCACTTCCGCATCATAAGGAATCTTGCCCAACACGGGAATGCCCACGTCCACCGGGAGATCCGCGTCCACCTTGTTCAGGACCAAAAAAGTTTGGGAAATGTGAAGCTTGAGCTCCTTAGCGATCCCTGAGATTCTCTGGGCTGCGCGCAGGGAGACGGGGTTGGGCTCGGCCACGATGAGGAGGACGTCCACATCCTGGGTGGTACGGCGGGAAAGGTGTTCCATGCCCGCCTCATTGTCCAAAACCACATACCGGTAGTTCCTGCGCAAAGCCTCCACACAGCGCCGAAGTACATGGTTGACCATGCAGTAGCAACGGGGTCCCTCTCCGTGACCCATTACCAAAAGATCCACGCCCTCCCCCTCGGCCAAGCACTCATAGAGCCCCATTTCCAACAACTGGTCCTTGCTGATCCCCGGTGGAAGATCTGCGATTTTCTCCAAAAGCTCGTCGCGCATTTGGCCGATGGTACGGCGGACAGGGATTCCCAGGGCCTCGCCCAAATTGGAATTCGGATCGGCGTCCACGGCCAAAACCGGCCCTCGCTCCCGCAGCTCCTCCACCAAAAGCGCGGCCAGTGTGGTCTTGCCGGTCCCCCCTTTCCCCGCCACGGCCAAGGTGAACGGAGTGAGGAGGGACGAAGGATGAGGGAAAGAGGATTGGGTTAAGGAAGGGTTAGGGATAGCCCGGCGGCCTTCCATTGCGCGTCACCCCTCGCTTTTTAAGAGCTGAGCTATGCGGGGAAAACGGGAGAGATCGGTATGGGGGAGGAACTTGGCGGCGAGGAACTCTTGGTAGTAGTAGGGGCAACTGGCCAAATCATAATAGGTAACGCGTTCCGCGATTTTCTGGGCTTCTTCCATGGCGGCTTGGGAAAGAAGGGCCATTTTTGCTCCCGTCAGCGAGGTATTTCCCAAAAATTTAATGCGCTCGAGCGGAACGTCGGGGATGAGCCCCAACGTTACGGCGCTTTGGAGGTCCAAGTGGCTGCCGAACGCGCCGGCAATGTACACCCGTGATACGTCCTCCATGCTCACGCCCGTTTCCCGGAGGAGCACGGAGATCCCCGCGTAAATCGCGGCTTTTGCGCAAAGGATGTTTTCAATGTCCCGCTGAGTGATAAAAATGTCCCTTTCCGCTAAGCCCTCAGGAACGAGGAGGAAGGCGGGCTCTCCATGGTATTCGGTAACAAATTCGCCACGGGATTGAAGCCGGCCGGCCCGGTCAATATGTCCGGCCCGAAACATTTCTGCCACGGCGTCAATGAGCCCTGAGCCGCATAGCCCCTTGGCGGGGACGTTTCCCACCGTTTCATAGGAAACGCCGGCTGGGGTAAGACGGACCTTATGGATGGCCCCGCGGGAAGCGCGCATCCCGCAGGCAACCCCTGTGCCCTCAAAGGCTGGGCCCGCGGAGGCCGAGGCCGCCACCAGCCAGTCGCGGCATCCCAGAACGATTTCCCCGTTCGTGCCAATGTCCACAAAGAGGATGAGCTGAGCGGAGCGATGAATGCCGGATGCGAGGATTCCCGCGGTGATATCCCCGCCCACCCAACCGCCGATTCCCGGCATGGTGTAAAGAAGGCCCCGGGGGTTAATGTGAATCCCCACCTCCGCTGCGCGCACGGGCGGAGGGCGCAGGGCCGCCGCCACATACGGGTTTTTCCGCAAGGTCGAGGAGGGAAGCCCCAAGAGGAAATGGGTCATAGCTGTGTTTCCCGCGCACAGCACCGCCACCACATCCGAAAGCTTCACCCCTTGCCGTTCCACCATGAGGGAGATGAGGTCGTTTATGTCCTCCACCACCAGGGCCTGGAGCTTTTCCGTTCCTTCCCGTTCGGCCGCGAGGATGCGGCGGGTAACTTCCGCACCGAAAACTCTCTGGGAGTTGTATTTAGCTTCGGCATCCAGCGTGCGGCCGCTTGGGAGGTGCAAAAGGTGGGCGACCACCGTGGAGGTTCCCACATCCACCGCCACTCCGTAGGCCTCTTTTGTGCGATCCCCCTCTTCCACCTGCAAAAGTTCCACGGTCCCCCCGCGGCGCGCCAACGTCGCAGTGACTTGGAATTTCGCTTTCCTTAAGGTCTCCGGAAGGGCGCGCAAAACTTTAAGACCGGCTTGAAGGACAGGAGCATCCCAACGTTTTTGGATTTCACGGAAAACCCGTTCCTGATCGCCTATGTTGTCCTCCAAGGAGGGTGGGGGAAGGGAAAGGTACATTTTTTGCACGAGGGGATCGAGGCGAAAAGGCGGAGCATGAGCTTCTGGAGCGAGGAACTCCCGGGCGTCCAGATCCGGGGTGGGCCGCTCGACCAAAGTCTCTCGGGGAACCTCCACCACCACTTCGCCCATCACCCGGGCCTGACAGGCCAAAACGTAACCGGCCTTCACCTCTTCGGGGGAAAGGAGAAGGGTGGGGCTTGTTTCCACTTGGCCCTCTTGGACGCGGAGGCGACAACGCCCGCAAATACCCTCTCCTCCGCACAAGCTTTGCAGGGCTAACCCCGCTTCCCTGGCCGCCGAAAGGAGGGTTGTCCCAAGAGGAACGACCACCTCCTTTCCTTCCGGCAAAAAAAGAACGCGCGCCTGGGAAGAGGACAGGGAGGGAGAGAGGACGCCCTTTTCCCGGCGTTTTTGGTTGTTCCTCATCCTGGGCTTGAAACCTGCTGGCGGAGGAAGGCCGGGATGCCTGCGGCGTCCTCCGGCCCCACAATCACTTCCCAGCCCGTCTCGTCCTCGATCTCGGCCTTCAGCTGGGCCACAAGGCCAGGGATGATAATCCTTTTGTGCCGCACCTTTTCCATGATGCCGTACTCGCGCAGCGCTTTCACGATCTTTTCCGCGGTAAAACGATCGTCAGCGTAGGCATTCAGCACCCCCAACCCACCGGTATCGATCACCGCTATGTAAGCGGGCACCTTGCTCCGCTCCACCTCGCCCTCCACGGTGAAATAGGTGAGGGCGAAGTTGGTGGTGACCAATACCGGCGAGTCCGGGCCGGGGTTGCCCACCTCATACACCTTGGCCTCGATGGCCAAGGGCACCTGCGGGTCGGTGTAGATGTTTTGACGCACAGTAAGAAGGGCAAGGAGGAGCTCAGGGCTCGCTTTGGGAAGGATCACAACCTGCGCGTATTTGCAGATGTACGCTGTGCCTTGAGCTGCGAGCTCGAACGGATCCTCCCCATGGACGAAAGCCAGGGTGGGATAGCCCACGGGCCGGAAAACTTTTTTCAACGCGAGGCGGCGGAGAAAGATCAGGGCCTTAAGGGTTCCGTAAAAGTCGGAGGTCCCCGGGTCCAAAAGGAGATCTTCCACACCCAATTCCCGGATTTTGGGGGTAAGGGAACTTATCCCCTCGATGCCGTTGGCCCGCACCCCCAAAACACAGCCGTGCTCTTTGGCCAAAGAGGCCATCTCTTGCCAGTTCTCCGGGGTAGCGGGATAGAGCACCGGCCGGGCATCGGCCAAAGATTCCAAAGCGCGCTGGGCTACCTCAGGTCGCTCACAGATAAGAAAAAGGGGAAGATCCGTATTTTCCCGGGCTACCTCCACAGCTCGCTTGAAATCGCCGCCGCGGTGCTCCAACACCACGAGGTTCACCCCAATTTCCTGCCCAATCCGAACAAACTGGAGCGCTGTAATTTCCCGAACGCGCTTGGCGAGCTCCTCTTCGGGAAGATCATCCTGTACGGTGACACCGATGGCGCATGGGCGGTGGAATTTCTCCTCATGGCGGAAGAGCACGGTTTCTCCACCTACCGCGATGGCCCGGGGGCCCTGGCCGATTTGGACCGTGCGCATGGGAGGAGCCTGGGCCTCGCCCAGTGCTTCTTTTGCGGCCTGGGAAACGTGGGGGCACTGGTCCAAGGCGGCCCGTTTGGCCGCCACCTGCATGGCGAAGGCCATGCACGTGGAGAAGCCGCAGTCCCCGCAGTTCGTGCGCGGGAGAAGCTTATAGACGTCCAGCCCCGTTAGTTTTTTCATCTCTCCTCCCTTCACAAGAGGGCTTCCATCTCCAGGGCCGGGTGCTTCACGCGTTCCAAATACGCAAGGAGCTCGTCGAGGGTACGGGCATCCTCCTCTGTAGCGATCTTGTCCAAGAAATCCGGCTCACCTATCTCCGCGAGCCTCTGGGCCAACCTGGGCCGGATTTCCTCCAGGAGTTCCTTGGGCATCCATACCACCCGTTTGATCCCGCCCTCTGCGGAGATGAACTTTTTGCTGGTGATATAGAGTTTCCCAATCCCCAGGAACCCGGGCATCTGAACCCCACCCCCAATTTGACCGGCCATGGTGGAGAAGGTCATGCCAATGGGGGTTTCTCCCACGTACTCCCGATTCACGATCATGACTCCGTTGGCCTCCGGCAACACGGCAACAATGCACTCAAAACAGCCGCAGGAGGTTTGAGGATCTTGCAGGATGGAGTACATGGAGACCCGTTCCACGTTCCCCCGGGAGGCTTGGCGCACGAATTCGTTCACCCCTTTCCACTGCCCAAGGATCGGATCCAGGACCTCGCCCTTCTTGATGGGCTGGTTCGGGCCGTGGGGGTCCATTTCGTGGGATGCCGCGCAATCCAGCCACGTATAGGCTCCGCAAAGCCCTAACCGCTCCGGGGTCACCACGCACACGTGGTTGGGCGCATAGCTTTGGCAAAGGGTGCAGGAATAAAACAGGTCCACATCTTCATCGGTCATGCCCATGACCCGCGCGTCCCGCTGGCGGTAGACCTCCCGGGCTTCCCGGAGCCTTTTTTCCACTTCCTCCGGATCGGTGATCAGGGTGACCTGAACCTTGTCCACGATGGCGCCGAAGTCCTCCTTGAACTTGGCCACAAGGACCGTGCCGTAGTGTTTGAGGCGAAAGCCTTTTTGGAAGGCCTCTTTGCTTATGCGGATCCAGGGAATGTCCCGTTGCCCGATGTGCATGACCCCGTTGATACAGGAGATGAAGTGGTGGATGCGGCGTTCCAAAACGGGTTCAAAATCGGGTTTGAGGTGGCGGCCGGCCACCTCCACGATGACCCCAAGGGGCATGGCCCCACCCTCTTGGGCCTGGTCGATGTCCGGACCGATAAGCTCAATTCTTCCATCCTCCACCTCGGACATCGGTTTTGCCAAAAGCAGCTCAAAGGCTTGGGAGAATTTTCCACCGAACTCCACAAAAAGGTTCTCCTTGCGGACCCGCTCCCCTTCAAACCCCGCGCCGTACGGGACAGGAATGGGGATCTTGGAGACCTTGATCTTGAGGCCGCGGACCTCGCAGGCCTTGGGGACCAATTGATCGCGGGGGATCCCGGAAACCACGTGTTCGTAAGTACAGATCCCGCGGGGCAAGATCTGGGGGATGGGGACATCGGCGATCACGGGAAAGCCGAAGTTAATGGCCCCAGCGGCGGCAGCGTATTTTTCGTCGGTGAGAAGCTGGCCATCCTTTTCCCCGGGTTCAAAATCCGCGCCCAGCGCCAGGACAAAGGCATGGACCCTTTCCTTGTTATAAAGGAGGATTTTGCGGGCGGCCTCGAAATCCCCGGGTTTGATGCCGCCGAAGGTCATGGCTGCCCGCGCCGCAAAGTTCAGGGCATGCACCGCTGCGGACGTATCCTTTCCATAGGGCACAAGGAAAGTGTCCCAGTTCATTTCAATGCCGGCCTCTGCCAGCTGCTCGGCCATGGAGACCCCGCGGGTATGGGAAGCCATGAACACAAGGATGTTGCGCTCCTGAAGGGCCCTTGCCAGCTCCACCGCTTCCTCTACCGTGGGCAGTGCCCCCACACACGCGGCAAATCCGGGCATGCGGCCATCCACCAGTTTTATCCCTTGGGTGCGAAGGATCGTATCATCGGTGAATCCTAGCCAAATCCCTTTTGGTTCCTCGCCACGGAGATATTTGAGGGCTTCGATAATCTCCTGGGCAATAAGCGCAGCTACCCCAGCGTCCAAAGCCGGACCCAAATAGGGAAGCCACAGGCGATCCTCTGGAATTGGCGGGAGGAAGGATTTCGCTACCTCCAAGGCCCTCTGGGCATCCGCCAAGGTTTTCACCTCGATCCCCGTGAGGGCAAGGATTAAAGGAAGGTAGTAGGCCGTGTTGGGGAAACCGATTTTCTTTTGGGGGCCGTAAGCCTCAATGGCTTCGTTCAGTTCTTTCTCCGCCTGCCCAACGTAAAAATGTGCTCCCCGAATGGCCGCCCGCGCAATGATTCTGGACATCCACCCCCCTTTCCCAGCTTATGTTACAACGCTTGCTTTTCCCCCAAAAGTTCTTCCAGCCGACGCCAAAGTTTCTCTGTTTCCGGAACCTGTGGCACGGGCCTTCCTTTGCGCCCCGCTTCCGCCACCGCCAAGGAAAAGGGAAGGACTCCAAGGAGGGGAAGCCCTCGGGGCAGGCGCTGCGCAAATTCTCTTTCGTCTTCCTCAATCTTGTTTCCCACGATGAGGATGCGGGGGATCCCAATTTGGTGGGCCAATTTTTCCATATGCTCGGCAGCGCTGATGCTTCGGAAATCTGGATCTACCACGACCAAAAGGGCGTCCACCCCTTGGGCGGTGGCCCTCCCTAGGTGTTCCACCCCGGCCTCGAGATCCACGATAACCGTTTCCCCGGCTTCCAGGACGAGGTGTCGGAGGAGGCCACGCAAAAGGGCGTTCGCGGGGCAAGCGCAACCCGCGCCGCCGGCGCGGATACCTCCCATCACCAAAACCTTGATCCCGTCCTTTTCCACCCCGTATTTCTCAACCAGATCCTCCACGAAGGGGTTAAGCTTGATGATCCCTTGGCCCACGCGTTCAGCTAAAAGCTCAAAATTCTCCAAAAGCGGCGCAGGAGGGGGGTTTATGCCGAGGGTCTGAGCCAAGGTGGGATGGGGGTCTGCGTCCACGGCCACCACGCGATAGCCCCGGCTGGCTGCGGCACGAGCGAGAAGAGCGGCAACCGTGGTTTTGCCTACCCCGCCCTTTCCCGCTACCGCCAATTTCATCCCGCTCCCAGCTTGATCAGCCACCGACAAAGCAATCTCCCCACAATGGCTAACCCCTCGGCCGGCAAAAGCTTGGCCGCATGGGCATCAAACAGGACCACCGCCTTGGGCGGGATTCCTTCCTCCCCTTCCCACCACACTACTGCAAGAAGAAGGTGGGGAAGGGCGCGAAAGGCATAGCCGGCATCGCCAAACGGGATGGGAATACCACCGGCGGTCTCTGCCGCCTTTTTGAATGCGGGGAATGTAAGCCGCCGCACCAGTTCGTCGCCGCTATAGCTTTGAAAGGCCTGCGCATAAAAGGCCCCGTGAGGAAGGTCGCCAAACCCCACCCAACTTCCGCTGGGCGGCGTTCCGTCAGAATTGACAAGGTAATCAAAAAGGATGGCCTGTACCTCTTCCGGTGCGGGCTTTCCTTGAGGGTCCAGGAGAAGGAGATCGGGTGTAAGGAGATATGTTTTGCCCAAAAACTCCAATTCCAGCCCCCTTTCTTTTGGGAGAGCTCCGCTTCGGCGCGCCAGCTCCGCAGCGGGTAGACGAGCCAAAACCCCTTTGGCCTCAGAAATGCGAGGGATAAGCGACTTCCTCCAAGCTTCCACCGCCTCTAACATGGCCTCTTCGCTATAATACCGAAAAAGGGGGAAAGGTGTCGGCCAAGATCATTTCTGGAAGGGAAATAGCTGCCCAAGTCCATTCCGAGATCCGGGAGCGCGTGGAAGCCCTAAAATCTCAGGGTATTACCCCGCATTTGGTCATGATCCGGGTGGGTGAGGACCCCGCCTCCGTCTCGTACATGAAGCAAAAGGAGAAGAGCGCTGAAGAGGTGGGAATTTCCTCGGAGACCGTGGTGTTTCCCGAGGAGACACAGGAAGAAAAGCTTTTGGCGAAAATTTACGAACTTAACCGCGACCCCAAGGTACACGGGATCATCGTGCAGCTTCCCCTTCCTCTTCACATTGATCCAAGGAAAGTGGTGGAGGCCATTGATCCCCTAAAGGATGTGGACTGCTTTCATCCCCTGAACGTCGGGAAGCTCCTTTTGGGCGAGCCCTATCTTTTGCCGTGCACTCCCCACGGGGTTTGGCAGCTTCTTTTGCGTTCCGGGTATTCTCCGGAAGGAAAACACGTAGTGATCTGCGGCCGCAGCAACATTAATGGAAAGCCCCTTTTTGCCATCCTCATCCAAAAAAAGGCTGGTGCCAATGCCACTGTCACCGTGTGTCACACAGGAACGCGTAACCTTCCCGAACTAACTCGGCAGGCGGACATCCTCATTGCTGCCATGGGAAAACCGTGCGCCATCACTGCCGACATGGTGCGGGAGGGTGCAGTGGTCATCGATGTGGGAGTGAATCGTGTTCCGGACCCCACAAAGAAGGCGGGCTTCCGGCTTGTTGGGGATACAGATTTTGAAGCCCTCGTACCGAAAGTGGAGGCCATCACCCCTGTTCCCGGTGGGGTGGGGCCGATGACCGTGGCCATGCTCCTTTGGAATACCGTGGTCGCTGCGGAAACCCAAAAAGCTTTGGGGAGGTGCTAAATGAAAAGGCTCACCCTCCTTATCCTCCTGGGAGTGGCCCTTTTGGGTCAGGCTTTCCCCGTAAGCGTTACGGATGATCGGGGAAAGGAAATCCTGATCCCAAAAGAACCTAATCGCTTGGTGGTTCTTCTCCCCCTTTATGGGCAAATCCTCGTGGACTTGGAGTTGGAGGGGAAAATCGTGGGTGTAGCGGCCTCCCCGGACAACCCGGCCGAGCTTTCAAGGCTTCCCCAGGTGGGACCATCTTTTGCTCCCTCCTTGGAGGCCATTTTGGCGTTAGCGCCTGATCTGGTTTTGGGTGGGTGGGGCGAAATCCGGGAACGCCTGGAAGCCCTGGGCATCGTGGTCCTCACCGTCGGCGGTCCGGAGGGGTGGATCCGCGGGATTCTCGACGTCCTCGAGGCGATTCGCGCCGTAGGCCAGGCCGTGGGCGCGGAGGAAAAGGCTGAACGAATGATCGGGAGAATCTGCGAGGACATTGTGCGCGTGGAGGCCCAGATCTTGGGAAAGCCCAGGGTCCCCGCGGCTTTCCTTTACCTCCTTGCTTTGGATTCCCCCGCCTACGTGGCCGGTGTTGGAACCCCTGAGCATGAGCTCCTTCTTCGGGCCGGGGGCGAGAACGTGTTTTCCGACATCCTCGGCTATGCCCAAGTGAGCCTGGAAGAACTCCTTGTGCGGGACCCCGCGGTGGTTTTCACGGATCCGGCTCAGGTGGGAAACGTTTTGGAAAGCCCAATCCTTGCCAAAATTTCCGCGGTCAAGGAAGGACGGGTTTACGGCCTTTTTGCTTCCGATATAACTTCCACCCGCGTGGCTGAAACCCTGCGGAAATTGGCGCAACTTCTTCATCCTGAGGCTTTCCGCTAGCGCGTGCTTTACAAAGTCTCCCCTTTTCGAAAAACCGTCACTCACCACCTGTTACTGTTCACCCTTCTTTCTGCTCTCAGTTTAGGAAGCGTTTTGGCTGCGGTTTTCCTCGGGCCTGCCCCCCTTTCTTTCTCTCAGGTGGTTGCAGCCCTTTTGGGAAAAGGCGAGGACAAAGCGAGGATCATTGTTTGGGAGCTGCGTTTTCCTCGGGCCAGTCTGGGTTTTCTTGCGGGTGCCGCGCTGAGCCTTTCCGGAGCGGTCATGCAGGGCGTTTTTCGCAATCCCTTGGCCTCGCCCTATGTTTTGGGCGTGGCCGCGGGATCCACCGCTGGAGCGGCCGCGGCGGTGGCCTTCGGGCCCAGCTTTTTTCCCAGGCCGATGGCAGCCTTTTTGGGCGGGATCTGCGCAGCTTTTTTGGTGTGGAAGCTTGGGCGCACGGAGCTCGGGCTCATCTTGGCAGGCATTGCTCTCTCCTCCCTCTTTTCTGCGGCCACCTCCTTTCTTCTTTTCTTGACCGCCGGGAATCGAAGGCTCGAGGAAATCCTGTTTTGGACCATGGGGGGCCTTTCGCGGGCGACCTGGCCGGATGTGCGCCTTCTCGCACCGATTGTGGCTGGAGGAACGCTTCTCCTTTGGGCCTGGGCTCGTCGTCTGGATGCGCTGAGTCTCGGCGAAGAGAGCGCCCGTTTCCTGGGTTTGGAACCTCGAGCCTTACGCCGCATCCTTTTAGGTGGAGCTGTGCTCTTGACGGCCTCCACGGTCTCCCTTACTGGGACCATCGGTTTTGTGGGGTTGATCGTGCCTCATATGATGCGGCTGGTTTTGGGGCCAGGTCACAGAAAGCTCCTTCCCTCTTCGGCCCTGGCAGGTGGGGTTTTCTTAGTTTGGGCTGACGTTTTTGCCCGGTTGGTCCTCGCTCCCGCGGAACTTCCCGTGGGGGTGGTTACCGCCCTTGTGGGCGTCCCTTTTTTCCTCTTCCTTTTGCGGAGGGCTCGATGAGGCTCCGGGTGTGTGAGCTTTCGGTGGGATATGGTAAGCGAATCGTTTTGGAAGGGGTGGATCTGGAACTTAATCCGGGTGAAATCCTGGGAATCATTGGGCCTAACGGCGCAGGAAAGACCACCCTTCTGCGGGCTATGGCCGGGGCCCTGCGGCCCCAGGGTGGGGCGATTTACCTCGATGGTCAAGCTTTGAGCAAACTCTCCGCCCGCGATTTGGCTCGGCGGATGGCCGTGGTTTCTCAGGTTCCCACCGTTAGTTTGGATTTTCGCGTGCGGGAGTTGGTGGAGCTTGGGAGGCTTCCGCATCTTCGGCCGCCGGATCACCTGGGCCCCGCGGATCGGAACGCCGTAGAGAGGGCTCTGCGATTGACCGGTCTTGAGGAGCTTGCGGATCGGCCCATTTCTTCCCTTTCCGGAGGGGAGCGGCAGCGGGTCTTTTTGGCCATGGCCTTGGCGCAAGAGCCCCGAATCCTCCTTTTGGACGAGCCCGTAGTTCATTTGGATGTGCGGTATCAGCTGGAGTTCCTGAATAGGGTTCGAAAACTCTCACAGGAGGGCTTAGCGGTGGCCATGGCGCTCCATGATCTCAACCTTGCTTCCCGTTTTTCCGATCGTCTTCTCCTTTTGGGTCAAGGCCGCGTCTTAGCCCAAGGCCGCCCGGAAGAGGTCTTGGTTCCCGAGCTTTTGGAGCAAGCGTTTGGAGTCACGTCTTGGGTCTTCATCCACCCCGTTACGGGCCGGCCCTGGGTGGAGTTCTCCCTTCCTTCCGCCGATCCTTGAGATCGAAACCGTCCCGGCTACCATTTTCTTTTGGCAATTTACGGAAGGAAAGGAGGGCGAGTGACGCGCTGGGTTGTTCCTGACCCCAAGAAGGAAAACTGGTATTGGCCAAGCGAAGAGATGAAGAAACGGGCGTGGGTCTCAGACCCCAACATCTACGCCGAGGCTGCCGCGGACCCCGTGGCGTTCTGGGCAAAAAGGGCAGAAGAGATTGTCTGGTTCGAAAAATGGAAGGAGACGTACATTGACGAGCCCTACGCCTACAAATGGTTCGTGGGCGGGAAGCTCAACATTTCCTATAACTCCCTCGATCGCCACGTGGAGGCTGGAAAAGGCGAGAAAGTGGCCCTCATTTGGGAGCCCGAGCCCCCAAATGAACCTAACCGCATCCTCACCTACAAAGATCTTTTGGCCGAGGTTTCTCGACTCGCCAATGCCCTAAAGAGGCTGGGCATAAAGAAAGGCGATCGGGTGGGAATTTACCTTCCCATGATTCCCGAGGCCGTGATCGCCATGCAGGCCTGCGTGCGCATCGGAGCCGTGCATACCGTGGTTTTCTCCGCGTTCTCTGCGGAATCCCTCCGCGACCGGCTCCTCGACTCGGGAGCGCGGCTTCTCATCACTGCGGATGGTTACTGGCGCCGCGGAAAGCTCGTGGACCTCAAGCCTCAAGCCGACCAAGCCCTTGCGGGAACGAAAGTGGAAAAGGTCATCGTGGTCCGGAGGACCGGCCACCAAATTCCCATGGATCCGAGGAGGGACATTTGGTATCACGAGCTCGTTCGGGGCGAGAAGGACTTCTGTCCGGCCGAGCCCCTCGATAGCGAGGACCTCGCCTTCATCCTCTACACCTCGGGCACTACGGGGAAACCCAAGGGCGTGATGCACACCACCGGCGGATATGCGGTCCAGGTCTATACCACCTGCAAATGGGACTTCAACCTCCACGAAGACGACATCCACTGGTGTACCGCGGACGTGGGCTGGATTACCGGCCACTCTTACCTCAACTATGGGCCGCTCATGAACGGGGTCGCTACCGTCGTTTATGAGGGTTCCCCAGACTATCCGGATTTCGGCCGCATGTGGCAGATCATCGAAAAGCACAAGGTCACGGTCTACTACACTGCGCCCACGGCCATCCGCATGCACGTGAAATGGGGCGATGAGTGGCCCAAGAAGTACGATCTTTCCTCCCTCAGGATCCTCGGCACCGTAGGCGAGCCCATCAACGAGGAAGCTTGGCTTTGGTACTTTAAACTCATCGGCGGCGAGCGCTGTCCCATTATCGACACCTGGTGGCAAACGGAGACCGGCGCCACCTGTGTTCAGGCCCTGCCGGGAATTGGACCGTTCATCCCCACTGTGGCGGGAAGGCCCTTTCCAGGGATCAAGGCCAAGATCGTGGATGCGGGTGGACAGCCGGTGAAGGTGGGCGAGGGCGGTTATCTTGTCATTGAGCCGCCGTTCCCGCCAGCCCTCACCCGCGGCCTTTACGGTGACCCGGAGAAATTCAAGGCCACCTATTTCGGCGAGTTCGGGCCAAGGCTTTACTTCACAAAAGATGGCGCCCGCATGGATGAAATGGGCAATATCCGCATCACCGGCCGCGTGGACGACGTGATGAACGTGGCCGGACACCGCTTGGCCACAGC
>Ga0272445_1000594_pt1 | contig 32998 bp, 31 predicted proteins | sample YNPCB0031_FD_194404 | JGI IMG/M metagenome (GOLD analysis project Ga0272445, IMG submission 194404) | Hot spring sediment microbial communities from Yellowstone National Park, WY, United States - YNP-CB-003-1 | ecosystem: Environmental > Aquatic > Thermal springs > Hot (42-90C) > Sediment... | reverse complement strand
AAGCTCCTCCAGAAGATGAAGGTTTAGGAATTATTAGGATTTCCCGTGATAAAATGCTTGAGGGGGGTTTTAAGCTTGGAATGAGGGTTCTCGTAGATAAATCATGGATTAAATCATTAAAGCTTACACTACTTGCTAAATACAAGCCTGAAGCCATTGAAATTGAGGCTCCTGAACTAGTATCTGAAGAGGAGGAGGTAGTTAAGAGTAAGCAGTTTAAAAAGAGCTCTAGAAAAAATGCTTAACACTTTTCAGATCTACTCTATGAGGTTCTATACTTCACAATATGATGTATTAGATGGTTATTTTAGTTTCGTGTAGTATCTCTCTAATTTTCCTCAATTCGATGACATGCTTACTTAATGCTTTAGGTAATTCCCTCAAATCCCCCTCCCTCCTCCTTACATATGCTCCAACAGCTATTAACATAGCCCCCATAACATCACTTATAAATGGTTCAGGTATGCCAGCTATACAGAAAACACCTGCCCTTATGAGTTTATCACCTACACCATTCCTACACATCATCCCTTTCACACATCTAATGTTTCTATGCATTTCCCTTATGGTGTTACCTACTGAGTTATAGGTATTTAAAGATTCAGTCATCAGCTTTCTAAACTCATCAGCTCTGCCCTTCATAGCTCCCTAAAAGGCTTAGCTTTAGGATTTTTAACTGTTTCTAAACATGGTTTTAGTATTACTATACATTTAGATCTACATCTTCAGTATATATACTGAACTGTAATGCTAGATGTATGCTTATCATTCTAAGGTATAATGAGGTGTTGAACATGGTAAACTTGGCTTTGTAGCTTAATTCTTGATGATCGTACTTTCTATTTTAAATTGGTAGGGAGTAAATGTTAGGTTCTCCTTTCTACCACATGGATAAAATTGCGAATTTCGAAATTAAGTCATAAAGCTTAAACTTAATATTTTGAAACTACTTCAATTATTAATCCATCAGCATAATGGTGTTTTTATAAGTGAAGTATAGAAGCTGTCTCTACTTAGTGGATGTGTCTAACAGCTCATAAGCCTTTCCTAGATTACTCTAATTTTCGAATTTGGTGATAGCTGAATAATATTTGGACAACCCTTATTTAGCGCAGGTTTACATTAAATCCGCTCTATAAACTCAACTTTAATTGTAACCTCTATCTATAGGGATACCATGCCTAAGACCTCTGGATTTATTATGAGGAAACGTCATCTTAAACCATTATTGTTTATATACATAATCAGGATGTTTTCAAATATTTTAAGTCTTCTAGTTTATAGAAATCATGATTTATTCTATGGTGGCTTTGCAGCATTTTAAGTCTCATAGATTTATCCATAACAGTAAAATAGGAAACTTCAAAATTAATTCCTTAATTCATACAGATCTAAGATAAGAAATACAATATTGAAGAATTAGGCTGCAAATAGAGCATCTAGGAGATATGTTATACTATTTTGGATCATGTATGAGAAGGATGGTTTACAGGGATATTTATTTCATCCATAATCAGGTTTAGTAAGCGGGAGCTAGCAACTTAACATATTACATCTAACATTCTAAGTTACCACATTCTTAGATTTGAACCCGGCAACTTAACATATTGTATCCAACTTCTTAAGTTGCCACGTCCTTAGATTTTAGCGAAAAGTATTTAAGAAGCTGGTTTTATAGGTGGTTGGTGATCCTATGAGTGCTCAGCCATCAGTTCCGTCGAACGTTATATTAATTGGTAAGAAGCCTCCGATGGCTTACGCTACAGCAATGATTGTTATGCCGGAGAAGGAGATTGTTGTAAAGGCTAGAGGGCGGGCTATTTCTACAGCTGTTAGTGCTGTAGAGATTTTCAGGAGACTTACAAAGGCAAGTATTAAAGATATTAAGATAGGGTCTGAACAGGTGGGTCAGGAGCCAACTAAGAGAATGGTTTCAACAATAGAGATAGTTCTCGTAAAGGAAGTATAGCTAACCCCCAAGTTTTCTTAGTATTTCACTAAATACACTATTTATATCTCCAACACCGTTAACATTTATAAGTAGTCCCCTCTTCTCATAGTATTCTATCAATGGTTTTGTCTCAATATTATATACTTTAACCCTTCTCCTAACTGTTTCCTCCATATCATCATTTCTCTGATATAGTTCTCCACCACACACATTACATTTCAAGTCTTTTTTTGGAGGGTTAAATACTAAATGATATGTTGCACCACAGCTTTTACATATCCTCCTACCTGATATTCTTCTAACTATCTCCTCCTCACTAACTACGAGATTAATTACAGCATCTATTCTTAACCCCATATCACTTAAAATATGGTCTAAGGCTTTAGCTTGAATAATTGTTCTTGGAAAACCGTCAAGAACAAAGCCTCCGCTACAGTTCCCTAGTAGTATTTTCTCTTTAACAATCTCAATTACATCTTCATCAGGTACTAACTCCCCCCTCTCAACATATCCTCTAATTTTAACTCCTAAAGCCGTATTACGCTTAATTTCCTCCCGAATAATATCACCGGTGGATATGTGTGGTATGCCATAGTGGCTTGAAAGTAGCTTAGCCTGAGTTCCCTTACCAGCTCCTGGAGGACCTAAAATTATAATTCTCAAGTAAACACCACAAAAACCTACAAAACATAAATAAAAGCTTAACTATAAATCATAGAGCTTACTTACACACTGTTCATAAGAACGTCTTCAGATATTTTAAGTCTTCTAGTTTATAGAAATCATAATTAATTCTAATGGCTTAGTTCATTAAGTTCCCTATTACATTGAATTTCTATTATTTGATGGATTCTATGATAGATAGATTCTATGATAGATAAATAATATAGTTAAAAAGCTATTTAATAGCTAACGTCATCACTAAGATGAATGCGATGGGGAACATGTAGAAGTTCCTTAATCATAGTGATGATGCTAAATGAATCGTGAATATAGGGGTGTAAGCAAGAACTTATAGAGATACAATACCATGATAGAGACTATCAACATGCTAGGTTACGGAGCCCTAAATAAGCAGTAAAGACTTAAATATTTTGAAGCACCTCTATGAACTCTAAATAATAAGTATGATTCAGAACTTAGTTTTCTTCATTTAGATCTGCGATCATCTCCCTCATCATCTAGGATTAATAACCAGAATTACTATTTAAGCTTTATTTAGAAACTGCTTTGACGCATAATTATAATAATTCTTAGAATTTCTTCCCAGCTCATTACGTAAACTTAAATAATGAATTCATTACTCCACAAAGAAGTAAAACAGACACTGAGAAATAAATATCTACGACGGCTAGTAATAAACATATCCATCCATAATCCTGAATGGACGTTTACCTTACCATCATTCAAGACGCTGAGCCCAAGATTGTAATCTTCAAGAAGTCCGGGCCGATAATAAGATTACCATGCCTAATAAACTTCTCATCAACACTCCTTCAATCGAAGAACGATTAAGAGTTGTTCAGAAATTTTACCAAAAGTTAAAGAGGAGATTAAAAGTTGTGATGAAGACGGATTTAGAATACTCTAATTACTGCTTTGCGGCTTAATGCTTGATGGTTGTACTTCCCGTTTTAAATCGACATGAAGCCGTGGAGAGTCGGTGTGGAGTATGCTGCTTTATTGCTGCGTTACGCATATTGCTGTATATCTAGACATACAGGCTGTGTTATCGCAGATGCGTTAAGCATTGAGATGCTATATGTAGAAATCTTCTAACTCAGTTGTGGAGAGTATTAACTAATTTGCCATGTATTAGACAGTTATAGAGATATTCTAGCATTAACATATTGTTATAGTCTTCATTGATTTGTAGGAAATGTTGGACTGGATTTTTCAAGTATTTTCATGAGTAGACTTATGGTTTCTTTAAGGCCTAATCTTGTTGAGTAGCTTGCAGCTTTTCTATGTCCTCCTCCAAGAATATTTTTTCGGTCTGCCTGTTTAAGTTTATTGCAAATATCGATTGAGTTGAATGTTGACGTCCTCATGGTAACTATTGTTTTCTCCGCTCTCCTCCAAATAAGGAATGTATTAGAGAACTTTTTCGATAGCTCTGCTGCTATTTTACCAGCAAATCCATCCGGTATGTCTGGATAGGCAACAATAATGTAGTCCCCCCTATCCTCCACTCTTTTAAATGCTTCATTTAAAACTTTTCTAAGTTTTTTACGGTATTCCTCAGCTCTTTCAATAACTCCGGGTATATCTCTAATTCTTACGCCTCTTGAAAGTTGATATGTAATATGTTCCTTAAACGCATCATCGTTAGGCTTAAGATGAATAGCATCATTAAGCAATTCAGCATCCTCCATAATTTCCGGGTTGCTTATAGAGCTTTTATCACCCGCTAAACCTAGATTAACAAGATACTCATCAGCCTCCTTCCAATCCCTCATTAAGTAGCTGCATGATGGAGCCAGATCAGGATGATGATCAATAACATATACGTTGCCTCCGTCACTAACATATGGTAGATCAAGAACTAATACTGGAACCTCATTTGGAATTCTCTCATGTATATTGTATGGCTCAGCAAAAACAATTTTTGAATCTGGAAATCTCCTTAAAGCAATAGCTGCACATGCAATACCGTCGCAGTCTCCATGAGCAACAATAACTCTAATCTTCTCCATGACAATACCAATATGAAAGAACCATTTTAAACTTATAAATGTAACGTTAAGCTAGGAGGCTTTGTAAACTTAAGCTTGCTGATTAACTTCTAGGTAAAGCTTAAGTTTACAAGACGTAATAGGGCTTTGTAAACTTAAGCATGTTAATCACTCTATTACTGGTGGTATCTTCTATATTTTGTGAATTAATTTGCTTTAAACCCCCATTTATCCATGCTTCATTTAGTAATACTAAATGAATCTATTCTTAACTTTATTGTTCTCTTCATTAAGTTCTTAATCTCCAAATCATATACTCCATGTTTAAGTTATGATTTTACATGAAGCTCCAATAATGAGTATCGTTAGTCAGTATTGTTGTTTTGAGCCGTAAATAGTCTTAATTCTCCTTAGAATGTTGATATGTTAGCAAAAATCATGTAAATCCTCCTCCCGAGTAGGGCTTAAAAGCAACATACAAGATCCTGAAGCTGTAGTTAGCAGTATTTTCTTACACTATTATTTTTCCTCGGATGTTTTTTTAACCAACTTTAGTAATGCACGGTATTTTTCATCATATATTCTTTTCATTTCCTTAATGAGTAATTCATAAATATCTATAAGTCTATCTATGTGTTTAATCCATTTCTCAAGCTTTTCAGGATTTTCAGGAATTCTAACCATGAATTCTTTATTGTTAGATAAGTATTTGAAGTCAAATCTCTTATAGAACTCTTCAAGTGCTTTTTCATAGCCTGCTTCAGGGTATGGTGTTAAAACAAATATTGCCTCAGTCTCTCTAAGTATTCTGTCAAGTAGACTATACCCTATGCCCCTACCTCTATAGGGTTTAGCTACCTCCATTGCCTCGATAGCTTTACCTTCAGGCAGAGCTGGCCAATCAGTTACAATGACGAATCCTACAATTTCCCTATTTTCAACAGCAATCCAAACCTCAGCCCCTTCATTAAGTCTTTCTATTAAGATTTCTTTAAGTTCAATTTTGCCTTTCTCCCCAGGTGATGGTATCCATCTTGTAAACCCATCTGCAATCTCCAAATCCTCCAATTCTTTCTGGTTTGTTTTTTTAATTGTAATCATATTATGTTAGATCCTCTAACTTAAGCCCTACAAGCGGCCAGCCGTAGTTTTCTTTAGCTATAAGAACAGCTCCCTGTGGCGGCACTGCCCCCTTCTCAGTTACTATATAGTCTATGTCTCTTGGTGGTATTATATCGTATAGTGGATTTAAAACTTTTATCCCTAATCTTTTAGCCTCCTCCTCAGAAAATACCATTGAAGCCTCCCCATCTCTTTGACTCAGCTCTTCAAGAACTGTAAAATCTGCTGTAAATTTATGCGTGTTTGCTGCTACATAGACTTTAATACCGTTTTCATGAGCTATATGAGCTATAGGTGCAGAGCCTATTTTACTTAATGTCTCACCTCCAGGTGAAATTGCAATAGCTCCCAGAAACACCTTTGAGACTCTCTTCATTACTTTGTAGTGTGCTGAATCAATAATTAACGTTACCGGGATGTTAAGATCTGCTAATGCCATTGCAAGCGTTCTACCATAAAACTCCGGTCTAGTTTCAGTCACTATGACTTCAAACCTCCTACCTGATTGGCTAGCTCTTGCAAGTATTGAAAGTACTGTAGTGCTGCTTTCATGTGTTAATACGGTATCTCCATCTAGAATATATCTTGATCCTAATTCCCCTATTTTATCTATTGATGTCTTTAATGCCTTTATGAAGTTATTTACAGTTAACGACACTAACTTCTTCAACTCATCAACGCCTAATCCGTTTTCAACCCCTGTTTTAACTTCATGTATAAGAGACCTAAAACCATTTAAAAGTAAAATTGGAGCGTACGTACGTACACAAGCACTACTCTTCAAAACTTCCGTAAAGATGTTTGATAGCTCCACTAAAAAATCCTCAGAAGTTTTTGCTGTGGAAAACATTGAAGCATTAGCTATCGCATTTAAACATGTAATAGCTACCTGAGTTGCTCCAATAACCATCCTACCCTCAATACTAGCTAACGCCCTCTTAACTATATCGCTAGGAATCATGATAGACACTATACTATAGTATTACAGCTCCAAGATAAATTCTTTACTATAAGCTTGAAGAGCTGATTAACTATAATCAAAACTTTAAAATATAAGAAGGGGCTGAGTTAAGCTGTTTAAATATCTTAATTAGTTCATGATTATGAGTTTATGGATTTCAGCAATAAGCGTTAGGGAGTAAAATGTATAAGTCGATTTAGTCCTCTGGGCTTATTAAGCCCAGAGGGGACAGCTCTGAGGATCATCTGCTCTCTCCACAGAGGTAAAAATACTATTCCGCACTCCCTTTTAAACTTTCTTCAGAATTGTAGCTAATTACCTGGAAAATAGTTAGAATTTAGCTGTAAATGGACTGAAAAGGTAAAATCTTTCTGATTTTCTGTATTAGGTTACGATTTTAGCGTACTAGGCTGCCTTATGCTGTTTATTATTGTTTTTAATGCAAGTTTTCTAATGTGTTTCCCGTACTCTATAAGGCTCCAGGCAGCTATAGCTGCTCTTTCAGGTGTTTGGTAGGCTGGTATACCTGCTTTTTCAAGTCTTGACCTAACACGTTTACTCATTTCTGCTTCACCGATATCGCAAGCAATAATGGGCTTAGTTGCTTCCTTACATATTTCTATAATTCTATCCGGGAAATCTCCTTCTAATGTTGGTATATGATGTAAAGCTATGATGATGATACAGTTAACCCAGCTGCTTTGAATAAGTGTTTTTAATGATTCAATATACATTTCAGCTGTTGCAATACCTGTAAGGTCTATTGGGTTTTTTACAGCTGCAAATATAGGTATAATGTTTTCTCTCTTCATATTTTCAAATTTTCTTAATAGATCCTCCGGAAACACATTTACTTTTACTCCTAAGCTTTCAAGAGTATCAACAGCCATTATTCCTGCTCCTCCACCATCAGTAACTATAGCGATATTTCCTTCGGGTGCTGGTGGCTGGTATGCTAGAGCCTTAGCGCAGTCCATAAGCTCCTCAAGGCTTTGAACCAGGATTACTCCTGACTGTTTAAATGCTGCTTCATATATTCTATATGAGCCTGCTAGAGCACCTGTATGTGAGGCTGCTGCACGTGCTCCCCCCTCACTTCGTCCAGCCTTCATAGCTACTATAGGCTTCTTTAAAGAAGCTTTGCTTGCAGCCTCTATGAATTCAACCCCTCTATCAATAGATTCAACATATAGAACTATAACCCTGGTTTTTTCATCGTTCTTCAAATACTCTATCAAATCAACTTCATCAACATCCGCCTTATTACCATAGCTTACAAACTTGCTAACCCCCATCTCCACCCCGCTCATATAGTCAAGTATTGCGGCTCCAATAGCTCCGCTTTGCGTTATGATTGATATTGGTCCAGGCTTAGGTCTTGGAGTTGCTAGAACCGGTGATCCTCCAATAGTTCTTGTTTGTTGAAGAAATATTGTATCAACACCTGTATATGCATCATATACTCCAAGACAGTTTGGACCAATAACCCTAATACCGTATCTTCTAGAAATCCTCTTAACCTCCTCCTCAAGCTCAATATTTCCAACCTCCTTAAAGCCGCTACTAATTATTACTGCTCCCCTCACATTTTTTCCACCGCATTCCTCAAGAACCTCCGGAACAAGCTTTGCCGGAATAGCTATAATGGATAGATCAACAGCTTCATCAATATCTCTCACAGACTTATAACATCTCAATCCTAAAACTCTCTCAACATTCGGGTTAACTGCGTACAGCTCCCCATTAAATACTCCATTCATCATGTTTTCAAGAAAATTCCTCAATATAACATGTCCAGGCTTAAAAGATTCTCTTGCAGCTCCTATTACTGCAACACTTCTAGGTTTAAAGAATACATCAATATTTTCCGAAACCATTTAAACCCGATAACTTCTATAGAGTATCTATATAAATATTGCCTAAGTATAAATAGAGTTTTCAAGCCGGATTTGCATCATATTCAGGTTGATGATGTTCAGATAGGCTTATCTTAAAGCTGGAGCAGTAGGTAGCTTTCTAAACCAGCTTGAAGTTATTTGAAGCCTAATTGCTAAGAACTACTTACTGCTAATTCTTCAATTCTACCCCCACCATCCGCTACAAAAACTTGCAGGCTTTAGCTGTGGCTATAACATTTTAATTCCTATTTCCCTTAAGCTATCTACGAGATCTCTAAGCCTATGAAGGCTATGGAGAACTGCTTGAAGAACATACTGAGAGTTTCCAGCATCGTTAACGATGCTTCATCCTCGTCGATGTAGGGTTGAAGGCTGCATAGCAATAATACTCCACAGAACTTTCTACCATTCCTAGTGTATGTTATGGGTTGGTCTGCTGAGGCTTTAAGGATAGAGGAATTACGGATTCAACATAAAGCAGTGGATACAGCATAGAAGACGATAGCGGAAGAGCTTTAATGAAATGTTATAGTATTATATTATAGCAACACTTATATATTAACTTTAAAGTTAGCTTTATGGATGTTACGTTTAATGTTGGTTTTCTCGCTTATGGTGATGATTTAGATTTAATTAGGAATGGGCATGTAACTATTAGGGATGAATTTATAGTGGAGGCTGGAAGAGGATATGTTTCAGGACCTAATACTATTAGTTTAAGATCTGTAATAGCTATCCCGGGAATAATTAATGCACATATACATATTGGGGATTCAGCGTTTAAGGATGTAGGTTTCGGGTTGAGTTTAAGAAGGCTTGTATCATATCCTAATGGATTAAAACATAGTTTATTAGCTTCTACGCCTAGGAGATACTTAGTAAAGTCTATGAATGAAACATTATTATTTCTAGCTTCTACAGGAACAACTGTATTCTGCGATTTTAGGGAGGGGGGAGTTGATGGAGTTAATGTGTTACGTGAAGCATTAAGGAATAGCGTTATTAAGCCAGTTATTCTTGGGAGACCTAGTAGAGGAATTTATGAGGTGGAGGATCTGGTTAATTGTAGTGATGGATTCGGTATTGGTAGTGTATTTAGCTATTCGGTTAGTGATTTAGAGGTTATTAGGGAGGCTGCTAGGAGACATGGTAAAATTATAGCTGTCCATGTACTTGAAGAGTTTAGCGATAAAGATGAGCTTAAACTTGCACTTAAGCATTTAGAGCCGGATATCCTAGTTCACATGACCTATGCCTCAAGAAGCGATATAGCTGAAGCTAAGGAGAGGAAGCTATCAATTATAATATGTCCAAGAGCTAATGCCTCCTTTAGTGTTGGAACACCACCATTAAAACAAATGCTCGATGAGGGGGTTAATGTTGCTTTAGGAACAGATAACGTTGCATGGAATAGTCCTAACATGTTTAGGGAGATGGAGTATGTATATAAGCATTATAGAGCAGTGCTTAAAGATCCTAAATTTCCAAGAGCTGAAGAAATAATGAAAATGGCAACAATAAATGCAGCTAAGGCCTTAAAGATAGATGATGAATATGGATCGATAATGGAGGGGAAAAGAGCAAATATAGTATTTATAGGGCTGAATGATCCAAACATATCCAGAAGCAGAAACGTAATGTTAAGTCTCATACATAGATGCGAGGTTGAAAACATAAAGCTTACACTAATAAATGGAAGGGTAGCATACTATAATAGACAGGTTTCCAACAAGATAAGTAATGTGTTGGAGAGGGGTAAGCTTAAGTAGTGATGGTGGAAACATGGGTCAACGCATGTTAAAACTTCTAATTACAGATCTTGACGGTACACTTACCAACCTAAACATTAACTGGAACCAGCTTAGGGAAATTATTAGGGGAATGCTAAGGACAAGCCATCCATTAAAACCTCTTGCAACAAGTATTCCTGAAGCAGCTAGAGGAGATATTAACCTTATTAGGGAAGCCTACAAGGTTGTTGAAGAATATGAGTATAGAGCTGCTTTAAAAGCTAAGCAGGACATTAAGCTTATAGAATTCCTAAAAAGGGTTAAACGTCTAGGGTTTAAAATAGCTCTTGTAACTCTTCAAGCCCGTAAGCCAGCTATTAAAGTATTGGAAAATCTTGGAGTATTAGAATATTTTGATGGAATTATTACGAGAGATGATAGCATATATAGAGAGGAGCAGTTAAGAATAGTTCTTAATAGATTTAAAGCTAAGCCTGAAGAAACGGTCTTCATAGGAGATACCGTATGGGATCTTGAAGCAGGGAGAAGGCTTAAACTAAAAACATTCATAATTGGAGAGGATAGGGATGAAGACTACAAGCTGAGAAGCATAACTGAACTACTAGATAAAATCACATAGATTCAGCGAGAAAGCCCAGTATGGATCGCTGTTAAATATATCATTAATTTAACACATTAAACTATTACATGTGCAGATTTCAGACATTATGTAAAGAATTGTTAAGAAGAGTTATGCAGAGTTAACTGTTAGGAACCGATATGAAACCATGACTTTAGATGTGGAGTGCTTAGCTGTAAATGGGGCTATTGTAATTTTAACTATTAATTAGCTTTAAAATGTTGTATAAGGTATCTCTTTGTGCAGGTATTCTTCCAGCTTCTCTTATCATTCTTACCATTTCGCTTGGAGCTATGTACTGTCCTGATGTGGCTCCTGCAGCTCTTGAAATATTCTCCTCCATTAGTGTTCCACCTATATCGTTTGCTCCTGCATTAAGTAGGAACTGTGCATATTTAGGACCGAGTTTAACCCATGATACCTGTATGTTTTTGATGTAGTTGTTTAGGTATATTCTGGATATTGCATGTACTTTTAGGTCCTCAATACCTGTAGGTCCAGGTTTAGCTAGTCCAGATCTATATATTTCGGTATTGTAGTGTACGAATCCTAAAGGTATGAATTCAGTAAATCCGCCTGTCTCCTTCTGTATTTCCCTTATTATTGAGAGGTGGTTAACCTTATCCTCCACCGTTTCAACATGGCCGTACATCATCGTTGATGTTGTGGGTATGTTAAGTCTATGTGCTGTTTTAACTATGTTAATCCATTCCTCTACAGATATTTTCCTAGGACATATTATCTTTCTAACTTTACTACTTAATATCTCAGCTGCTGTTCCAGGTATGCTGTTAAGACCTGCCTCCTTTAATGCTTTAAGATACTCCTTAATGGATAGATTTAGTGTTTTTGCTCCATAAGCAATCTCCATCGGTGAGAATGCATGTATGTGAATTTCAGGAATTTCTCTTCTAATTGCTTTACACATTTCAATATAGTATTCACCATTAATTTTAGGATTTATAGCTCCCTGAATACATACTTCAGTAGCTCCTAGTAGATATGCCTCCTTAGCCTTTCTAACAACTACATCTATAGGCATTATGTAGGCGTTAGGGCTACCGACATCAACACTATAAGCGCAAAAACCGCATTTTACAATACATTCATTTGTGAAATTTATATTCCTGTTAATAACAAACGTAACAATATCTCCTACCCTCATCCTTCTAAGCTCGTTAGCAACCATAGCTAATACTAAAAGCTCAGCACCGTTAGTATTAAATAGCTTAACAGCATCCTCACTACTTATATCTCTACCTGATAAAGCCCTATCAAGAATTGAAGCAATAGAAGGATCTATGTCTCTTAAAAGAGCATCAATACTCATACTATCAATACTCCAGCTAGAAACTAGTATTTAAACTATACCGCTGTACTGCATGACTCCTTGATACATCCTTCCAGCCTTCAGATTGACGTTATGAGATGTTGATACATCTACTTCATTATTAAATATATACTATGTCTTAACATGAACGTAAAATGTCTAAAAACCTATATAATAACATTTGAACCGCGCAACACATATCCGAATACTTTATACAACACTTCTTGATGCTTTGCAGCTTAATACTGATAGTCGTACTTTCTATTTTAAATCAATATGAATTAGGGAATAAATGTTAAGTTTCCGTTTTACTGCATATATAAAATATGAATTCCGAAGTTGAGCCGAAAACTATCTTATATATGTCTAATATGTGGTGATAGGTTGAAAACAGCAATTCTCAATATGCCATACTGCAGTAAGAGCTGTTAATGAAGTCTTAAAGGCGGAATAAACAGTTATAGAGTTGAGTATCTGATAACAGTACTAGATATTATTTCTAAATCTATGCTACAAGGTAGTAATAAAAAGTAGCTAAATAGTAAAGCGGTGAAATCATTCTTAATGATTTTAGGGATTGAGTAGTATCTCAATATTAGGATGTATTGTTGCTTACATCATTGTTAGCTATTTCCCTTTAAATTCCGGTTTCCTCTTCTCTAGGAATGCTTTAACCCCCTCTTTTGAGTCTTCAGTTGTAAACATTATTGCAAACGCATCTACATCCCTCATCACTACATCATCTATGTCAGGGGCAAAGCTACGGTTTATTGTTTCCTTCGCAAGCCGTAGAGCTATTGGGCTTTTTTCTTTAAGCTTATTGGCTATTCCCATCACCTCCTCCTCAAGTTTTTCAGATGGAACAACCTTATTAACCAATCCTATTCTTTCAGCTTCACCTGCAGTTATTAGGTTTCCAGTAAATACTAGCTCCTTAGCTTTATGTATGCCTACAAGTCTTGCGAGACGGGACATTCCACCCCAGCCCGGTAAAACACCTACATTGATTTCTGGCTGGCCAAACATAGCTTTATCGCTTGCAATTATGATGTCGCAAGCCATTGCAAGCTCACATCCCCCGCCAAGTGCGAGACCATTAACCATAGCAATCACAGGTTTACTGATTGATCCTATACGTTTAAGAACTGCTTCAAAGCCGTGTTTTGCAAACTCTCTAGCTTCCACCATGCTTTTCAACTCCATGAAGCTAGATATATCTGCTCCAGCGCTAAACGCTCTATCACCAGCACCAGTTATAACTACAACCCTAACACTACCATCCCTATCAGCATCCTCCAAGGCGTGGCCAAGCTCTGCGATAAGCTCGGTATTGATTGCATTTAAGACTTTAGGTCTATTCAGAGTTATCTTCATAACCCCATTCTTCTTCTCAACAATAATTGTTTTGTAACTATTCATCTTTACACCTCAACCTCAACATGTTGAGCCTACTTATATTTTTATATTCTATCGGAACGTAGCGGTTTAAATGATTATGTTTAACTAGCTAGCTGTAAAAGTGCTTAACGCTCTTAAATAATGAGGATCTTTCATTTTTAAAATATGCTTGAAACAATATAGACAACATTTAGCCAGTCAATAGCTAAACCCTTAAGTTGCCACATACACCTTCTTTGCTACAAGTTTTATAAGTGGATACTGTCAAGTTATTTTGGGGGCTTTGGGAAGCTGCTGGAGGTGGTTCTTATTAGTTGCTTCTTAAATCTCTTGGGATGGTGGTTAAGCATAGTGGGTTTTCGCTACATTTGAAGGTTGGGTGATCCTGCTCTACTGGCTTAAGCTATGGGATATAGCCTAAGTATTGAGGATTATTCCGTGAGGCTCCGGGTTGGGAGGCTTGAGCAGATAGTAGTAAACGTTGAGGCTTATGGTGCTGTTGATTAAGATAAGGCTGATGGTGGTTATGTCTAGCTGTAATAGATGTTGGCACGTGGGCTGCTGATGGGTTTCATGGCGGGAATATCCTTAACGCTGAAGCCTTCATAAGTGTTGGAGGCATTCACAAACAGCCTGTTACCCTTGTCGGCAGATATTATCCTGAAGCCATGCTTGAATGATTCAAACATTCGGTAAGCCGTATTGAATGCTTGTTCAGAAAAGTGAAGGCAAAATTGTTCTTCAACAACTTCCAGTGAAATGATCCTCAAGCTCTTCATGAGGCTCCCCACCCTCTATACAACTTCATAATCTACATAAAACCCTAAGAAACCAGCAACAACAACTTAAACCTAGAAACAAACTCATAACTCAACATAATTCTAATGTGGTAGCTTAGAGGTTAATATGTTAGGTTTTGATGTTGATAGTTAAGCTTATACTATATATTTAAGGCTTTGTAAACTTAAGCTTTACTTAGAAGTTAATCAGCAAGCTTAAGTTTACAAGACGATATTTAAAATCATAATATTTAAAATTCCATTTAAATCTATGTAGTATCTTTATAAGTAAGTGTAACTCTTAATACTGGGGATTGCTAAAATGGTTGGCAAAATATTGTTAATAGGCTTAGGTGAGCTGGGTTTCCATATATTGCAGGAACTTGCACATAGACCGACAGTCGGCAAGATAATTGCAGCAGATATCAACCCTGAAGCGGAGGGAAAGGTTAATAATGCAATATATACTGCAGCTCATCTTGGGCTTTATCCTGACATTGAATTCCGTAGGATGGATCTATTTGACGTAAAGGGAACTACTGAAATATTAAGGGAGGAAAAGCCTAGTGTAATATGTAATGCTACAGTTTTACAATCATGGTGGGTTTACCACCTCCTTCCTGAGAAAATAGTATCGAGATTAAATGAGGCAGGTATTGGGCCTCAGCTACCGTTTCATTTAACGTTGACGTATAAGCTGATGCAGGCAGTTAAGCAGTCTGGAATTGAGTCTCGTGTAGTTAACTGTTCATACCCTGACGTTGTAAATCCAGTTTTAGATAAAATCGGTTTAGCTCCAACTTGTGGGGGAGGCAACATCGACTTAACTATACCCGGCATAAAGCAGTTGGTAAGTAGGGAGCTAGGGGTACCTATGAGGAGTGTTACTGTCTTCATGTTTGGCCATCACGGTCTTCTTAGTAGCTTTTTAGCAGCTCCCTTTCTGGTAAGAATCTATGTATATGGTAAAGATGTTAGTAATCAATTTCCACAGGACAAAATACGCAAGGCACTGCAGCCTTATGTAAGATATCTTATGGGAGCATGGGCGACTGTGCCACCAAATGAAGATATAGCAGCATCCTTTACTAGAAACTTGCTAGCTATCCACTTTAACACATTTGAGTTATGTCATGCGCAAGGACCTAAAGGGCTGCCAGGCGGCTATCCAGTTCGTCTAAGCTATGAGAAAGGGGCTGAAGTCATACTTCCGGAAGGAGTAACTCTAGAGGAGGCAATAAGAGTAAATGAAGAATGTGGACGAGTTGGTGATGGAATAGATGAAATAAAGAGTGATGGAACAGTAGTTTTCACAGAAAAGGCAGTAAAAATATATAGGGAAGTTCTCGGATATGAATGTAAAGAACTCAAAATAGAGGAGTGTGAAGAGAGAGCGAAGGAGCTTAAGTCGCTCTTCAAAAAGCTGCTAGATAAATATAAATAGCAACTCAGTAATTTCCCTTTTTATAAATCAACATTATAATTTACTCTTCTTGATTCGGCCGCCTGTATTTTAGTTATCATATGCTAGAACGTTATTAAATTGATGTTTCCCTGCTAATTCATGTTAGACTTGTTATTGCTTTATCTGCTCCGGCTCTCCAAGCTTTATTGCTGTTAGTGCTGGGACACGACTATGATGCATAGTAGTATGTGGATGATGATTCTTCTCGGATTTTCAACCCTATGGTTTCTAGGTTAGATGCTTCTCTGGTCTTGAAATCTTTCAGCTAAGTTTATAGATGTAAAGCATTTCACCGTTCGGCTCCATAAATTCTTAACTGCTTATCCACATGTAGAGCTTAGCTTCTTTTGAAGATATAGTATTACTGGCCCCCATGATATATGTTAAGCTTTCCGTGAATACTGTGATTTTACTCTGTAAACTCAAGCCTTACCTGGAAGGTGATTAACAATGCTTAAGTTTACAGAGCATAAACTCTCGTCTTGTAAACTTAAGCTTTACCTAGAAGTTAATCAGCAAGCTTAAGTTTACAAAGCCTAAACTCTCCCAGTAAAGCTTAAGAAGGGAAAACGATATATAGGAATGGTATAGATGTATGTGTATGTAGATAGAAACAATGGCGATTTTAATGTTTGAAGAAGGAGAGGAAGATAGGAAAATCTTTATATATAGCCCAATGTCAATCTTATATTTTGTTTTTCTGCTTTTCATCACGACCTTTATGTTTCCATACCTAATACTGGCCGGTAAGCTAATAAGTTATGCTTTGGGAATTCCATCTTACATTACTTTACTGGTTTTTATGCTATCCCTTTTAGGAAGCCAACTGAACATTAAAATAAAGGAGGCTGAATCTCCTCAACCAATACTTATCTTTAAGGAAATAAGCTTCTTCGGGATTTACTGGCGTATTCCCGACTTCAGGTATGGTGTTAAAAAGACAGTCATCGCCGTAAACGTTGGTGGAGCCCTAATTCCAATGATGCTTTCCCTTTATCTCCTACTTTATTCTGTGCCGATGTTTGAGCAGAATCCTACCGTTACCTACTTAAAGATTGCTATAGCATTTACTGTTGTAACCCTAGTTGTGCATGCATTTGCAAAGCCCATTAAGGGCTTAGGCATCGCAGTTCCATCGTTTATTCCACCATTAACAACCGCATTAACATCTGCAATTCTTTTCTCAATTTATGCTGAGTCAAACCCCTTCATCATTGCCTATGTTAGCGGGACCTTCGGCACACTTATAGGTGCAGACCTGCTAAACCTTCATAAGATATCTGATCTTGGCGCTCCAATTATAAGTATTGGTGGAGCCGGCGTATTCGACGGAATATACATAACGGGGATAATGGCGATTTTCCTTCTATGGCTGATCATTTAGTACAGGAATGATTTAATCCCATAAGGGAATTGGGGACGAGAAGATGAAATTCGAATACCGTTGCTAGCAGCTCAGTATAGGTTTAAGTTCTCTCTATTTAAGTTATTCCTCTGCCAGGCTACTAGCAGCTATGACTGTAGTATTTCGCTAAAGCTATTCACTACCGTTTCATCTAGATATGTATTTGGGGTCTTTCTTTACTTTTAAACCATTTCTCATCTGCAAGAACTACTGAAGCCTCAACCTGTCGTTCGGGAATAGACCAATATTTCCTCAGCAATTCATCCTTCTCTTCATGGGGGACTAGGCGAAATCCATTCTTCTCGTAGAAGGAAATTGCCCAATGAGCATTAGCCCAAGTACCGATCAAAACTGGCTTACTGGTTTGCTTTAGAAGATGCAGTAACAGCTTTTCCCCTATGCCTCGATGCTGTTTAGATGGACGGACATAAGCATGCCTGATAAGCGTTACGTCCTTAACTTCTTGAATTCCCATCACGCCAACAAGCTGATTATCTTCTTCATATCCCCAGAAATTCACACCAGCCTCAATCTCCTTTCTTAGCTCATCTCTCGACATATAGGGCTCCTTATAACAGTCTGGAGGAATAATGCCTTCATATGCTTTAGCAGCATCATTGATAATTTCATAAATTATCTCAAAGTCTTTATCGCTACATTTACGAATCATTACTATTAAAATTTTGGATAAATATTTAAATTTTTGTTACACATTAAGAGCGTTTGTTAACGGTAGGAAGTATGAATTAGTGTATGTTACGTTATTTCGATGTATCCTGCAAAATTGAACTATATGCAGATATGGGGGAAGGAAAGGATTACAATGAACTTTAAGGAAAAGCAAAGATTAGAGTGGCTTCCTGAAGAACTGGAGAGAATAACTGAGTGGAAAGTAGACATCATAGATAAGTGAAGTTACTAGAGAGATTAAAGTAGATTATTGATGTCATGATCAATTTTCCATCCTCTCTTTCTGCTGTAATATTATGTATGTAGCAATATGCTATCCACATATTCTTACTGTAGCAATAGTGGCATAAATAGGAGGATGGAGCTGGTAAACAACATAATGTCTTCGCATACTAATCTGGAAGATGAATTAACTAGGCAAGTTAGTGAGTATTTATGTGTGTTGGTTTATTGCTGAATGGCAGAGTAGACTTATTCCTATGTTAGGTTTGATGATGAGGATTTGCTTTCTTAGCTAGCTATTCTTAGCTTCATATTGGATGTTTACGTAGCCTTTCTCATCTATGAGTTTTCTAATTTTCTCCCTAATATTTTCTGTTAGGAATTCCTCTTTGAATACGTATTTCGGATATATGGGGAGTCTTTCCCTAAACTGGAGGTTGAGGTCTTCAGTTATTTTTCTTAGAGTATTTATGTTTGGCCATGTTTTCTCCGGGTTTATGAAGTCTCTTGTTATAGGTGATACTCCGCCCCAATCATTAATTCCCGATTTTAGGAGTTGTATACATTCATTAATGTTTACAAGGTTTGGTGGGGATTGTACTGATACATCTCTAGGCATTACTAGTCTTGCAATAGCAATTGTATGTGTAATATCGCTTATATCAGGCTCCGGGCTGCTCTCCATGGGTGTGTTGGGTTTTCTTCTAAATCCCTGAATTATAACTTCCTGTATGTGGCTGTATTTTTCATGGAGTTCCCTTATAGCGTATAGGGAATCAATTCTCTCCCTGAATGTTTCACCAATACCTATTAGAATTCCTGTTGTGAATGGTATTTTAAGCTGGCCGGCCATCTCAATAACTTTAAGTCTAAGTTTAGGGTTTTTACCTGGGCTATGTTCATGAGGTCCGTTTCTTAGGCATAGTCTCTCACTAATGTTTTCAAGCATTAAGCCCATGCTTGCATTAACCTCCTTCAGCATCTTTAACTCATCCCATTCAAGTATTCCAGCGTTGGTGTGTGGTAATAGTCCTGTTTCGTTAAGAACTAGTTGACACATATCCCTTAAGTAGTCAACCATTCTGCTATATCCTTTAGATTTAAGGAATTTCCTTACATACTCGTATTTCTCCTCAGGTTTTTCACCTAGACTGAATAGTGCCTCTTTACAGCCTGCTTTAGCCCCACTTCTCGATAATGCTAATACCTCATTAGGCTCCATTACGAATCCCCCGCTGTACGGCTCCCTTCTGAAGCCGCAGTATTTACATTTATTACGGCATATATTTGATAATGGTATAAACACCTTACGTGAATAGCTTACAACCCTATTGCTGGATAGGTCTCTTATAAATGATGAAACGGTAGTCAATGCCTCCAGCTCCTCCTCGTTTAGATCGGTAAGTATGTATGCCTCCTTTCTCTCCAGAGGCTCTTCTTCAAGAGCCTTAAGCAGTATGTCTTTGATTCTTCCCCCGCTCCTTAATATGATTCCTCTAATCCTGTTTAAGTCCTCTATTTTCAAATATTAGAACCCCCTCATACTGTTCTTTTCTAAGCTTATCTAAAGCTTGGCTTGCGAGAGCTATAGCTTTCCTGGAGCTTTCAGCAATTCCTACACCGATTCTTAGCTTAACGCTATTAACTGTTAGAATTCCCTCAGCATCATGTGGGTTTGATATGAATGCGATGATGTTATCTCCGCCTTGATAGAACGTTAATCCGCCAAGCTTTTCAACTATGTATGCGATCTTACTGTAGAGTTTAATGATTTTAAGATATGAGTCGTAGGCTGAGGTTTCATAAACATCTCTGGATGAGTCTACAACATCTATGTGGGCTGCAACAACATCTCCATGCTCATTATTTACTCCAACAATACTCCACGGCTCGGCTTTGAAGGCATTTCTTGAAGCATATCTCTGGGCTTTAAGAGGGGAGCTGTCACATGCTAGGCCTATGGATGCTGGTACTGGGGATGTGTTGGTGAGGATTTTTAGAAGTTCTTTATAGTCTTCAACTTCTAACCCACCAATACCGACCATTAAATCATATCTTAACGGGTGCGCAAACCCCCCCTTTAAACTGTAGAAGTTGGAAACTTCCCTATGAAGTCTTGCCTGAACATCCTGGATGATGTATTCCCTGTCTGAACCCATGTTTTCAGTCCACTCCCTATATCCAATAAGCCTAATAACAGCAACACAAACCATTAAGATCATTCTACTATGATTAGCGGGGATATAAACCTAACCTATCTATATTTCTCAGAGTATTTAGCGATTTCCCTAACCCTTTCCTCAACTATGCTTAACTCAATATTTGGATATGGTCTATGGGTTGTTGTGAGAATTAGCCCTTTAAGCCCAATAGCTTCAACAGCGTAGTCGATAATGGTTGCTAAATCCCTTACCGGAATATTGGTGTTGTAGAGTAGCTCTACCGGTATTCCTGTTAGGAATGTTGTGTTTGTCCTCCTCCTTAAGTTTTTAACTTCACTAATCCACTTTAACGCGTAGCTTAAAGATGTTTTCGGCATTATATCTAGAGGATGGATGCCGTTGAAGCAGCCTAATCTAGTAATGAAGAATCTAACATCACCATCAGAATGTAGAACTGCATACTTACCCCTACCCTTAATAGCATCTGCTATCTCCCTCTGTCTTTCCAGTATTGTGTTGGTGAACTCCGGCCTATATATTGGTCCCTTATAGCTGCAGAAATCGTCAGCAACCCTAACGGAATCTATGTACTGGTTTTCAGCAGCTGTTTTAGCAGCTTCCAAAACTATTCTGTGGAACTGTTCATGAAGTCTGGATGCAAGCTTTAAGTCTAGAACTGTAAGTGCTGCGAAGTCGAATCTGTGATGTAGCATGCCTGTTCTAGCATAAACCCGGCTATTAACACCTGGAGCACAGCTATACTCTGAAAGCTCGGTGGGTCCTATGAGCGTTGCCTGAGTGAATTTTTCAGTATTTAGGGTTTTAGCTACAGCTTTAATTCTCTCTTCAACCTCGTAGGCTATATCGCTTAGACTTGGCCATTCATAACTGTTTAAGTCAATTCCCTCAATCCACCTATTAAAGTTTAGCTTCCCCCTTCTAAAGGGTCCCCCATCAATTAGGAAGTTTTCAAATAGTGAAATCCTACATCTTACTGAAACAATATCTCCATACTTAGCCTCTAAAGCATCATCTCCAAGCATGAAGTAGATGGGAAGCTTCTCATTAATGCCTTCAAAAGCTTCATATACAAGCCTCCTCGATGAAACCATAACAAATACAGATTAGAATCCTTTTAAACCTAGTAGTTCAGGTACTGCTGATGTTGGATTAGCGTAGTCTCTTAAATTTTAGAGCTTGCTGCTTCTCATACTCAATCCTAGCATCTTCAATTAAATCTACAAGCTCCTCCATCTTCACAGGTTTATTTACCCCGATTTTACTATATAGTGTCTCAATAATCAACTTCTTCACAATCCAGCTTCCATCCCTAAACATTGAATCTAAAGCCTTCTCAAACAGTCTCGGATTCTTAACAATAGTGTCCCTATCGACGTTGTACAGCTTTTCTAGGTAGAAGAGTATTGTATGCTTCGTTTCCCTCCCCATTTTTAGGAATGCTTCATTAACACTTTCAAGCAAAATCTCGTTAAAGCTCTTCATACAATTAAGCCTCTTCAGCTTTTTAAAAGCTTTAAAACTTTTAAGCTTTGTGGCTTTAATTTCGAAACTCGTAAACCACCTATATAAACGAGGTAGAAAACAGTTCTGTAAACTTAAGTGTATTTCATAACTTCTATTATGGGTAGAGTCCCATTTATGAATTCCCCTGAACCACATCATTTATCAACGTTTAGAAGTATGCTCTTACTGAAGTGTTGTGGCTGTATGAATTGCTACTTCCATTATTGCTGTATTGGTTATTGATTTCTGCAGAATACTTCTAGATATGGTTAGGCTATCTATATGCTACAGCCTATATGATTTAAGCCTTCATACATATTGTTGAGTCCTTACCGGTACATCTATTATCTTATGCTACCTCACGCTACTTGATGAGACATGAACCCACAACAAGGATAATACGGCTGCCACCATAACCCCATAACATATCACCTCCTAAACGTTGGTTTCCACCAATGCCTGATACGATACCATTATCCCAACCACATGTAATTAATCAACCCAACACCCTAAACTTCAGCATAAGCTTCTAAAGCCTTAAGTATTACCACAACATCTACCTGGAAGCAGCTAACCCGGACGTGAAAACCAAAAATAGAAATAAGTATAACCATTCCTAGGCTTATCCAGAATAGTGGAGTATTGCTTAGCTCATCATTGAAGATCCGTAAGAATTACAGAAGTATCCCTAAGACAATACCATACCTCCATAACCCTTAACACCTCCAGAACCTCATCAAGGTAAAGAAGAGGGTTAAGATAAGGCTTAAGTTTAGAAGGATGGGGACTCTAATATTACTCTTTCAATTCATATAGACTTTATGAGTATAATTATTGAAGGGTTAAGATATAATCATTTAGACTTCAAGTAGCTTCATAAACTCTCTAGCATCAGCCGCCATATATACATTGTTAAACATTACGTATACTTCAACCCCCTTACGAGCAAGGTTTTCAACCACCCTCTTAAGCATTACTAAATCTTCAACTCTATACTTGTACTTGTAGTTTACTTCACCTCCACCTATTCCATGAAGTCTAAAATAGCATATTTTACCATAGTGGGCAGGCATTCTCCTAAACGGATCCACTACATGTATTAGGTTTAGCCTTCTACATATTTCACCCACTACATTTAGTTTCTCATTCCATTCTCCACGTGGCTCCCATCCAATCACTAAATCCCCCCTCTCTATCCTACTAAAGAATGTAAGCATATTCTCAACATTCTCCTCAGAAAAGCTGAAGCTTGGCGGTGTTTGTATAATGCATATCTTAGCATTTAATGCTCTACATATCTCAAGAATTCTACCCCAAGCCTCAATATTCTCATTTGTTGGCTTTAAATATCCGTAGTTTTCAACCTTTCCAGAATCTACTTTAAGCCCTGATTTACGCCATGTTGGGCTTGAAGGAGGATGTGTTATAGCCTGCCATGCCTTAACGATGAATTCAAAATTTGGCGGGGCATCTTCACGCCACCTTCTAGCAGTTTCAGCTAGTGGAAGCTTATAGAATGTTTCCTGAAGCTCAATAACCTTAAAAACCTCAAAGTAGGCTTTACGACCACCTTTAACAGACCATCCACATGTCCCAACCTTTACAGACATAACAATAGATTTAAACGTAAGCTATTAAATGTTTTGTAGCTGAAAGATTGCGGCAATCTAAGTGGTTATAGCCTAGCTATAATATTTCGCTAAGCTCTTTCACTACTGTTTCCATCTAGATATCTGCTCATGTTGATTTATAATTTCCTCAATTCTCAAAGCCTCAATCAGATCAACTATAAAATATGCTAAACACAAAAGTTATGTGAAGTATTATAGTTAACTCTAGGTCGTCAACTCTAAAGCAGCCTGTAAACTATGGCAGGTAATTACGTTTATCCCGTCAAAGAGCTTAATTTACGAATACATTTATTCTCCACGAAGTTTTCTCGAGAAACTATGTAAACTTAATCCTCCTACTATGCTTAAATTTATAATGGTTAAGTTTATAGAGTGTCTTGAATTTATGTAAAGTTTATAAGCATGGCGTAGTATATACCATAGCCGGGGGCTGACTAGTGAGTGGCTTTGTGACTTTAGGGATTAAAGAGTTTGATGAAGAGCTTGGTGAGATTCAGCCTGGAAGTCTAGTTATAGTTCATGGTGGTCCAGGCTCTGGGAAAACCACTTTTGCTTTAAGTTTTCTAAAAGGAGGTGTTGAAAGCGATGAGAAGACTGTTTTTGTATCGTTTGTTGAGGGGAGAAACGATATTGTAAGGTATTCTAAAGCTTTCAACATAGATGTTGAAAAACTAGAAGCTGATGGGAGGATTAAGATTATTGAGGTTCCAACACTTGTTAAAGGCTTAGAAACGGTTTTTAACGAAATTGTAAATACAGTATTAAATATGGGGGCTAAAAGACTTATTCTAGATAGCTTCTCGGCTGTTAGGGATGTTCTAGGTGGTGATCAGGATGTTAGAGCATTTGTACATAATATACTCCTTAAATTACTAAAGAATCAAGGCATTACGACGCTAATCACTTTAGAGAGGCTTGGAAGAATCTATGAGCCAACTGTTGAGGAATATGTTGCGGATATAGTAATAGATATTGATCAAAAATTTGAAGAAATCTACATGAGGGAGCTTACAATAAAGAAGTTTAGGGGTAAAGCATTGAAGAGGAAGAGGTATTGCTTCACAATTCACAACGGCTTTAAGGTTATTAAACCAGTCCCTAAACCTATTAGGGAGCCTGTCCTCCATAAGGTTCTAGAGGATGGTGGAGATAGCTGCTTCTCAACAGGTATAAGTGATTTAGATAGAATTATTGGTGGAGGGTTTGAGGCTGGAAGTGTAAACCTAATAATGTACAGTGAGGAAATACCAATAGCGCCCTTAACATTAATAACACCAATAATATACCAGTTTGTGTTGAATAATAGGGGTGTAAGGATAGTATCTCCACCAGGCTACACCGCTCAACAGGTTAAAGATACGATTTCTGAAGCTTTAAGTATGGAGAAAATAGATAAGTATTGTAGGATATTGGATTATAGTGGTGGGGAGACGGAGCATACTAAGCAAATACCTCACATTGAGCTTTCCAAATATTTTAGCAAAGATGCTAAAACACTACATCAGGTAATGCTTGAACTCGGTGAAAAAACATGTAAGCCAATATTGGCTGTTGACTTCATCGACGTCTTTGAGGAACTATATGGTGTAAAATCCACTTTACAGTACTTACCAGGATTTATAGCATACATTAGGGAAACTGGAAATATTGCATTGCTTCTCACTGTAGCATCTAGTAGGCTTCATAAAGACTTAATATCGCTATCCGATGTTTATCTACACTTCTTCGAGAGAAACGGGGCTGTCTTCATAAGAGGCGTTAAACCTGCAACTGAGGCTTATGCTTTCCAACTCTACGTTGAAAACCATGTAAGAAAGGTCTCCCTTATCCCAATGGTCTAGCAACAATATCTACAGCTTAACTTAAACTCTTCCGCATCATTTATGGATTAGAGTCTGCTGATGAGGAGCTGGTAAAATCCAGATAATACCGGATAACATTTAGTAGCTAGAAACTTACTCCACAAAGTTACGAATAACTCAAGCGAGAACAGCTACAGACAGTAGAATAATAAACCTATTGCATTCTTCAATTAGATGTGACTTAGCTAAATAAAATATGTTAAGTTGCTAGGTTCTTCGATTCAAGCGTAATCCTTAAATAGTCTATGCCTAAACCTCTTTATGACTTACAGCTACTCCGGAAGCTCTGCAGCAATATCTTCAAGCAGTATATGTCCATGGGTTCCTACAAGCAGTGAGCTTATTGACAGTATAGCTAAGATTGCTATGCTTAAATCTAGTGATGTATTTTACGATCTTGGATGTGGTGATGGTAGAGTTATTATTGAGCTAGCTAAAAAATACCGTGTTAGATGTGTAGGAATTGAGATTAGGAAGGAGCTTGTTGATGATGCTTTAAGATCTATTGAGAGAAATGGCTTAAAAAACTGGGTTAGGATAATTCATGGCGATATGTTTAAGGTACCTATAAGTGAGGCATCCGTAGTCTACATGTATCTATTAACAAGCATTAATGAAAGGTTAAAGCCAAAACTTGAATTGGAGCTGAAGCCATACACAAGAATAGTAACTCTGGATTTTAAAATACCCGGTTGGAGATACGTATCCTCACTAAGTAATGGGAGATCGTGGCAGAGTACTCTCTACCTATACATAAGGGGGATATCTGATAAGCCCCAAACACTACCTAGGAATTATAGCTAATTAAATATTAGCTTAAAGATTTATCAATCTGATCTACAAATCAGGATTGGAACATCCTGATTTAGCTTAAGTTCTAACAATTTTAAATCTAGGTTTTTCTATTCTTTCACCTCTACACTTCGGGCATCTACTAGGTTTTTTAGGTTTATCTAAGTCTTTAAATATGTAGCCACATATCCTGCATTTAGGCGGTATCATTACAAGATTTTCAGAACCCTTAGACTGCTGCTTAACAGTTTTAGCTATATGTGAAAGATGATTGTAAACTTCACCCCTACGTGAAGGCTCCAGCTTGAAGTAATATATTATATCATCAACACTTAACGGCTCACTACTCTCCCTAAGTAGCTTAGTAATTCTCTCCCTTAAAGACTCAAACTCCACAACTTTAATAAACATACATACATATTAAGCTATCCCTCCAGATCAAGCTTAACATATAAGCCCGCTCTTAGAAGAAACACCATTCAGAACTCCACATCCACGTAAGTAATTGTGTTTTCCGGAAACTTTAATAAGCGATGTAGAGACTTAGTAAAGGCTAACGGCACCTTACATGGCTCTGTAAACTTTAACTTTGAACTCATCTGAAAACCCTTAGGTATATTATGATGCATGCTAGTTGTATGAAGCCTGTGAAGGTTGATGCTAGCCTCTCCCATCTTATAGCTAGTCTTCTAAAGCCGTTTGTTAGCCATGCGAAGAACCTCTCTACACTGCTCCTCATCTGTTTATATGTTTCTAGATCGAGCCTATATGGTCTCCCATGCCTCTGCCTACGCCTATTCCTGATGTTAACCGGTATGTTAGCCTTTATACCCCTCCTCCTAAGATATGCTCTTGTATCTCTCGTATCATATGCTGAGTCTCCAGCAACTTCGCCGGGCCTAGTTCTAGGCCTACCCCTGCCATACTTGACTCTTACCCCATCCATTACTTCTCTGAAGCGTTTACTATCATGCTCATTTCCAGGCCCAACCACAAGGCTTATGGGATTCCTTGGTCACAGCTACATGGATCTTCGTCCCCTTAACCCTCCAGTATCCATCGTATCCTACAAGCTCCCCCCTTTACCAGCCTTCACAGTAGTACTATCTACAGCGATCTTATCTAGGCTGAGTTTTCCAGTAGAGTATCCCATGGCTATCAGGGCTTCAAGGATTTTAGACCATACACCCCTAACACTTCTTAAACCTATCCCAGCAGGTCTTGTATGAGCCATACTTAGCAGGTAGATCCATCCAACGGCATCCAGTAACAAGCACGTATAGTATACCGTTTACAACAAGCCTATCATCAATCCTAGGTCTTCCAACACTAGCCTTAGGAGGGAGGAGAGGTTTTATAATCTCCCATTCCTCATCACTTAACTCCCTAAACTCCATAACAAACTAAAGAGAGTTAAAGACTTAAATAGTTTTCAGACGAGTTCTTTAAGAATGTTTAGGAGTGGGTTCTGAGCTACGTAGTCTTAATAGACTTACATAGCTCCCGGTCTTCAACAGATCCTGTCCCGGGTTCATAGAGGCTCAGCCTCCAACCCAGTCAGTGAACCCAACCCACACATCTCCTAGCGTTTCCAGCTTGGGTTCATCTATGTGGGGGAAGCCTCTCCATCTCAAGGCTATTCGCACCATCCAATAATCCACGTCACCATCCATAAAACTATGGTTCAAATCTATCTATTTTGGAACTGCTATCTACGGCTGTTAAATATCTAGGAATCATCTAAATAGCTAAGTGAGGAATATTTAATCAGTTAAAACCTTTTCATACTAAATTTACAAGTTTTTTCAATGAGAACTTCAGTTATGGGAAGCATCAAATCCTTACGATTTCAATAAGAGGTAGCTTCAAATATTTAGGTATTTCACGTATCTAGGCCAGCAGTAATTACTGTGGAATACCGTTAACTTGGCTTACCATCATCCCTCTTAGACGAAATAATACTTGCAATTACTTAACTTACATAATCATAAAGTAAGCGTGAGAACTTGAATATTTTGAAAAACCTAAATATTAGGGTTTTAAATACTATCTTGGGTTGTTGAGTTGAGCGTTAACATATGTGCAAGATGTAAAGGTGTTCATAGACTCTGCGGTAGGTTAAGATGTCCAATTCTTGAAAGGTTTAGGGTTCATGTAGAATTAAAGCTTGACAGTAATGAGGTTTTCGGAGCATCACCATCAGTATTTGTTGGCGAGTTTGGCTATCCAAGAGTTAAGGCTGGACCAATGATTCCACCAACAACAGATGCTGAATACGCTAAGCTACATGATGATCCTCAGAGCTGGTATGGTAGAAGTATTGAGGAGATTGTGGAGCTTAGGTCTAGGCTTATACGTTCAAACATAGTGTTGGATGTTAGAAGTGTTTTTGGGGGGAGGGGTATTGAGGTAATTCAGGATATTGCATTATCATCTAGACCTATAGGATCTGAAGCTAGGTTTACTAAGCCTCCGAAGCCTAGACTCATATTTGATGGTGTTACTGCACCTATAGGTCCTACAGGAATAGTTGAAAGCATAAGGGTGGTGGAGAATCCGCATGTTCCAAGAAAGATCTATCAGATTGTAGATGATGGAGATGTTAAGACGTATAAGGCTGTAGGCGAGCTTTACACATGGGGCTTTACGCCATACTACATCATGAAGATACTTACCGCAGGGCTGCTTGGACAAGCTAGGGAGAGAAGGCTTGTACCTACAAGATGGGGTATAACAGCTACAGACTCGATACTTGGAGATTACCTGCTTGAAAAGGTTAGGGAGTTTAGAGAAATAGATGAGATAATACTGTATTCAAACAGCTATCTGGATAACCACTACCACATCTTAATGCTTCCGGACACTTATGCTTTCGAGATGATTGAAATATGGCTTCCGGGAACGGTATGGGTTAGGGATGGAAGACCATACATAGTTGAGAACTTTGAGCTATATGATGGTAGATGGTGTAAGGAGGATGTTGATGGAGGATATAAGGCCATGAGGTTTACAGTTATAGAGCATATGTATAAGACGGGAAGACAAGCAGCAGTACTAGCAATAAGGGAGGTTGGAGAAGGATACTATGCTCCGCTGGGGGTATGGAATGTTAGGGAGGGGATGAGGAAAGCTTTTGAAAATAATCCTGTAAAGTTTGGGGATGTTGATGAGGCATTAAAATACATATCCTCAAGGCTTAAAACACCGTTTAGAGAGTGGTATAGAGAGGCAAAAATACCTAAAATGTTTAAATTCCAGAAGAAAATAGTAGACTTCCTAAATAGTTAATACCCTCCACAACTGAAGTTGGGCTCCGTCTTCTTCAATTCTTGAATCATAAGTTCACTATTTACATCACTATAATTGAGCTATCTACGAGGAGATGCTGACCGTTATTCCGTATAGGCATAATTGGAGATTAAGCCAATAATACTGCTGAACCCTTCCGGCTTAAGCTTCGGAAATCAGACATCACCGTAAGCATAGAACATTAAGCTTAACAGTCGCAATTAAATTGGTTTCTCGCTGAATTTATGTAAGAATTCATTAGTTTAATGTTGAATATTGATGGAATACTATGTTGGAGAGCTAAATAGCTAACTTTATATACTTACTCTTAACAGTTCCTCATAACATCCGAAGAACTGCTGGCTTCTCGAGAAAATAGGCTCTTTAACATCATTGAGAGAGGGTGTTGTAGTAGCTAGGTTTAGTTTGGGTATTTAGAGGGATGTCTTTCATCACGTGGTTGTTGATGGGGAGCCTAGTGATGCTTACTAGGAACTTGTAGGGGCTTGATGGCTTTGAGTTTGCTAGGAAGTTTTCGAGTTGGAAGCCATAAGTATGAGGAGTGGGTGAAGTGTTAAGCAACTTATTGCTGAATAAGATATAAGTTTAAGCTTAATTCTACTGGGAGTAGAGGCTATATATAGGATCGCTAATATTTGGTTTAAGGTGTTGTTGTGGTTGTTGTTAACTCCGGATTGATAAAGCTTCACTTCAATAATAGCTTGGTAGCTAGAGGTTTTGAAGCTGTTGAATCTGATATGGAGGTGCAGTCTCTACTTCAAATGTCCAATGTTTTTGCCGTTAAGAGGCTTGGCTACAACGATCACGGCCCTGTTCATGCTAGAATCGCTGCTGGAAGCTCCTTGGAGGTTTTTAAGCTGTTAAGTAGTACCGTTGGTTCAAGTATTGTTAGGGATGGTGTTGGATCTATAGATGATGCTGAGCTTGTAGTTATGCTTGGCTCCTACCTTCATGATATTGGGAACTCTATCCATAGGGTTAATCACAGTATTCATGGGGTATATCTTGCAGTAAATATTTTGAATCGGCTCCTCCCCAAAATATATGGTACTGATTTAACACCTGAGCTTATAGGGATTAGGCAGGAGATTCTGCATGTAATCTATGCTCACGACGATGATGTTCAAGCATTAACTATTGAAGCTGGTGCTGCTAAGGTTGGTGATGGTGTTGATATGGCTGGTGGTAGAGCTAGAATACCATATAGGCGGGGCGGTGAATCAATACATGCACTATCAGCGTTGGCTATTGAGAGAGTTATGATTGAACGCGGCGAAAACAAGCCTGTAAAGATAATTGTTAAGACAAAAAATCCTGCAGGAATATTTCAAGTTGAGAACGTTATGGGGAGGAAGATAAGGACTTCAGGTATACAGCAACATATAGAGGTTGAGGTTAGATATAGAAGTAGGGTTAGAAAGGTTTTGTTTTCATGAAATCCATATTTAAAAACTCTAAATGTATCCTATGTAATATAATGTCTGGATTTGAATTTATTAGGAGAATTAATAAATCTAGAGCTTTCAAGCTATACCTATCGAGAATTGTTTTAAGATATGTTGCTGAAAACATTGATGACTTTAATCCACCTAAAGCTAATGTTGAAATCCATGAAATGCTTAAGAGGGAGTCAGGTGTTGAAGACCCGTTTGTCAAGGATAAGAATGAGCAAATCACTTTCTCAAGCAAGATTATAAACTACTTAAGAATCAATCCATACAATACATCAACTCAAAACCTTAAACATCTACTGGCATTAGCAGCATATGGTAATGGATTGGATCCTCTTGTACTAGGATACGATTTAAACTATGAGGTGCTTGAAGATGAAGTTAAAAATCTAAAAATTACGTTAAATGATACGGATAAGTTTATTAATGCCTTGGAGAGTAGTAGGTATAAGCGTATTCTATATCTACTAGATAATGTGGGGGAAGCCCTCTTCGACCTACTCCTATCCGAGAACCTTAAGATGAGAGGAGTAAATGTATTGTTTGCCGTCAAACCCCCTCATGAAACTGATGTGACAATCAAGGATTTTACTAGGATAGGTGGGGACCTAAATCACGTATTGGAGCTTAGAAAGTATCCTCCATTCACATCGTGTAGCATATTACCCGACATAGATTTAATTATCAGCAAGGGACTACTAAACTTTGAGACTTACATAACTAACATGAACAGCTTTAGAAAAGATGTTCTAGTAATTCTTAAGGCTAAATGTAGTGTTATTGCAGACTATTTTAAAATACCAGTAGGATCATATATTGTAAAGCTTTACCAACATGTAAGCTAACCAGCTCTCCTAACAACAGCCGGAATCTGCTGGACACTTTTACCTGATGCTTTCTTACTGTGTTTCTCCACAATATGTTTTCTCAGCCTCCAATAGCTCTTCACCTTCTCACCACAGCTCGGACATACATAGTAGCTCAAGAAACCCACCTCCAAATACATCATAGGTGAAAACATTATATTCTAGGCTATATATAAACTTTTCTATTTAAAGAACCGTCTTGTAAACTTAAGCATGTTTTATCACCTCTATTATTGGTATTGTATTCTCTATGAATTCTTTTGCTTTAACTCTTCTATTTATCCATGTTTCGTTCAGCATTATCATTATTGATTTTAGAAGCATTTCCGCATGCTCCTCATCGCATCCATCCTTAATGCATGTAGTTATCGAATAGCCTAGTCCTATCCTTAACGTACTGTATTATTCTCTCCATTAAATTCCTAACTTCAATACTATATAATCCATGCCTTAAATTGAGAATTCTGCATGAAGCCCTATAATAGGGTACTCCATCAGTCAATATAATTATGTTTGAGCCGTAGATAGCCTTAACCCTCTTAATGAATATCATTGATGTTAGTATGTTAGCAACATCAAATGTCATCATGCATACGATCCTCCTCAAGTAGGGCTCGAAGGCAATATAACACCCTCTCCCTGGAACCTATCCTAATCCTAATATCATCAACCAGCAATACTCTAGCATTCCTACGAATACTCCTATCAGGAAATAGAAAACATAAAGATCTAAACCACGATAGTATAGATGTATGACTCCTACATATTATAAGCTTAAAATATCTGAAGCAGCTCTCGAAGAATACGAACGAAAATATATATAAGCACCATAAACAACTAGGATAAATGGGGTTCTCTCCCTAACAAACTTAACAACCTTAGACATGGAATCACCATAGATAAGGAGAGAACCCCCAAATAAAGCTTAAGCCCAATTGACTATAGTATTTCGCATAACTTTTTTCTATAGGTTTCTTTGAGTATATGTTATGGTTGATCTGCTCAAGGCTTTGAAAATGGAGAGAAATTACAAATTCAACATAAGGCAAACAGATACCTAACATGAAAAACGATAGTGGAAAAAGCTTTAGCGAAATACTATAGTCAAATAGAGAATTAAACCACAAGTTTAAGT
>Ga0272445_1000591_pt1 | contig 33102 bp, 40 predicted proteins | sample YNPCB0031_FD_194404 | JGI IMG/M metagenome (GOLD analysis project Ga0272445, IMG submission 194404) | Hot spring sediment microbial communities from Yellowstone National Park, WY, United States - YNP-CB-003-1 | ecosystem: Environmental > Aquatic > Thermal springs > Hot (42-90C) > Sediment... | reverse complement strand
TCAACGCCTCGTATCAATGAGGAGGAATTGTGGAGAAGACCCTTTACTACGGCCCCCTATCTTCTCTTACATGCCTCACAAGTCTCTCAATGTCTATTGCGTCGAGGACATCGCTGAGCTCGCTAAGTCTCCTAGTGATCAGCTCTACCTCTCTCTTCTCAACTTCCTCTTTGAGCTTTTTCCGCAGAAACTCAGAGATGCTAATTCCAAGCCTCTTAGCCTTCTCCACAATCTCTCTCCTAACCTTAGTGGAGATCGTTACATAACTACCCATGATGTCAACTTATGAACTAGTGCCATAGGCATATTTATAAACACTAATGGGGTGATGGGCGAAAGCCTCTGGCGATGCACATGAATAAGCGGCTACATTATTACTAGGTCTAAAGGTTTATTACAGTCCATTGCTCTAAAAAGTAAAAGAGGTAGTGGAGATTGTGTTGAACAAGTATAGATTTAGAAATGTGGAAGTTCCCGCTATTAGTGAGGAGATATTGCCAGAGGTATTGAAAAAGCTTGAACTATATGAAGATGTTGTAAATGGTCATGCAAAATGCTACATTTGTGGCAGACAATTAACTCTAGATACTATTGGAGCTATAGCGGTGTTAGATAAAAAGCCCGTGTTGATATGTAGTAAACCCTCTTGTATAAGTAGAGCTTCACTAATTATTAAGAAATAGAAAAGTTAAATCTCTTTAAGAATAATTAGCTTCCAATCTCGAAGTTCTAGAGGGTAAGGCGATGATCGAGGGATTTGCAAGGATTTAGGGGTTTATATGGGGTTTTCTTGGACTATCTATCCTGGCTATCTTTATTCTGTACCTATTTTACCCAGAGAAGTTTGAGAGAGTAGGGATACACGCGCTAAGGCTTTTATCATTTATTAGTAAGAGTGCTGAGAGAAGAAGTATTAGCAAAGATGTTGCATACATCATCTCTACGAGCTTCGCTACATATCTCTGCCTCGAGGAAGTCTCCAAGGCTGCTGTCAAGTGGGGAGATGTAGATGACGCGATACTAGATTTTCAAGAAAAACCCGCTCATTATGGTATTGAGAGAGCAGGAGACACCACTATGAAAACATTGCAAGGGCCCTATTGAAAACTGTTCCAGAGGCACTATGTCGAGCCCGTTGACGCTAAGACTGAGTGGAGAAAGTCATCGAGAAAGAACTCTCTGACGGTAGGAAGCGCTTTATACTCTACGTCTTATCCGCCTACCTAGTCAATGTGAAGGGCCTGAGCGAGGAGGAGGCGTTGCAAGTGGTGCAGGGGTTCATCGAGAACTCGTGTAGGAATCACAGCAACTGTGAGAAGATATACGAGTCCTTTATACGCGGAGACCTCCGCAGAGTCAAATCTAAGGGCCTCAGGCCAGTAAGCCTGGAGAGACTGAGAGAGAAAGACCCAGAGCTGTACTCGCTAATCGAGAAGGCCCTATCCGAGGCAGACTGCGGGAGCAACGAGTGTTAGGGCATCGCGGGCATGGAGCCGGGTATAGTGGGCGTAGCGAAGAAGCTTTACATGGTCAAGCCTAGGACTATCCTATACCTGTTCTCGGGCGGCAAAGACTCCAGTTTAGCACTATTGCTGACCCGGGACGCGATAAAGAGGCTCTGCGAGGAAGTCATGTGCAGGGTCTACATGCTCTACATCTATGTCACTGGCAACACGCACCCATTAAACGCCTATGCCGCCTACTCTGTCATGTTGTGGCATAAGAGGAATTACGGGTTCGAGGTAATTACTAGAGCACACAATAGGCTGTTTCAAGAATACGCCTCTAAGTACGGTCTACAGAAGGGGCCAAGAGGTACATGATAATCAAGAAGATGAGAATGACAAACCACAGAAGACTGCTTTTCGAGTTGACATCGTCCCAGGGCGTGGGATAGTCCTATCAGACTAAGACCTCAGCATCGAGCAAAACCCCTCCATGTTAAACGGGCTTGGAGACTTGTGGGGGTTGGGGGGTAGCCGCCTACTCCTAACCCTCTCAAGAGCCTGTGTCAAGGGCTCGGCGTCGAGCGCGATAGTTACTGCTATAGAGGCTAGTCCCACGTACCTCCTCCACCTTTCTGACCAGTGCTCCTCAGCGTACTTCTCGTCGACCTCGTAGACTACACTAATGATCCTCCGAAGCCACCTATCAATGGGGGGCAGCTCGTACCTTCTAAGCGCCAGCGTCATTGCAAGCCTAGCTGTGTAGGGCCCAACGCCTTTAATGCGCCTAAGCGACCTCTCAACCTCTACGGGGTCTTCCACTCTGTGGAGGTCGTCTAGAAGCCCATTTAGTATCGCTCTTGCAACGTTCAGTATGGTCTTCGCTCTATACCCAACACCCGACTCCACGAGAAGCTCTGGTCTCTCGACAACGTCTTGAGGGCTTGGAGAAGCCGGGATCTCGACATCGCCCACTCGAAGCCTCCTACCGTAGTTCAAGACAATCCTGTGAAGCATGCTCCAACCCTGCCTAAAGCTAGCGTTTTGCTGACAGACCCCAGTCACTAGAGCCCACCAGAGGCTGGTGGTTCTCAGCCTCCAGCCAGGGTAGGTCGTGACGAAGTCGCCTAGTAAGGGGTCTCTCTTAGCTAGGGTGTGGAAGCTTGACAGGTCCTCGTGGAGCCCGAGCACCTCTTCGAGCACTGGCTTGAAGTCGCCACTACACTCCTCTGCGTAGATCTCGTACTCTCCGCTCCACTTGACCAGCCCAACAGCCCAGCCCTCAACTGGGAGAAACACGTACGCGTGACGCTCTCCGATCCAGAAACACAAGTTGTACACTCGCAGTATAACCCCGAGATCTACACCATCAGCCTTCAACTCTCCACTCTCACAGCGTTTAAGCTCAACAACACTACCCAATAGACTTCAACCCATCAAGCTCGTAGAAACCCCAGCTGAGGTTGGGGGTTTTATACCTTATAGTCAGGAGAGTTAGCGCGTTGAAGAGGCCACCATAGCTAGTTGAGGGTCTAATGGCGGAACGGGCTTAAATTAATGGAAAAGTGGCTGGTTGAGTTTAGACAAATTTATTTGAGTAAAAGTGAAATTAAAAATAGCTTGGAAATCGTTAAGAGCTAGGGGTTAAAGCTTTGTTAGCTATTCAAACCACACAATTCGAGTGCCCTCTTCCAGCTGATATTGCAAGTAAACTAATATACTACTTCAACTTCTTCCTAGACAACCTTGTGATGTACGCTAGGAGAGAGCCTTACTTGCTCGTATCATATACACTAGATATTGTTAAGAGGAGGAGTGGATCGTATGTTGTTAGATGGGGCTATCCATCACTACTACGTAGAGCACACGTAAATGTAACTATGCCAACTAGAGCAGAGCTCCGCGAGGGGAAGATCCTGGTGAGCGGGCGGTCTGATCAGTTCACCTTCACATACCTCTTCGAGGTGTCACCAAGTGATGGTAAGAGCCTCATTAAAGGCGCGTGCACGTGTACAGGCAACATAGTTAGATGTCAAGAGTTCTTAGAGTTGATCACCGGTGTTCTACGACTATACATGAAAGACCCACCCAGAGGCGTACTCGACACAATAGTACACCTCCCATCACCATTACCAGTGGCGAGGCCGCCGGTCGAGGTTAAACCTCCAATACCGCCCACACCTCCGCCAGCGCCACCAACCACGCCTATGCCACCACCTCCATCAGCGCGCGTTGAGGAGCCGCCCGTGAAGCTCGCAGTTGCACCTGAGCAAGCACTAGACCTCCTCAACATAGCGAGAATCCTGTTGAAAGCTCCACTAGTAGCGTCAATAGACCTCAAGCCGACCTGGTCTGTGAAGGATCTACTGTCATTCTTCAAGTCTTCGGCAGAAAAGTTCCGAGATTATACATACGTACTAGTTACTATGAGGAGTGATGAAGACCTAGACGTGACGATATTGCTAGATCAAGGGGGCGATATCGTGGCGTGGCGAGGGGTTGTTGAGAAGAGAGAGCACGACATCTCTAAGCCAGACGAGCTCGTATCGAGACTCCAAAAATATTGTGATAGAGGAGTTAGAGTTAGAATATGGGGTTGTAAAGCGAGCTAGGAGTCTAGTGTTAAGGTAGACTTCAAGATGCTACTAGTTTTTCCCATACGAGTTGATTGCTGAGCTTTTGTTCTTTATAGTTAAATACCCAGCATTATCATGAATAAATGCTTGGTGGTGAGTTTAGTTGAGCTACTCGATGCCCGTAGTTAAGGAGTATTCAACTATCGCTGAGTTTATAAAGAGCGTTGACGACACTATAGCCGAGTTGAGAAAGATTCTAGGTGAACACTTCAGGAAGATCGAGGAGCTACGTGTCAAGGTTGAACAAGAGGCGAAGTTGAAATCAATTATTAGTAAACTTGGCCTCACCGCCGCGCCCTCAGGCACCGAGTTGAGCCTTAAGACTATAAAGATAGCTGTAAACCCAACAGCTGAGCAAGAGTTAGCGATGCTTGAGCAGGCGCTTGAGAGCATTAATAACAGGTTGACTCAATTGACAGCATTGAGGAAAGACCTCGACGCTCTCGCCCCTCTAAGTGACGTTAATGTGAAAATCACAGTTGTATATGTCGATGGAATCCCCAAGAACATCATACTTAGAATAGCGTAGCGAAGTATAATCTCGGAGTGTAGTTCATACAAGCTTTTTTACCACCTGCACATCACCCACCCCCTTGCCATTACGACGTTCTGATATGTTTACGTGCATAGGCATATTCGCGCTATACAACCTAAAGTGTTGTAGTGATCGAGCTCTTGTTGCCTTTTTACGAACGCTCATCACGCGAGCTTTGATAATAGAACATTGACGTCTCAAGACACTTGGAGTTAGAGGTGGACAATATTTAATAGGGAGAGGAATCTATTAATTAGTAGTGGTAGCTTGTGGTAGAGAGGCGGTGAAAAGGGCTTCTCTACGTGGTCAATCAGACCTCATCGGTGTTGTAGTGCTTCTTGGAGCTGTGTTGATTATTGGGGTCGCTTTTGCTGGTATGGCTCTGACTAGCGTGTCTACATTTATAGGTGTTAATCGAGTTAAAACAGCTCTCAGCGAGGATCAATCGAGCGTCTTCATATACGTTGAGCGTGAAAACGCGACGCACACATGCCTAGGCGTATTGAGGATCGTGCCTGACTACAGAGTCTACGCCATTGGGCTGTTCACGAGCGATCTGAGCCAAGACCTATCCGGCGCGATCATCCCGCCTGAGCCCGATACCCTTGTGCCGAGGACTATCGAGTCAAATAGGATCTACAGGTTGTATCAGGGGGAGTACTACTCTATCCCCGTGAAGGGCTTGGTCAACGTGTACTTCTTAACGGATCAGGCGATAAGAGACTACATTCTACAGCGAAAGCCGCTACTAGTGTGTGTAGATAAGGGTGGGCTACCAAGCGATGGGTACCTAGTAGTGTTCTCGTTTATTAACAACGAGCTCTACGAGGTGAGAGGTTGGTATGTTAAGTCATAAGAGGCGTTGGAGGGGGCAGGTCGAGGTAACAGGGGCTATCATAGCGGTTGGAGTGCTACTCCTAGTGATAACGACGCTATTCTACTCGATTATCCAGCTACAACAGGCGACATCAGACGTGTTCGCTAAGAGAGCCTCTTTCGAGTCAGAGCGCTCGTTAGAGAGGGTCTCTGTGATCTACGACCCGGAGGGGGAGCTCTGTGTAGTCAAAAACGCGGGTGGTGTAGATATAGAGGTCGCTAGAGTCTGGGTGAGCGACAGCGACTTCGTAGAGGAGCCAGAGGTCGTGGGGCTCCCCGCTACTATTAGGCGTGGAGAGTCAATAAGCTTCACACTGGATGCCGCGCCCGTGGCTGTAGTCACTAGGCGTGGAAACGCCTTCGAGGTGAGATCTGAGTGTCTAAGACAAGCGGCCATGGCTAGGTCGCTGGTGGAGGTCATATATGGCGGCGTCGGGGGCTTCATATCGTCGCAGAACATTATAGGCGCCACTAGGCTGACTAGCGATCAAGTGTGCATAGTGTACGAGGTCTACAGTGGAGATAGTAAGGTGGACAACGCTGTGCTGGTCTATGGGAACGAGACTGGGTGGATCTACCACAAATGCGATCCAAACAACCCATCAACCTATGGGTGGAAACTAGTCACTCAGTATAGTATCAATATCACAGAATCAGACCTAGATACTAGTCAGGTCAACGAAGCTGTAATAGCAATAATCACTTCAAATAGTCTCGTTGAAATTGGTGATCCAAAATCAGGTCTAACCCCAGTAACTAAAGTGCGTGTAAACCTCACGTTGTATAATGTAACTAGGATCTCTAGTAACGCTGATGTTATCACCGTATTCTACAAGTTCGTGATACAAATCCAGGGAAATGCGCCACCTCAACAAGTCTCGTACAACCCGCGAGTAGCTCTTATCGCGCTAAGCTCAAGTGTTAGGTATGGAGCTCCCGGCTCTATAGCTGTCAGTAGTCGACAAAACGTTGGAGTGGTATCTGGCTACGTGGTGCTCCCAAGGTACTTCTACGAGTTTCAAAGCGACTATTACAGTGTAGAGATCGTGTTAGAGATAGATACAGGTTCTGCCGCCATTAAAATATTCTCAGTGCGTCTCGAGTACATAGCCTTCACTGGCGCGGAAATCCTCTGGAAACCGTTACCTTGATGTTGCGTCTACACGCTCTACATCTAATCTCTCACAGTAGGGTCGATTAGTGTGTAAATGTAAGTCTATATGGCACTACACCCAAAACTACGAGGGAGAGGTGTACTACCTGAGTGACCACTAAGACTGCTCTCATTACAGCACCATGCTTCTTACTTGAAGCCCCAGCGAGGAGAACGGACGTTGTTGCGTAGAGGTATGGAAGCGCGTTTATATAGTACCAGTCTAGCGGTCCAGCCACGATGTTCACCAGCGAAGTCCATGACAACAACACCAGCGTCTTCAACCCCCTTTCAACCGGGCTTGTCAAAGCCTTATATGTCGCATAGAGTAGTGTGGGGAGTAGTAGGTGCCAAAGCACAGATCCAGCGCCAGTGTAGACTATGAGGATGCTCCTGCCAATAGGGGTGAAAACGTAGCTCACTACGCTACCAGCTGAGGCGTTGAAGAACACTGTATACTCTCCAGGCAACCTCCAGAGCTCAACTCTAGCGATAAGCCTTAAGAAGCCGTTGACCGCTATGGGTGTTGAGAAGCCATGCCTCCAAGCCATGTACTCGTACATCTCAAAGTGGTGAGCGATTATCGCGTCCCAGCCCAGCTGTAGATCTCCCGCGTAGGTCAACAGGTACGCCATCACGGAGAGCCCAGCGTAGACGAGCGCTCTCTTAAACCCCCCACTACGCATAGTGAGAATGAACAAGGCTAGAGCGATCGGTAGAGCGCTAAACTTACACGCCACAGCAAGCCCAGCGAGCGCAGCTGATAGCCTACCCCTACCTGAGAGGTAGGCGTAGAGCGCTAGGAGCGCGAAGAACAAGGCTGGTGGGTCTAGTAGGAGGTATCTATGCGTATTGTAGTAGACCGTGTCTAGCGCTAGTAGGGTCGCCGAGAGCAGTGAAGCGACGTAGCTACTAGTGAGCCTGTAAACCACGAGAAAAACTAGGAGAGAGCTAGTAGCGTAGAGAACCACGTATAGTGGCCGGGCAAAGCCGTAGAGCCACGCGAAGCCAATAATGTACTTAGCTAGAGGGGGGTGTTCAAAGTTACAACTAAGCGGGGGAGTAAGCTTAGCAATGTAGGAGACTCCACACTCGATGTAGACCTTCTCATCGAGATACGCAGGTAGAGAGGTCGCGGCAAGACATAGAAAGCCGATAAGCAGAGTAGAAGCAACTACAAGTGATGAGAGAGAAAAAAGATCTTTAGACCTAGTTCTACGCGACCGCATATATGATCAGAGCTTGCCCAGCTAGCCTCCAGCCCCGCCTCCAGCTCCTCAAGAACTACTAGGAGGAACCTCCGCTCTCAGCGTGACCGGGTACATGTTACCGGCTTTAGTGTACACTCTCACAACATAGCTTGCACCAGCTGTAAGGAGATCTTCGCCAATGCCAGCAGTGAAAACGATATCACTTCCAGGGGCAAGAGTGATCACGGAATCCTGAGTATTATCGAAGGTGAAAGTTGTTGTGTCCTTTACACCGACAACTTCGACTTTATATATCACTGCAGCCGCTGTGCCCTTGTTCTCAACGTGTAGCTCTATCTTTCCATTAGCGTATAGTTTGCTGTCTGGGTGTATTACTAGCGTCTCTACCTGCCCCATCCCGCCCCACCAGCCCATGAGCCAGCCTATGACGCCAATAGCGATGACCAGTGTGACAGCTACTAGGATTACTACTGCTATGATAGGTTCGATTCCAGACATCTTCTTCATACATACCACATTATAATATTAACTTAGGGGGGTTTAAAAAGTTAATTCTGATCAAGCTGGGAGTTTTTTATACTTTATAGTCTCTCCATGAGCGTTGACTCTGATTAATTACGCCTTTACAGCTCTCTCTAGTACTGGATATAGTGTTCCAGACTTCAGGTATAGCTTGATTGTGTACATCACTCCATGTTTGTACTCTCTCATCAACTTGACTTGTAACTCTCTCCTCGCTTGGTTTCACCACTATTGGTGGGTTGAAGCTCACTGTCTCGACGCCGTAGACCTCGAGCTTGTAGATCTCAGCTGGAGCCTCGCCAATGTTGACTACTGTCATGTTGAGATACCAGGATCCATCTGTCTCGTTGTAATACATCTTGATGTCTAGTACTCTAAGTATCTCTGGTCTCCAGGTGAATATGTAATATGTTGAGAGAAACCAACCTATAAACGCAGCCGCTATCCCCATAGACACAGCGATCAGTATCATGATCGCGAGAAGCTGTTCATCAGATCACACCTATGAGCTTAAACGTCGTGAAGAGCGAGACCCCGGTCACGACTTCGAGTAGTATTGCGTGGAGAAAGCCAGCTGCTAGAGTGGCTTCAGATGCCTTGCCAGCGATCAGCCCCATAACGAAGGAGTTCAACACAGCACCCATAGCTAGCACGAAGATCAACGGTGTGGCGACCACCACTGGCACCCTGGCTAGTGCTAGTAGCATGTATAGTAGGATCATGGGCATGGAGGATAAGAGGATCGCGCCTAGGTATGGAAGGATGATCTGCGTCTTCATCCTCCTCCTAGTCTCCTCTTCGAGCTCGCTGAGCGTCTGAGTAAACCTGGCAAGCACATCGATTATCTCTGGCGAGCCACCACCAACAATGATAGAGTCAGCTAGAAACCTAAACGAGGCTATGACAAACCACTCTTTACAACCACGAAGAGCCCTCCTCAACGCCTCCTCCAGGTTTAACCCTATGGATAGAGACACCCCCGCCCTCTCAACTATTGGCGTCAGGCTCCTATAGTCTCTACTAGACGTCAATATAATGCACTTCTCGGGGCTTAACCCGGTCTTCCTAAGCTCACTGAGGTCTCTCAAGAAGTCAGCTGTCGCCTTTATGATGCCTCTATACCCCCTCACAATAGACCTGTGTTTGACTGCTGGTGGGATCGATAGTGCTATCAACGAGAACAGCATTGCATACACGAGTCCCACAACTCCTCTCAACGTGAGCTTGCCGAAGAGTATGTCTACGCCACTAGTCGCGATCAACACGAGTATGAAGACTAGCACCGGCACTGGAAGCCATGAGAGCATCGTCAAGTACACCTCGCTGTAGCCGATGGGGGTTCTAGGTTGACTGATATGTATAGCTAGAGCTATCGTTAAGCCCAACATTGGTAACACGAGGAAGTTGTAGAGCGCTGGAGCGGTGACGTCTATAGGCACTGTGAGCGCTCCAGGCGCTCTGAGAGCTTGAGCCGCCGTTGTCGTAGCCTGGACAACGAAAAACACGTAGAGAGCGAGTGCTATTATAACCCCGAATATCGTGTAGATCTCTAGAAACGAGGTCAACCTCCCAATTATGGCCTTGATCTCGTTGGCTCTGCTCTCGATGATCTCTCTAGTTCTAACTTCGAGGTAGTGGACAACATCACCACCACTCTTAAGCGTAGTCGTGTAGCCGAGGATCACGTCTCTAAACCTAGAGCTAGGGTGGTTTAGAGCTATCTTCTCAACCGCTGTGATGGGGTCTTCGCCATAAGCCTTGATCCTAGTGAGCACTCTAAGCGCCTCAAGCCTTATGGCTTTAAAAACCCTCAACTCAGCTACTCTACTAAGAACCCTGTCAAGGCTCAGCCCCCCTCTAGTCATTGTTGAGAGATATGCTAAGAAGTAGGGCAGCTCGTTCTCAGTCTCAACCCTCCTCGAGGAAGAGCGCATGTATGGATATGTCAACGTCGCTGCAAACACAAGCACGTTTAAGACCACGACTACTAGCACTCCAACAACTAGCTCAAGCGTGGTCTTCAAAGTCCCTATGAACACTAGTCCAAGGAAGCACGCTACACTTGACACGGCTGTAAACGTGGTGATCATTAGTGTATTAGCTACGTACTTGACTGGGTGTATGCTTAGACCAGCTCTTGATAAGACTCTATCAAACTCTAACGCCTTGACGAGCCCTCTACTAACTCTCTCGAAGAGTGCGAGAGCTAGTATCGAGAAAAACTCTCCAAGAGTGACTTCCCTAGAGGCGGAGGTTGAAGGCCTTGTAGAGGTCTTAGCCCTCCTCTTAAACCACGAGAGCTTTGTAAGGGCTCTTCTCAATCGAGAGCTCTTCAACTATACCCAGCCTTTGAAACCTCTTCTAACATCCTCTGTGGGTTGTGGTAGTACATGTAGATGTATCTAGCCACGGTCTTGTAGTCGCTGAGCCTCTTCTCTGCTAGGTAGCTTAGTACGCGCTCTCTCTTATATAGCTCTACGAGTATGTGGTCGAGAGACCTCCCAGAGAGCTCGCTGATCTTCTTCAACGCGATGCTGTTGCTTAGATCTAACTTGAACTTGTCGTTGACGGGGTCCCAGCGCATGATCTCTAGGTAGTCCTCGTAGCCCCTGATCTCCCACACATTTGTTATCCTCCTACTCGGCCTGATCCTCCCCCTCTCGTCTCTAACCTCGACCCTCCTAATGACTAGAGCTATGTTTATGAGTGGTATGTATGATGGAGGGATGTTCATTGGTGGAGAAGTTAGTCTCTTGACTACAGCATCTATGTTCTCAGCGTGTATAGTTGTCAAGCCACTGTGCCCGGTGGCTATGGCCTGGAACAACACGTAGGTCTCTTCACCCCTGACCTCGCCGACTATTATAACGTCTGGTCTATACCTCAATGAGAGCTTAACGAGGTGGAACAGTGAGACCTCTCCAACTCCACTACCAATGTATGAAGGTCTCGAGGTGAGTTGAACCCAGTTCTCGTGGGGGAGTTTGAGCTCAGGTGTGTCCTCGATAGTCACGATCTTGTACGTGGGCCTCAAGAGCGTTGCGAGAGCGTTTAGAGTGGTTGTCTTGCCAGCCCCGGTGACCCCCATTATGAGCGTCGTTAGCTTGTAGTCCATTGCAAGCCAGAGGTAGGCCGCCAGCTCTGGTGAAAGCGTCTTAAACAGTATTAAGTCTACAATGGTCAGTGGGCTCTCACTAAACTTTCTGATCGTGAACGTCGAACCCCCTGTAGACACCTCTCTCCTAAAAGTAGCTGCAACTCTATGACCACCGGGCAGTATAGCGTCTAGTATAGGGTAGGCCACAGAGATGTGCTTTCCAGCCATGTGCGCCAACTTGATAACGTACTCGTCTAGTGCCTCTTCAGAGGTGAACACTATGTTTGTTGGTAGCGACTCGTATTTCTTATGCCAAACGTAGACAGGCTTGTTTACGCCATTACACGATATGTCCTCGATGTAGCGGTCTCTGAATATCGGGTCTAGGACTCCAAAGCCGAGGACGTCTCTCTCGATATAGTAGAGTATCTTGCTCCAAGAGAGCCCCGGAGTCTTTGTCAACCTGATCTGGAACTCCCTAACAATTCTCCTCGCTGTCTTCCTAATCTCCTCTGCAACGTCTACGTCGAGGCTTCTAATAGGCTTCAGCTCCCAAACTAGGTGGTCCATCACCTCTCTATGCACTCTCTCCTCTTCAGGGGTCAGAGAGACCTCTTGAACCTCGTATATGAGCCTCCCCCCGGAGTCTTCAACGATGTTTATATATGCAAAGGGCTCGTAGACAGGGTAGCGGTCGACTAGCCAGTACCCCTCGAGTACGCTATAAAGTTTGTGAACATACCTCGTCGGCTTCTGAGTAGCTCCATAGTGCTCTAAAAGCCTCTCTTCTACCTCTACAACCTCTTTCTTCAACTTATCACGTTGTCTTCTAAACAGCTTACTGAGAGCACTGAAATTGAGGCCATACTTAGCCATAAATACACCTACGATAAGCGTCCTGCTCAGCTCGTCACATTGCATTAGTTAGTTAATTTAGGTTATTATTTTTAACTTATTTTTGCACTAATGCAATTTGGTAATTGGAAAGGTTGAAAGCGTTGAAAACATTACAACACCTAGGTGGTATTGTGAGGGGTTACTTGAGACGTATATGCACTTCGTTCCCAATATTGCTATTGCTTGTGGGGCTAGCGGCGTCTACCGGTCACTTCGCAGTCGTGGGGGTCGCTCGTCAAGACCCACTAAGTAGCGATGTATACGCGTTTAGAGTAAACTTGAGCGATATTGGCGTTGTCCCCACATATGTCGTGGCGATCGACTCTTCTAGGTTCCTAGTCGTAGGCTCAAAAGCAGGCTCAAACGTCGTTGCCGTCGTTAAGGTCGTAGACCCCTACAGCGACGTGGTTGTTGAGGACATATACCCCTTAACAGGGCCTCCTATGAGCATCGCCACTGATGGCTACCCCACTAGTAGAGTAGCTATTGGAACGAGTAAAGGCGAGATCCTCTTATTAAACATCGAGAGGGGCAGAGTCACTAGACATGTCTACTCAGTTCTCGGCGCAGACTTCTACGTTAACAACCTATTCCTCGCGAAGAGTTCTGGAGGAGGTGTGAAAGTGATAGCTCTAGTCTCAGAAGGGGCTCCAAGGACATACCCCTGTCTAAGTTGCCACGTATACGTCCTAGACGAGGAGGGTAGGGGGCTACTGAGGATCGGGCCTAGAGTGGGCAACGCCACCACCACCTGCCCAGGCCTCGAGGGGGTCGAAGTTCAACACGTGACACCACTAAAGATCCACGAGGCCTCAGGCTACTACTGGGACGCCTCGAACGTTCTCTTAACATACATTCCACCGCTCACGAAGCTGGTCTTCAACGTGACATACCTAGACTTAAACACCAGCATGGTGAGACCTCTACGAGATGTACTAGTGGAGGCGCGTCTAACCTACCTAGAGATCGGCCTTATAGTAGTGTATGGAGTAAACACTGACGCTAGTGGAGTGGCTCGAGTTCCAGTGCCACGTGAAAGGGGTTACACTCTACTAGTCGATCTATTGATAAGGGATGTTAATGGAAATGTTGTTTGGCAATACAACTACACTCACCACCCGTGGGATCCGTGGCCGGAGGAGGTGCTACTACCACCAGCTGTATTGACAACGACACTTCTAGATACGAGGCCTGCAACGAGGGTCTATGCAACTCCACCGTTCTTAAGAACCGCGGTGAGTCTACTAGACCTCTCCAACGCCCCTTCATCATGTACCAGGAGAGCTGAGGCCAAGTTCACTATAACGCCTAGTGCTAGAGACCTCGCATACCTCCGCGGCTTCACCAGCTATGGCGATAAACTCACATATGTAGACCCAGACAGCGGCTACCTAGAGATCGCTACAACGACCACCACAGAGGGCGAGCTGAGAGTGCTCAGCTTAACTCGCGACTACGTGGGGTATGGCGCTGGCATAGTCTCAGCGAGCACGTATAGTGGAGGAGACTACGTGATTGTCGGCTTATCAGATGGGAGGATCAGGGTCTACGAGCCCCTTGGAGGAGGTTACAGGCTCATATACATCTACAACATGGGCTCTAGACTACTAAACCTAGTTACTACACCCTACATAGAGGGCTACGTGTACACTGCTATCTCCACAATGGGAGTCCAGGTGTTCAGGATCGACCCGTTCAACCTACCCATATTTAGAAACCTCACGTACCTAAACCTCGCAGCGCCTGAGTATGTACATGGAGATGTAGCTGGAGATCTAACGACCATAGTGCTTGCAGGGTCTAACAACCTAATAGTGGTTAGAAACGTCGATGTTGCTGTGAGGAACAGATTCGTTTTGACACTAGAAGACGTTATTGGTAGAGACGTTGAACTCGTCATTAAAGCGCCTGGTGGTGAAAACTTAACGGGCTCACTACTGGTCTTCGAGTATCCTGGAGGCTCTACAACTAAGACTCTACATGGAGATGTGGTGGTGTTGAACAACATACTGCCGAGGGTAACTTATAGATTGAGCATTCGCCCAGTCTACGACTACATATACCCATGTAGAGTGACCTTCACAATAGGTGGTAACTTTAAACTGGTGATTTTAGGTGTCGAGAACGCTAGCTACACTGTTGAGCAAGCACCCTATAGGGTCGTGTTAAACCTCTCATACGTCATGTATAACATCACGCTGAGAGTGGTTGACGCGCTATCGGGGCCTACCCTAGTAGCCCCCATAGATATCCTAGTAGATGGTGCCCCAGTAGTCACTAAAAGTGTAGATGGCCTTCACCAGTTTAGGTTGCTATACGGACGTCACACTCTGACGATCAAGCCTTCAACCGGCTACGAAGGTGCCTACTACGAGTATTCACTAGACATGCTGACTAATAGAGACCAAGAGATCAGAGTTGAACTACAGAGAGTTGAGCACGTGATAAACATCACAGTTATCGACGAGTTCGGAGCCTTGATCTCCCCGGTCAACGCCTCGCTCACGGGGCCTCTAGATGCTCTCTCACAGCGAGTCGAGCTATTCACCATCGAGCCTCCTCCGAGGTCTATCACCACTAGGCTTCCATATGGAGAGTACGTGTTGACCCTGAAACCACTAAACGAGTCTATTTACAAGCCGTTGACTATGAGGCTCGAGGTGACTAGGTCTCAATCGATCATCGCTACTCTACAGCGTGTTAGATACAATGTAACTGTGAGGTTTGCGAGCACGATGCCAGTGATCTGTAGGTTCAACGTGTACGCCAATAACACACTTGTAGCAAGCAGCGTCGGAGCTGAGGGAGCGATCATTCAGCTACCATACGGGGTCTTCACATTAAATGCAACCCCCGTGAAAGAGGATGAATACAAGTGCCTAGCGTCGAAGCCCATCACTACGAGGGTTGAAGGAGACGTCAACATCACCATACCTGTCGATAGGAGGACTTATAGACTGAAGATCGTAGCCCTAGAGGGCGAGACCCCGGTGGGCAACGTCGAGATACGCGCCTACAGCGTAGAGACTGGAGCTCTCGTCTCAACTAGCATCACAGGCGATGATGGCTCAGCCTCGATGGAGCTACCATTCGGTATATATAGGGTTATGCTAGTGCATCCAAGATACGTTAAAACAGAGCTTATCACGGCTGTCGATAGCGATAGATCGGTGACGGTGTACTTAAACCCGACGATATGGACGCTCCTCTCAAGGTTTACACCAGTAATAGCGACGCTCATCGGGATCCTAGTGCTCATATTGGTTATTCGAAAGGTGAGATCTATTATAACTAAGAGGATCTCAGGAGAAACATTCTAGGCGAAGTTTTTCAACCTCTACCCTCTCGCTCCTACTCGTTTACAATCCAACTCCTCTCACAACGTCTACGCCAAACGACACATCCACAACCAACCTAGCCTTAATCCCACCTGGTTGATAGCTCACAATAATGTCTATAGAGCTCTTAACTAGGTCGATCATTGCGCTTCTTCTCTCTCATGATAAATATCGATCTCCTCTCCACACCATAATTCTCAAGCCTCTTGGCTGGTTTCTCCTCGACCCCATAGACGCTCTTACGTTGTACCAAAATGGCGGTTTATGGTAAGTAGAGCGCTATCAAGAGGAGAGTAGACACTATAGCGATAGGTCCTGCTACACATGCCGGGAAGGGCAATGTGAGAGTCTGTGGGGGCGTGATTATCGAGATTAAACGGTGATCTCATAAACGCCGTGGTAGTTCACGTAGACCACACCAGTACGAGAGCGCTCTATGTACTAGTGGAGTGATGTAGCACACAATATATGAGTTTACAACAATCTTCAAGTTGAAAACTACTGGCTGGTTTCGCCACGTCAAGGCCCCATGATGGGCTTTATTAATATTGAGCGCTCTATTTTGACTTGGTGACTTCGTCTTGGAGTATACAACTCTCGGCTGGTCTGACCTCAAGATCTCGAGGATCGGGCTTGGTACCTGGCAGTTTAGCGAAGCGTGGGGTGTGGTTAATTACGAAGTTGCTAAGAGCATCATTGCTAAGGCTCACGAGGTCGGCATCAGCTTCATAGATACAGCGATGGCCTATGGTAGGGGGCTTAGCGAGGAGCTTATTGGTAGAGCGCTTAGAGAGCTCAATATACCCCGAGACGAGGTGGTGATAGCGACTAAGATCCCAGGAGACTTCTTAAACCCAGACGATGTCTTTAGAGCTGTTGACAAGTCGCTTAAGAGACTTGGTGTTGACAGCATTGACCTCCTCCAGCTACACTGGCCTCCCTGCTGGCACAACTACCCGACTGGAGCCTACGCCAGGGCTCTTGAGCGCCTAGTGGCTCTGGGCAAAGTTAGCTACATTGGTGTTAGTAACTACCCAGTAGCCCTCATAGACGAGCTACGAAGCCACCTATCATTCACAGATATCGTTAGTATGCAGTATAGGTTCAACTTGATCGAGAGGTGGGCCGAGCTCGAGTTGATACCATACGCTGAGGCTAACGACATGACCTTTATCCCGTGGAGCCCCCTAGCGAAGGGCCTACTCACCGGCAAGTACACCCCAGAGAGCTTGCCGAGGTTTCAGGATGTTAGAGCTGGAGAGGCTGTCTTTCACCCAATCAACATGTCGAAGGTTGTAGATCTGATCAACACTTTGAAGAGCCTTGCAGAGAAGTATGGTAAGACCCCGGCACAGGTCGCCTTAAACTGGTTGATCAAGTATAGCCCGGTCATAGTCCCAATACCTGGAGCTAAGACACCACAACAAGTAGAGGAGAACGCGGGTGGTGTTGGATGGGAGCTATCGTACGAAGACTGGAGACTACTAGATGAACTAAGCAAGTCTATAAAGATAACGTACGTTACGTGGTGAAGTAGTGGAGTAAAAAGTCTCTTGGTTTTAGACCTCTACCTCCTCTTTTTAAGAGCGACCAGCGCTACTACTACGATGACAACGATGAGTATTGATATGGCTATAAGCGTCAAGTTCGCTGGAGGATGCGGTGTCGGGGTAGTCGCTACTGGGGTGGAGGTTTGTGGTGTAGTAGTCGGCATTGGCGATGGTGTTGGGCTTGGAGTAGGCGTGGGTGTAGGTGTGGGAGTTGGTGGAGCGCACGTTGCAAAGTACCCCACCATGCCAGCGACGATCACGATCACGATAGCGGCGATTATTATCGCAGCAGTGGTCTTCGTTATAGCCTGCATTCTACGCGAGGATGCCATAAAGTGGTCCCCCTCTTCATAAGCATCTAAACCCCCCAGGATTTACACACTTTTCAGTCAACTACACAGTAAACACTACTCGTGACAGAGAGACGATAGATCTCAAGCAACCACATGCTGAGAAACCACCTTAAGTTGTAGACTCGGCTTCGTGATTAGGCGGCTCAGTATTGTCTAAGTATACCCATAGACTCGTATTGCTCGTGGCTACTGCATTTTCAACTCAGAATTATTCACTCAAACTTATCAATGCATATATAGGTTTGCCAGTTAAGAGTATCGAGTATCGTAAGGGACCCACAGGTTTATACATCGTTGTCACCGTTGATAGCGACGCTAAGAGTTCACTAGAGCGGTGGCTACGAGTAGCTGATAAGCTGAGAGGTCTAGGCCCAGTAATCGTGAAGTGGAACGATGAAACCAATGCGACCCCTGCAGAGCTGGGTAGATACCTAGGCATGATCTTCGCCAAGATGGACGTGTACTTATCAATGAGTAGTAGTTTCAACGCGGTAGAGTCGCTGAGAGAGGAGTGGAATGAGTAATATACTACCTAGATCCAAAAGCTATCATCTCATACCTTTAAAAACGAACTCGTCGAGAAATTTCTCATAAACCCCTCTAGAGGCCATTTTAGATGCTGGACGTAGAGACCTTAGAGCCAGCGTAGACTTAGTCTTTGTTATGTTAGCTGGGGACATACTGATAAGATATAAGATAGTCCAGACTTTAGGCACCAAATAGGTGTCTTGGTTTATCACAAGTCTCATCAAGGCATACACTTTTATACACCGGCAACACTTAACTAGCTACCGCATGCTATACCACTACATGAAACAGCTCAGTAGGCTAGGCGAGGAGTCCATATAGAAAACAATTAGAGGAGACACGAGTAGAGGTGGCTACAAGGAGATTCCAGGGGCTCAAGGGGGTAAGTTATTTAATTTACTACGTTACGTTGAAAGCATATTGGGAGTGCCAGGTTTGGGTGTGATAATGCGCGAGGAAATAGAGCTCTTCCTGAGGAGAGCAGAGATATTTAGGCGTGATGCGGAATTCGACTTTAGAAATGGGAACTATGATATCTGTATGTTCCATCTCGAGCAGGCATTTCAATTGTTGATCAAGGCGAAATTACTCGAAGTAAAGGGCTCCTACTCGAGAACTCATTTGCTAAGAAGACTACTCCTAGAGCTTGCAGAAAACTGGAATAGAGACGACGTATTGAGGTTTATAGAGGAGTACAAGACTGTCTTGAGAGACCTAGAGAGAGCCTATATCTCCTCTCGGTATACCTACGAGGAGTTTTTCGAGGAAGAAGTTAAGAGGGCCTTTCACGCATACGAGGAATTGAGGAAGTTGTTATGGAGAAGTTGAAGTATTATTTCTCAAACTACGTGGAAGTCGCGAGAGAGGTAAAGGATGTCGTTAGTAAAGAGGTCGAGGCAAGGGTCTTTGTCTTTGGGAGTGTTGTAAGGGGGGATTACTGTATTGGTTTAAGTGACATTGATATCGCCATTGTATCAGACGAGTTCGAAAATAGAGAGGTGAAATTGAGGGTCTACACAATCCTCTACGAGAAGTACTTCGACTCACCCATAGAGTTCCACTTACTGACGCCAAAGCAGTGGGAGCTCTACTTAAGGTTTATTGGCAGAGACTACACCGAGGTCTAAGAGAGAGTTCCTCGGGAGGGCCTCGCTAAGATCAAGCAGATAGAGCCTGGAGCTAAGCTTTCAACCTTCGGTTTACGACCTGGAGAAAAGTGAAAAACCGTACACTGCTTAGCAAGACATCTCTCAAATCACTCCATAGAAGTCAAAATAATGTCTGCAGGTAAATTCGAAGTGGACATAGGCTATCACCATTTAAAATAACATCGATTCAAGCGAGTTTTTCTGGTCAATACCTATGTGAGAATATTTCATGATTAAGCATTCTTCTAAAAAACTCAAATTATCATCTTTATACTAAACTGCGAGTATTCGTATCCGTGATGTTATTAAATGATAAGTGAAAGTCGCGCATTATATGGAAAGGAGCTAGCGATCTCGGCAGGGTTACTAAGTGTTGTAATTCAAGGAAGCGTTATACACTATTCTTCTGTTCGAGTTGTGCTAGATCAGTACAAATTATTTCTACTATGTTTGCACATCCTTGTTCGCTATGTGGCTTGTAACATAACTTCAAATTTTCCAAATGATTCTTAAAGGCGTCAATGTGACTACGTCTTAAATTCATAGTGACATTTAAACTAGGATCCAAAAGCGACTTAGCGAGTTTTATCTTTTTATTGTATCTTGACGCATGGAGTCATAGTCTATAGCTCCACCAACACTTAATAATCCATTATCCAAATTAGGCCCTAGTAGAACGTGGGGTGTAGGGGCTTGGGTCACGTATTTGTTAGGGCTAGGTTTAGGGGTAAGGATGTTATAGAGTTTGAGCGTGTTCTTGTAGATACAGGAGCGTCGTTCACAGTCATGCCTCTTGAGATGACTGAGAAGTACTTCATTGAAACCCCGTTTGAGGCTGATATAAGGCTTAGTGATGGGAGATTAGTGAAGATGAAGGTATTTGTAGCCGAGTGTGAGATAGAGGGTAGGAGGGGGCCACTAAGAATACTGGCATTCAAAGGCGCTACACCAGTAATAGGTGTAGACACACTAGAGACTCTAGGGCTAAAAGTAGACCCTGTAACAGGTAGGATAGAGAAAACAGAATACTACATGCTATACGTATAACCCGCGAGTCTTCGATTATACATAAAACACCTCGCCTGGCACCAACTATTTTCCCTACCCATACTATAAGGAATTAATAGCTTATCACAGCGATTTTATATATAGCTTAGTGAGCAAAATGTGTTTTAAGGTTTTTCAACATTAACTAGTAACTGCAAGTTTTTATTAAGGTGGTGGTTTTGCCAGAAAGAGGGGGTGTCTCGGCTCTTCTAGCTTCTATTAGGCTTATACTTGGAAACCCGTTTATCCGCCTACTACTAAAGAGTGCTTCTAGGGAAGTGGAGTGCTTGCATGGAGGATGCGTGGAGGAGAGGAGCATTGTATACCACGCGTTGTCTAAGTATAGTGGTATGAATGTACAGTGTCCTCTTGGAGCCCGGTTTTTAATAGACTTAGTAGACATGACGATAAAGATCAGCGTAATACTGCTTAGAGGCGATGATAGGGAAGTAATTCAGGCGTTCAAAGACCCCGCTATAAGGAGAGGTGTTGACAGCGTATTGAGAAGCATAGCTACATATGGCGTGACAACACCTCAGAATCTCTTAGCGCCATTCATGGTCGTGTGAAACCTCACAAACCTCTGTAATATGAAGTGCAAGCACTGCTACCAGAGAGCTGGTTGCCCTCTTCCATCAGAGCTCACGCTCGAAGAGAAGCTTAAAGTAGTGGAGGAGCTAGATAAGGCTGGTATAGCTTCGCTAGCTTTCAGCGGCGGTGAGCCCACTATACACCCAGACTACTTAACCGTGGTAAAAGCTGCAGCTAAGAGGGGGTTCTACATGGCGGTAGCTACCAATGGGTGGAAGTACGCTGATATAGAGGAGCTTAAAAAAGCCGTTGAAGCTGGCTTAAGGTATATCGAGGTCTCAGTTGACTCGGCAAACCACGCATTGAAATTGAGCAAAGTAGTGTTTAGTTAGGGCATAATGGTGTCCACGTTGTCTCAACAACTCATATTCCGAGTATTATTGGTATTATAAAGTACGAGAACAATGTAGCGATAAATACCGAGATAATCATCAATACCACTCCCGCTTTAGCCATTTCATAGTTTTTAAAGAATCCATAAGAATATGCAATAGCGTTTGGAGGCGTGTTCGCTGGTAGAATAAAAGCGAATGTAGAGGCAATACCTGCTGCAACCCCTCCTATGATCGGGTTTAACCCCACTCCTCGAGCTATAGCTATCCCTAAGGGGACAGTGAGAGATGCTGTAGCGGTTATACTGCAGAACGCGACGACTAAGAGACTGGAGATCAGGGATATCGCGAAGACTATTGCTATGGGGCTATAGCCGGATAGAGATTGCATTGCAATTGATGAAAGGAACTCCACAAGGCCAGATTCACGGAAGCCAGCACCTAGTGCTAGGCCTCCTGCAATTAGGAATAATACTCCCCAATCAACACCCTTACTTACATCATCCCATGTCACTGTACCCACTACTGGGAGTAAGTGTATTGTTATTACTACAAGTGAGGCAATATACGTCCAGTCCTTCAAAAATCGTGAGGCGATGGGGTCAATGATCCAGAGTAGTACAGAAACTAGAAACAGTATTAGAGCTTGTAGTCTCCTACCCGTTAACAAGCCAATCTTTCTCGCCTCTAATTCAATTGTTGATCTACCACCCTTTACTACCTCTACCTTGGGCTTATACATTGTTATTAGAATAAACCAAGCAATAATTGTTAAAATCAATGCAATTGGAATACCCCAGAGCATCCATGTAGTGAACCCTATAACTACCCCTGTAGACTTCTCAATATTACTTATTGTTATGGGGTTTGGTGGAGTACCAATTGGTGTACCAAGACCACCTATAGTTGCTGCATATGCTATACCAATCATCATTGCCTTACCGAGATTCCGGGCTCCTCTTTCTTCGCCAAATAAACTCAACATACCCACACCTATTGGAGCCATTATAGCCGCTACAGCTGTATTTGGAATCCACATGGACAGCGTGGAGGTTGCCAGCATCATGCCTAGAACTACCCTCTCAGCTTTCTCACCCATGAAGCCGAGGAACTTTATACCAATGTATCTATCAACACTATGTCTCGACAGAGAAAGTGCTAGGACTTCACCTGCAAGTATTAACGCAATGACTTTATCGGCAAAGTAGCTATATGCTTTGTCGAATGGGAGTATGCCCTCGACAACTAGTAGGAGTACAATTAATACACTCGTTAGTGGAATGGGTATTAACTCTGTAGACCAGTAGAAGACTGCTAGAAAAGCGATCCATAGGACTCTCCATGCACGGGGATTCAAATTAAGTGGAGGAGGTATTAGCATCATAAACAATACTATTCCAAAGACAATGGCTATTACAAATACTTTCTTCAAACCATTAACTCCCTGCAATTCCGATCAACACTTGTAATGCATTCATATAATAAAAGAGATGGGTTTTAGCTTATATACTTGGATTAACCAATTAGATTCCTGCATGAAATCACTGCAACCTCACCGTATGTATCTATGAGGCAAAAACTATGTGAAAACATACTTTGTCTATAACTCTATAATTCTCTTTAAAACAACCTCTCCTCTATAGCCGGGTAGCAATATTGGGGCTCTCCTCTTCTCAGGGACTCCCATAGATTTTAATTCAGCTATAAATGACTCAAGGTGCTTCAGAGATATTTCTATGGCTATTGTTTCACGTGCTAACTTAGGTACTTCAATACCGGCTCTACTGCCAAATACAAATATACCTGCTGTTGAGTTACCTACGAGGCTATTCCTACCGTGAATTCCATCAGTTACTTATCCAGCTGTTAGTAATCCCGGTATCGTCTCTCCACTCGGCCTCGGGACATGGGTTCACTTATATATTAATACACCACCATCTTGATAGTTTAGTGTTGGATACGTTAGTATTGGCTCTTGTGTTATATCTATTCCATGCCTCATGAACATCCTGTAGAGAGCCGGTATCCCCCTCTTTATTGTTCCAGGCCCCGCCAACACCTCTATCAAGGGTGTATCAAGCCGATTATTGGATCCACGGTATTCGATCTTAGTGGAATCTACTTCGTAGCAATCCTCGTAGCCTCTATCAAAGTCTCCTTAACAACATCTAGAACTGGGAATTTAGCACCAGCCCTTATGTAGAATGATAATAAACCCGTATCCCGTCATATCGGGGCATTCAGCTTCCCGGCTAAATCAGGGTTCTTGGATATCGCCTCTAATTGAGCCTTATGTAGCTGGGTTTCTCTCTACTTCAAGTGCTTTCTTCAAAAAATCCTTGACGTCTGGTGGTAGATCGACGGCACCTTTATACCCTCAACAATAGTCTCTACAATAGTCTCCTATGATAACATGACTCAACTATCCCTCTGGAATTGGGGGTATCAAACCAGCATTCATTAATGCCTTCATCTGCTTTCTGGGTCTCTCAATTAACTCCCTTACCTCAGTCTCTAGCTCACTCCTAGACAGCTTCCTCCTAGCATAGCCAAGCTCCATAGCTTTCTCAGCAACAGCCATGGCCTCCCTCACATATAGCTCTGCCTCCTCCATTGTGCCAATAATTCTATCCTCATGTATACCGGTCTCCTCAGTGTACTTTGCGATAGCCTCTGCTGCAGCGTAGAACATTTCATCAGTCATTTTCCTAGCTCTTGCTGTTAAAACACCCCTGAACGCTGCTGGGAAACCGAGGCTATTGTTGATCTGATTGGGGAAGCCCCCTCTACCCGTCGCGACGATCCGGGCTCCAGCCTCTTTAGCCTCCCAAGGCCAGATCTCTGGTATTGGATTAGCCTCCGCGAAGACTATTGGGTCTTTATTCATCTCTGCAACCCACTCCTTCTTGATCACCCCGGGACCAGGCCTTGAAGCGGCTATAACTACGTCTGCACCTCTAAGAGCCTCTCTAATCCCTCCTTTAACAAGCTCTGGAGGAGGAAAGAGACTCCGAAGTAGGCTGAAAACAGTTCTCAACGGTTAGGCAGGAGTTAAGCAAGCTGAAGAATAGGAAAAGTCTCTAGATCTCTCTACGAGATTAATTATTAAGAGGAACTGAGTAAATTAAAAATATTATCAAAGATAAGGTGGATTTCTATGCGTAAGAGGAGGGTAGAGTAGAGGGGAAAGTAGTTGTAGTTACTGAAGGTGTGAGGGATATAGGAGTTGCTACATGTAATGTTCTAGCAAAAGTCTTAGAGACGCTATTGTTATAGCAACTAATACCTACCCAGAGCGGTTCATATGTATCCTTCGTGTAGATTCACCTGAGATCTTCGGAAATAAAAATGAAGGTCTCAAAAGCTGCAAAAGAAGGGTATAGATGAGCTTAGGCCTTACTATTACATAAAGATGTATAAACATGGCTCATTGGTAAACTATGCAAAACTCGTTGTGTCACTTCTGTTTCGACGACAGTATAATTTATCATGGAAAATACCATAAGTCAACTAACTTTACTAAAGCAGGGCTTCGTGGAAGAAACTACGAGGCGTTTTATGCGCAAGATGATCTCAGGAAAAACTATTTTCAACAATTTCTCATTATATACTATATACTATACATGTGATGCTTATCACGTTGTTGATGAGAGAACTAACTTATACCATCCAGACAAGGAATATTGTATGCGCAGCTAAACAACGTTTTGGAACTACTTTTAAAATTTATTTATCATCAAAAACTATAAACATTCATGGTGGTATGTCTGTCTGCCCCTAAACCCCCTATTATTGTAAGCGTATGTAACTATAAAGGTGGTGTTGGTAAGACTACTCTTGCAGCTACTCTTGCAACAACTCTTAGTGAGAGATTTCAACAAAAGGTTCTATTAATTGATGCTGATCCTCAAGCTAATCTTACGGAAGTCTTTCTCAATGAACACGATCAAAACCGCGTTTCAATCGTGGCTGAAACTTATGAAAAAGGATTGTCTTTCGATTACATTACTGGAGGACGCAAAGATCCTTTAGTAATTAGATTAACGGAAAATCTTTACATAATACCATCACACCCTAAGTACTTAAGACTATTAAGAAGTTTTGTTATACCACTTGAACGAGCAAAGCAGTGGAGAGAAGATATAGTGATCAGGAGCACTAAGGGGGGTTTTAACTATGTATTTATAGATCTGCCTCCTCAAATGTATGGTCTCGTAAGGCCGCTGGTTAAAATAGCAGATTGTATAATAGCCCCAGTGAGTAGAACTAGTTTTGCCTTATTATCACTAAGATACTTAATTCAAGACCTAAGAAGCGAAGAACCCCTAGACCGACCATTATTTCTCGGCAGTGTACTTGTAAGATTTAGGACTGTTGAAACAGCTAGAATAGCTGAATATAAAAGGAGGGTTAGTCGTGAAATAAGTGAGGCCTATGCGGAAATGGGGCTTAAATGGGAGTTAGAAGGTAGAGGCTTCGATCCTTCATTTGAAAACATATTATATGCTCACAGAACTCTAGCTGAGCTGAGAGCCCTACCATTTGACCGTTTAGGCGAGAGTAGATTAATTAAGCTTGTCAAAGGACAATTAAGAGCGTCTAGCGAAGTCGTACCATTCCTCGAATCCTTGACAAAGGAGTTCGTCGAAAGAACCTCTAAAATTACAGATTTAATTACAGGTAAGAAATAAGTAAATGTGGTGGTAGTACTTGTCATCAATAAAACTCGATGAAACTACGTGGGATGCCCTTAACTACCTTAGTAAACGTCTTGGCATGGATCCTAGTGCAATAGCAGGAGACCTCCTTAGACCAATGATTCAGTATATTAGATTTTATATTGCAAGAGCCGATGTAGGAGAACTTTGTGGAGATATCATTTCGGTTAAAGAGATCGAGCTATCAAGGGTGAAGAGACTTGACGTAGATCGAGCCATTATTAAGAGGTATGTTGTAAGGCCTGCTGCCACGATACTCGGCATTAAGAAAATTTATAAACAATTGAGGTATCAACTTAGCCTAAACATAGACGAGTTAAAGGAAAGCCTCAAGAACATAGGAATAGGAAAGGAAACTATAGAAGAGGGCCTTAAAATGCTAAACGCTCTCAACTTTATCAAGATCGAAGGTCGAAACGTAATATTCATAAATCCACCTGAGTTCTACGATAGGCTTGTGGATTGTGCTATTAGAATAGAAAAGATGTATGGTTTAAGGACTCTAGGGGCCTTGTTAAAGAAGTAGAAGGATCAAAGCTACAATAACAAAACAGGTCTTTTTTTATGAGACTCCTTAAGTTTATAAAATCATGTGAAAGCAAACATGTGATAATGGCCGCGGAAATAAATAATCGTGAGCGTAGGGTCATAGCTTCATTAATCACGGATGTATGCAAGTATGAAGATAGAAGAATTAGTCTGCAGAATTTATTAACGCAATTAAACGCCATAATGCCCTTATATCCCTCAGAGATAAAATTGCCCTCTGAAGGTTGTCAGATATTTTTGCTTGCCGATCTAGATTTTTGGAATTTCGTGTTTTCGCTTTGCAGGCGTAAAGGCCTTTACGATGAGGAGATCTGCGCGCAACACGTTATCGAGATAATAAGTAATTTCCTCGACATAATTGACGTTTTCATGTTAGCTACTAAATAGTAATTATCAGGCGTATTTGAAATCCTAGTAAGAGTCACGGTATTCATGATCACCTATTTTTCACAGGCCATTACCGGGGCCATATAGAGAATTTAAAAGAGCGGGGATTAGGGAAATACTGACTCATATATAGTAACGAAGAATACTGCGTAATACATCTACTTGACATAAGGCACAAAGAGTCAGCTTACATCTAAGTTCTTACAACCCCACATAGTGGGTCTATTCACGGTCTAATTGGAACTAGGGATAATTTAGACCACTAGAACTTAATGCACGGCATTCTCTTAAGGCATCCAATAAGCATGGTGTAGTTTTAACAAGTTTTCAGGCCCGTATCTTAGCGATGTACATATAATTCATTTTGCATTTTTCTTCGTTTTTAACAAACATCATGAGCTTAGTTATTTGCTCTCTTTTAGTGGTAAGCATGTTCATGCAGTCTTTCCACATATTCCTAAATAGTTTCCTCTTTTTTCTACGTCTCATATTACGCTCATAATTGTCAAACTTGGACAAATATTTTGACTAAGTCCTCAAAGCTCTTTACATCGCTTTTCATAGCGGCTTCGAATACAGTAAAAACGCTTACTTCCGTCTTATAGCCTTCCCTTACATACAACTTTACTCCATGCAAGACTCGTTCTTCATGAGTGTAGGGTTACTTAAGAGCTTGAATCTTAGAATGTGTAGTAATTAAACACTTAGTGTATTTGGGGATTTGTATAAGTAGTAGTGTAATATAAAGTGTAGTAGTGCAAATTTTTCTCATCGAACTTAAAAATATATAACCTTAACCTGTTAGAAGAACTTAATACAGGAAATCCTAGCAACATCGTGAGTCATCTCTCTACGAGACTGGTAAGTAGATTAAATACTTCACTAGACTGAGGCTTTTCGCCTAGCTTCTTGATATGTATGTATTCATTAATAAGCCCATTTATTGAAGGACTAGAAAAGCTACAAATTCTCTCGCCAACAATCTTGTGAACTCTGTGTGAGGGCGTATAGTCGCCGTTATATTGAGTCTATTGGTCAGAGCAATGTAAACATGCATGTTTATTTATTGGAGGCATATTTAGGCATTAAGGGGGTTAAATGGGCGTAAAGGTCATAGACCTGTATGCTGGATATAGAAAAGGTGATTTTGTACTTAGAGGAGTGAACATAGTGATCCAGGGAGACGCAGTTATACTTGGCCCTAATGGAAGTGGGAAGACAACCCTGCTGAGAGCCATAACGGGGATTACGGTTTTTTAAGAAGGGGAGGATATTAATTGATGGATTAGACGTTGAATACATAAGAGGTAGGCCGGGCATTATCTCGACAAATCTACCGGAGGTCGTTATATCTTCGAGGCTACCGGTTAAGCACGTTGCATCATTCTACCTTGATTTAACAAGTGGAGACTTAGATTACTTCAAGGATCTCGTGTTGAAGCTTGGTGGTGTAGAAATATTAGAGAAGAGGTACCACGAGCTCTCAGCTGGCTTGAAGAAGATTGTTTTAAATGCACTAGCTATAGCTACTAGAGCTAGATATATTCTGCTAGATGAGCCATTTGAAAACCTAGACCCAGCTAGGAGAGTGGCTGTATTGAGGGAAATACTGAATTCTACTGGTGTTAAAGTAGTTGATACACATACAACTTGGTTGATAAAATCACTACCAGAGTGGGGTGTATACCTCATGGCAGAGGGATTAATCTATGGTCCACTAAAGCCGAGAGAGTTAGAGGAGCTTAGAGTATCCACAAGCCCCGTTGAAGACGCTGTTCTCCGGGTAAAGCTAAAGAACGGAGAGGTATTCTTATCCAAGTCGACTGGAACCCCTCTATCTAGCCTTGAGTTGCTTGACAAGCTGTATGAGGTGTTGACGTGACGCTATTGAAAATATATAGATTCTACACTAGAAGCCTGGTCAGAGACTCCTACTACTGGTTTTGAGCAGTATTCTTCATGTTATTCTGGCTATTAATGGGCGCGTTTGTCTATGGATCATCAGTGACTAAGGATGCTTTAAGAGAAGAGTTGTCAAGGAGTATACCTCCTACCACGCCTGGATTTGAGAATATGCTTGAGGATATGTGGAGTAAGGAGGTTGTTTACTATACTGGTGGATGGTATGGTGGTGTTGCGTTATTTTCACTTACATCTGCTCCATGGGCTTAGTTTACTATGTATATTACTCAACTATACCAATAAGGTATCTTACAAAGTACTTTAAGGCCACGCCATTGAAGTTCTACGTGGGCTTAGTCCTCGCCTCAATGACTGTTTCTCTAATAGCGGCAGTTATTGCTCTATATAGTTATAGATTCTATGGCTTGAATAAGCTGGTTCTACCAAGTAATATACTCGGGGGTCTTGGCCGTTACAGCTACTGGAGGAGTCTTTAAATTCCTATTCTCCACTGCTCTAGCACTACTAGTTGTAGCTATGAGGAAACCTAAACTACTTAGTATGATGAGCTTTGTACCATTTATAATCAGCTACGGGCTTGGAATGTATGGAATAATGTGTGGAGGGGAGCTTGTGCAGTACTCGCCATTCAATATAATAATGCTACTCGCGTATCATTACTATACTGGGTCACCACTAGCTCTAGATCTCAGAGCAGTTGATACGTGGAAGGCTGACCCAGAGATTAGAATTGGTTAACCCCCGGCTCCACTATTCAGACAACAGATCCATTGGTACTATGGCTAGTGTTGACTGCGTGGATCCTTATATTCGCTTTAAGCACTCACTATGTTGAGGATTCAGAAGGGTGTTAGCGTAGAGGAGATAATAACTTAGTCACTTTTTAATTTTAACTTGGTTAGTGCTAAGCTGTATGAGGAACTAGTGAGTAGAGCTATACATTTCTATTCTATAGAGTGAGTAGTTATGACGCTAGTGCTGGAAGATACGATATTGCATTATTCCACTTGGAACAAGCAGTTCAATTAGCTTTAAAGGCATACTTATTAAAAACTCTAGGCGACTTCCCAAAGATCCGCTCTCTAAAGGGTTCAAAGATATATATGAAGATGTGTGAGACGCGTTCATTAATATCCTAGATCTCAACGGGGATTATAAATTAAGCACTCGCTCAACCAAATCAGCAATCATGATGGCTATGTGGAAGAATCGCCTAGACAACTTGGTGACCGATATGTACTTCTATATGGTGATAAATTACAAAGAAATTCAATAATAGGAATGACTTACTGGTCCCGGGCCCTATGCCGTTTCCGAGTTGGCTCAAGGGAATGAGGCTCACCGGCCTATTATTCTTCATTGTTCTCGGGTTACTCTTCCTACTTAGTTACGCTATTACTGGCAACACTGTATATACCTTCTTCGCCGTATTAGATCTACTAGTTGGAGCGGGTTTGCTTATACTAGTTGAGCACAAATTACACTTGGCTGTCACAGTATTGCTGGGTGTTGTGGTGCTCGCGTATATCGCCATTATCGCTGGCTTGATGTCAGTCCTCGTTTTCGCCGTGGTATTATTTATCGCTATTTTATTTACATTCATATCGATCAAGACGGGGGTAAGTAAGACAAAAACCGGAAAGATACTGGCATATATAGTAGGGATAGCCGTCTATGCAGCCACATCAGGTCTTTTAACATACGCTGAATACGTCCTTGCGAACGATTGGATCTCCCGAGGCCTGTTTTAACAGCATTAGCAATACTGGCAATAGCAGTAATCGCGGTTGTAGTGGTTAAGGGGGCCAATAGAAGCCAGGAAAAGAGGTTACAAATAAAGCAATTAAGCACAAGACACGAGGATTCACTATTGAAACCCAGATAATTTTACTCCCAGCATTATATAATGGCATTGGGAGCAAGGATGCTATAATTGAAAACACCCTCTTTTTAGTGCAGAGACTAGGTCGGTTGGAGCAACCCTGATTAAATTAGCTTTAATCACCGAAACGTGGGAGACATCATATTCACCGGGCAGATGCACTCCAATTAGTCTCAGCCGGAGAAATCTAGGTAAGTGAATTCTACACGGTTGATCAAGCGCTGTGTAGAATGGCTAGCGAAGAACAATTAAACGCAGAGTGTCTACCATAAATAATGAACACGTTAACCACTCCAAAAGTAAGGACTCTGATTACAAATCGTGAAAATCTCGCTATAGGGGTTCTTGACTAGTCAACTCCTTGAATAGCTTTGCAACAGACTCCAACACTTCTATAGCCCATGATAGAGCCTCTTTAGAGTCCTCAGCATCGTAGAGCTCCTCTGGGGGAGTACCAGACTCTTCATCTCCATACATAGATGGTTCTCTCTCCCTTCTCAACTTCCTAGAGATCCTCGCGTATCTTGGTATTAATTCTTGAAACCAATGGGGAAACCGGTGGACCTCCCTCCTAAGCACGGGTCCAACATCATGCCACTTAGGTGGCTCTACACCAACAAGCCTGAGTGACGCCTTGAATAATAACTCCACAGCTTCTTGACACTGTCTAACAACATATGGGTAGTTGCGACTCTCAAAGGCTTCCTTGGCGTGTTTTAACCTCTCATACGCCTGCTTAATGTATGATCTCGCCATCGACACATTGTTCATATCTCTATCACCTCGCCAGGTCTATACTCCTTCTTCAACACCCAGTACCAGAGCCTTCCAATTCTCTTCCTCTCCGCGCCAAGCGCTTTCAATCTCTCGGCAAGGTCATCTAAGACCCCCTTGAAGAAGCTGTCTCTATCAAAGACTATTACAGCGTCGACAACCATGTCTAGGTATATTGGCCTATGCCTCCTAGCCTCATCAACATCTAAGATAATGGGTGAAAAGTCTACGTAGATGCCTCTAAACCAGAGCTCCTCGACAAGGGGCTTAATAAGCTCCTCAGCCCTCTCAAATAACTCAGCCCTCTTAAACCTCGACTTCGGCAGGTCTCGGGCAACTATGAGGATGTCTACATCACTATCTACTCTAGCCTCGCCTCGAGCAACGGAGCCAAATATAACTACAGAGACAAGCTTATCCATGAAGACTTGTTGAAGAGCCGCACATAACTCTCTAACAAGGCTTCTATAAGGCTCATTTAAATGCTCCACACCCACTCTATAGCTTGGTATCCCCAATAAACACCACCTAGAAATCAATAACTCTCAACAGTTAAAATAACCCCCTTAACACGGGAAATAATGAAAACACCCCAGCTTTCTCATCGGAGACGCCTTAAAGTACTTCGCGCTACAGCCATGTTTACTTTTTACACACGTTGCGAGTAGATCTGGGGATTGCTAATTACAGACTTTATTCAAGAACATGGCTGGATAATGATAGCTGAGTCCATCACGATATCTAACTGATAACAGGGCCCCTGGGAGATGTAGCTAGTTGGCCTTCGAAGGATCTATCAACTATAACTACTTTGGCAACCCCATCACATGAATAGTTGATAGAGGTGTCCGCGTAAGCCAGAGAAGAGGAGATAAGCTTGTTCAAATAAGTATGGTTGGGGGCTGGTACATGGGTGATATCGTGCTCTAATACTTTGATTAGAGTGCTAGAAGGACTAGTGCTGAGAATACTAGTATTGCCGTGATGATCTTCCTTAATGTTAACTCCTTCCCTAGTATTAGAGCTGCCAGTATTATCACGAATATTACGCTAGAGTAGTCTACGAAGGCGAGATGGTGGCCACGATCTCCCCGAGCAAGCAGTACACCGAGACTATGTGAGGCTAGTTTAACTGGGACTACTCTGAGTACTTTGAGTTTCAGCATTTTCATTGTCTCACCGAGGAATTCTAGTCTAGCTAGCTCGTAGTCTCCTCTACTTAGCCACCTACGCATATAGTACTTGTCGAGCACTCCTAGCACCTCGCCAATGTTCCATGCTGAGTAAGCGATTTTCAAGTCTTCAAGCCATGCCTTGGAGTATAGTTGTGTAACAACATCGCTACCCGCCTCCTGAATATACCGCTTGACAATAGCACTTGTATCTAAGTACACAGTCTTCATGTCCTCTCATTCCTTAACTCTCTAACAACTCTGCCAGCATCGGTCTCGACTAGTGGCTTAACGAGCTTAACCTCTAGTGACGGCTCTACACCACCTAAGAGCCCCCGAATAACTTCTGCAACGTAGTCCTCTGAAAGCTCCTCTCTAATAACCTCCTCAATAGCCCTACTAACCTCCTCAACACCCTCCTCTAAGAGCCTAGCTTTA